>Ga0209190_1003065_pt1 | contig 11112 bp, 9 predicted proteins | sample M_140205_XF_Meta_FD_187315 | JGI IMG/M metagenome (GOLD analysis project Ga0209190, IMG submission 187315) | Freshwater microbial communities from Lake Montjoie, Canada to study carbon cycling - M_140205_XF_MetaG (SPAdes) (version 2) | ecosystem: Environmental > Aquatic > Freshwater > Lake... | reverse complement strand
GTCGGCGCAGCCTGGGCGCTGGCCTGGGCCTCGAACGGCAGGGCCGGCTTCTGGCTGGCGTATAAGGTTTTGGCCCACAGAGCGGTCGGGAAAGTGCGCAGGCTTATATTGTAGTCCTGCACCGCCATGTTGTAGTCGCGCCGCGCGATGGTCACGCGGTTCTCTGTGCCTTCAAGCTGGCTTTGCAGAGCCAGGAAGTTCTGGTTCGACTTCAGGTCCGGGTAATTCTCGCTGATCGACAAAAGCCGCCCGAGCACGCCCGAAAGCTGGTTCTGCGCAGCCTGATATTTCGCGAACATTGCCGGGTCCGTAATGGTCGACGCATCCACCTTCACCTGGGTGGCGCTGGCCCGCGCCTGCGTGACAGCCTCAAGCACCGAAGCCTCCTGCTTTGCGTAGCCCTTCACCGTCGCCACCAGGTTCGGGATCAGGTCGGATCGGCGCTGATACTGATTCTGCACCTCGCCCCAGGCCGCCTTCACCTGTTCGTCGCGCGTCGGAATCGTGTTCACGCCGCAACCGGTCAGCATAAGCGCCAAGGCCGGGATCAGCATCAGGCGGTTGAATTTGAAAGCCATCGTCAGTTCGTCCTCCGTGTGCGCCTACGGCCGCGCTTATGCGAATGAATGTCGGTGTCCGGAAGCCTTCGCGCAAGGCCTGCACCGTCGAGTGCACCTTAATGATCCTTGGCGCTGCCGGTTTGATGAAGATCAACAGGCTTGAGGCCCCAAAACGCCGGCCCAGCCGCGCGCCTCGCGGGTACCATAAATGCTAACGGCGGCCCTTTGGCCGCCGTTAGCATAATCCTCAGAGGGCCCAGGCGAGGAACCTGGATCTCCTGTCTAGTCGAAGGCTAGCGACTCGACCGTTCTTAGCTCGAGCGCAGCTTCACGATGTCCGGGAATTTACCCCAAAGCGCCTTGCAGGCGGCGTCTGCGGCGCGATCCTCAGCGCTCTTATCGAAGCAGATTTGCATCTTAGTGATGTCCGCTTCCTGCATCGACTTCATCTTCAGCAGCACGTGACAGCCGGGCGTACGATCAAGCATGTACATCGGAAGGTTCAGGCAGCTGCCCAGTGTCGGAGTGGTCCAGGTTTCCGGGCCGGGGACGGTGGCCGTCGGGGAGACGATATTCGGATTCACCGCCGTTTCGGGACGGTCAGGCGTATAGGGGGTCAATGCGGAAGCCTGCGTCGCGCCCAGAGCCATCACGGCGGTAAGAGCAAGCGCAGCAAATTTAATCGAATTCATCAGTCCTCCAATTTATTCTTGTCTTGGGCCCGCCAGTCAGACAGCCTGAAATATCGAGACGCGGAGCATAAGCACGGCTAGCTTTCGGCGTCAAAAGGCCGTGTGCGTCAAGGCTGAAAAGCCGACTCAGTATCCCTTGAGCGCTAGAACAAGCCACCCTTGCCGTTGGCCTTGCGCTTCTTGGCTTTCTTGGCCTTCAACACCTTTACGGGTGCCCCGTCCCCGCCGTCCAGGGGCGGGGTCCAGGGCGCAGAATCCTTGGAGGGTGGTTTGAATCCCCCCTTTTTGAATCCGTCTTTTTTGAAATCCGGCTTCCTGGAATCAAGTTGCTTGAATTCTGTTTTCTTGAAGTCAGCCTTCTTGAAATCCGGGCGCTTGAAATCCGGCTGCGTCACCGACTTGGCGAATTCTTCGCGCAGGAATTCGTCGTTCCGTGCTGGTGCAGCGGGCGGACTGGCGCGCTTTTCCTTGCGATCGGCATAGTTCGGCTTCGCGCGAGGCGCGAGCTCTTGCGGTGCATCGTTCTCGCCCGACATCGCCCGGTGCCGTGACGACGATATGTTCCGATCCCGCGGCGGCGGCGGGGCGTCCTGGCCCAATCGTTCGATATTGCCGCCGTCACCGCCACCCTTGGCTGCCACGGCCTCAAACTGCTCGACAACGGTTCCCGCGATCTGGAATCGGGTTTCGCGCTCAAATATGCGAATCGCACCAATCTCGTTCTTGGTCACGTGGCCGCGCCGGCAGATCATCGGCAGAATCCAGCGCGCTTCGGCGTTCTTGTTTCGCCCAAAATCGATGCGGAACCACACTGCATCCTCGAACCCTGGTCGCGGTGGCTCGACGCGCGGTTCATAGGAGCCGTTACGGTTGCCGGGTTCAGCGCGCCCGCCATAGGGCTGCGGCTCGGGGCCGGAGTCCGAAAGGTCTTCTGGGGCGGGCATCTGCGTTCGCGCCAGCTTGATATAGGCCGTGGCGATATCTTCCGGCGACCGCTGGTCCATCAGCACCCGCGCCGCGGATAGCTCCTCCTCGGAGGCCTCTGCCGCTGGTTTGACGTCCGCGATCACCCGAGCCTCGTCCTGCGCCCGGATGTCCTCGGCCGTCGGCGCGGCCTGCCAAACCGCCTCAATCCGTGCGGATTTCAGCAGCAAGTCCAGACGTCGCCGCCTGGGGTGCGGCACGAGGATCACGCAAACGCCCTTGCGCCCGGCACGCCCCGTGCGGCCCGACCGGTGTTGCAGCGTATCCTGGTTGTTGGGCAGGTCAGCCTGGATCACCAGGTCCAGGTCTGGGATATCAATGCCACGTGCTGCGACATCGGTCGCAACGCACACGCGCGCCCGGCGGTCGCGCAGGGCCTGTAGGGCGTGGGTTCGCTCGTTCTGAGTCAGCTCTCCAGATAGGGCAACGGCGCTGAATCCACGTTCCACCAGACTGGCGTGTAGTTTTCGTACCCCATCGCGTGTGGCGCAAAATACGATGGCCGCGCCGGATTCGAAAAACCGCAGCACATTCACCGTTGCCAATTCCACCTCGCTCGGCGCGATGCGGATGGCGCGGTATTCGATATCGCTATGACCTTCCTCACCCGAGCCGACGGTCAGCCGCAGGGCATTGACCTGGTAGGCTCCGGCCATGGCGACGATGGGCCTGGGCAGAGTAGCCGAAAACAGCAGGGTGCGCCGATCCTTGGGCGCAGCGTCCAGTATTTCCTCCAGCTCTTCCTTGAACCCAAGGTCAAGCATCTCGTCCGCCTCGTCCAGGATCACCGCCTGCAAGCTGTCGAGCTGCAATTGGCCGCGTTCCAGGTGGTCGCGAAGACGCCCAGGCGTGCCGACCACGATATGGCAGCCCGCCTCCAAAGCGCGTCGTTCCGCGCGTGGGTCCATCCCGCCGACGCAGGAAACCACTTTCGCCGCCGCATAAAGCCATTGCAGCTCTCGCTGCACCTGCATGGCCAGTTCACGGGTCGGTGCGATCACCAGCGCATTCGGGGCACCAGCCCGTCCCAGCGTGCCGTCGGCGGCCATCAGGGTCTGGGCCAGTACCAAGCCGTAGGCGACGGTCTTGCCGGAACCGGTCTTGGCCGAAACCAGCAAGTCGCGGTCGGATGCCTGAGGTTCCAGGACCGCCAACTGCACGGGGGTCAAGGTCGAATAACCGCGCGCGGCAAGAGCCTGCGCCAGGGCCGGATGAATTTGTGTGGGGAGCATTAGGGCCTTCTAGGCCCAAAACATCGTCACTGATAGGTACCCAGCAAGACTCAGTCCGTCAGTCGCCTTACTGCAACTATGGCGACTCTCGCGTCGTGACTGATGCCACTGCACCGTCTCTACCGCCAGCGACAGTCGCACGAGCTTTGGCGTCATGACGCCCTGTTAGCCAAGTTCGAATCCGATTTTGCGCTTTCCGTGCCCATCAGACGAAAGTACTAGCCGGAACGGCAGGCTATCTCGCCGATGCCACCGACAGTTCCGTCATCGGTAGCTTGCCGGTCCGGCCTACATTCACCGACCATCGCGGGAGAACCAACTGGTCTAGTGTGGCCTAGCGTTGACCGTTGATCGCCATGTCGAACAGATGCGCCTGGTCGCGCGGCTGAGACCGCCAGTACTGCGGCGGTGCCTGCACCGTGGCACCCAGGGCCGCCGCGGCATGCCACGGCCAGCGCGGGTCGTAGAGCATGCCCCGTGCCAAGGCGACCATGTCCGCCTGGCCGCTGGCCACGATATCTTCGGCCTGATGGGGATCGGTAATTAGGCCGACCGCCATGGTCGGCACGCCGACCATGGCGCGGATATCCTGGGCGAACGGCACCTGATAGCACGGGCTCAGCGTTATCTTCTGCAACGGCGAAAGGCCACCCGACGAGGCATCGATCCAGTCGACACCGCGACCCTTAAGCGCGTGCCCAAAGGCCAGGCTCTGTTCAAGGTCCCAGCCGCCCTCCACCCAGTCAGTTGCCGATATCCGCACGCCGACGGGCCGGTCTTCGGGGAAGGCGTTCCGCACGGCGTCGAACACCTCCAGCGGAAAGCGCATCCGATTCTCAAGCGTCCCGCCGTAGCCGTCGTCCCGATGGTTCGACAACGGTGAGAGGAATTCATGCAGCAGATAGCCGTGGGCGGCGTGTAGCTCGAGACCGTCAATACCCAGCCGCGCCGCGCGCCGCGCCGCGGCCGCAAAAGCCTTACGAACCCGATCTAGCCCAGCGAAATCCAGGGCCGCTGGCACAGGCTCGCTCGCCTTGTAGGCTAGAGCCGACGGCGCAACCGGGGTCCAGCCACCCCCAGATACGGGGATTAGCGCCCCACCTTCCCACGGAACATGGCTCGAGGCTTTGCGCCCGGCATGCCCTAGCTGCATCGTCACCGCGATCGGCGAGTGGGTTCGGATAGCCGCCAGAACGGGCACCAGAGCCTCCGTGCAGGCATCGTCGAACAGGCCAATATCAGCCGGCGTGATGCGGCCCTCAGGCTCCACCGCCGTCGCCTCGATGCACAGCATCCCAGCGCCAGACAGGGCCAGTTGTCCAAGATGGATCATGTGCCACGGCTGGGCATGCCCGTTCTTGGCCGAGTACTGGCACATTGGCGAGACAACGATGCGGTTACGCAGGGTCATGCCGCGCAAACTCAGAGGCGAAAAAAGAGCGCTCATCTTTAGTCCTCGAACCGTCTTTACCTCACACGATGGAGGAAGTTGGTAGGCCGGGAGGGGTTCGAACCCTCGACCATTCGATTAAAAGTCGAATGCTCTACCACTGAGCTACCGGCCCACTCGCAGCCAGGCGCTAGCCAAGCCGAAGCGGTGCGGACCATAGTGGCGCCACCCCCGCCGGGCAAGGCATCGCCCGCCTTTTGCACCAAACGATCTCAGCTAATCGCTTAATGTGTTGAAGCCCGCACCCGCGGTCTAAGCTCCCCAGATGAACAGGCTTGCCGCCCTCGCCTGCGCCGCACCGCTGCTGCTGGCCGCCTGCGCCAGCACGCCGCGACCCCAAGGCTATGTCATGACAAGCGCTCAGACCAACACCGCCGACCTCGGCGGTGCCCTCACCGCCCCCCCCTGCGCGATCTCGCCCTCCTGCGCACCCAAATCCCGCCAATTCTGCTCGAAGCCCTGAAAAATCCCTACCTGCCGCCCGATCCGTACAACTGCGCTGCGATCAGCACACAGATTGCCACCCTCAATGACGCCCTAGGTCCTGATTACGATCAGCAGGAGGCCACCGCCGATCCCGGCCTGCTGGCCAAGGGTAACAAGGCCATCCTCGACGCCGCTGCTGGCGCGGCGCAGGACATTATCCCGCTGCGCAGTTGGGTCCGCCACCTCTCCGGCGCGCAACAACACGACAAGCTTGTCGCTGACGCCATCAAAGCCGGCGGCGTCCGTCGCGGCTACCTCAAGGGCGCTGGCGAAGCCAAAGACTGCGGCACAACAATCCAAAAAGCGCCGAACCCGCCGCCCTTTTGAGACCTAGACGCGCACCCGCTGTCGCGCCTTGAAATCACGCCTAAACGCATCCAGACGTGCCTCGGCGATCGCCGCCCGCAGCTCGGCCATCAACGCCTGGAAGAACGCCAGGTTGTGCCAGCTCAGCAGCACTTGCCCCAGAATCTCCTGGCTCTTCACCAGATGGTGCAGATACGCCCGGCTATAGGCCCGGCTGGCCGGGCAAGCGATAGACGCGTCCAGCGGCTGGTCATCATCGGCAAACGGCGCATTTTTCAGGTTCACCGGCCCATCCCAGGTCCAGGCCTGCCCATGCCGGCCGCTGCGGGTTGGCAGCACGCAGTCAAACATATCCACCCCACGCGCCACCGCCTCGACGATGTCGATCGGCTTACCTACCCCCATCAGGTAGCGTGGACGGTCAACCGGCAGCATGCCCGGCGCATAGTCCAGCACCTCGCACATCGCCTCATGCCCCTCGCCTACCGCCAACCCGCCGATAGCATAGCCGTCAAAGCCGATTTCGGTCAGGCGGTCGGCGCTTTCCTTGCGCTGGTCGTGGAACGTCGATCCCTGCTGGATACCAAACAGCGCCTGGCTGTCCCGCGTCCCGAACTCAGTCTTGCAGCGCTGCGCCCAGCGCGCCGACAACAGCATGGCCTCGCGCGCCCTGTCAGGTTCCGCCGGCCAGGAAACGCATTCATCAAGCTGCATCACGATATCACTGCCCAGCAGATCGGCCTGGATCGCAATACTGCGCTCGGGGCTCAGCACATGGCGTGAGCCGTCGATATGGCTCGCGAAGGTGACCGCCTCCTCGGTCACCTTGCTGATGCTCGACAGGCTCATCACCTGAAAGCCGCCGCTGTCGGTCAGGATAGGCTTCTCCCAGCCCATGAATTTGTGCAGCCCGCCCAGCCGCTGCACGCGCTCGGCCGTGGGGCGCAGCATAAGGTGATAGGTATTGCCTAGGATGATGTCCGCGCCCGTCACGGCGACCTGGTCGGCGGTCAGGGCCTTTACCGTCCCCGCCGTGCCCACCGGCATGAAGGCAGGCGTACGAATTTCCCCGCGCGGGGTGCTCAGCACCCCGATACGCGCTGCGCCGTCGGTCGCCTTGATCTCAAACGGAAATGTCATCGCGCCGCGCGCCATAGCAGGCTGGAGTCGCCGTAGGAATAAAAGCGGTATTCGCTCTCGATCGCATGCCGGTAGGCGGTCTTCATCGCCGTCTCGCCCGCGAAGGCGCAGACCAGCATAAACAGCGTCGATTTGGGCAGATGGAAGTTGGTCATCAGCCCATCGGCGGCTCGAAAACGATAGCCAGGCGTGATGAATATCGCGGTCTCGTCCATGAAGGGTGTCACCGTGCCGTCGTCGGCGGTGGCGCTCTCGATCAGCCGCAGCGCCGTGGTGCCGACGCAGATGATCCGCCCACCGGCCGCCTTGACGCCATTCAGCGCCGCCGCAGTCTCTGCACTCACTTCGCCCCATTCCGGATGCATGCGGTGTTGCGAAACGTCATCGGTCTTCACCGGCAGAAAGGTGCCCGCCCCCACATGCAGGGTCACAAAATGCGCCGAAACCCCGCGCGCCGCCACGGCCGCCAACAGGGCCGGGGTGAAATGCAGTCCCGCCGTCGGTGCCGCGACTGATCCCTGCACCCGCGCATAAACCGTCTGATAGTCGGTGTGGTCGCGCTCATCCTCGCCCCGCTTTGCGGCGATGTAGGGCGGCAGCGGCATATGCCCCTGGCCGGCAATAGCCAGATCGAGATCGACGCCAGCGAGATCAAACACCAGGGTCACCTGCCCGTCCTCGGCCTTGGCCTCCACCGTGGCATCGAGGTGCGCGAGGTCACAGACGGTGCTGTCCAGGTTGCCAAACCTTACCCGGTCGCCCAGCGTCAGCCGTCGGCCTGGTTTCATCAGCGCGGTCCAGCGATGGCCGTCCAGCCGCTTGAGCAGGGTCGCCTCAACGGCTGTCACATGCTCGCCGCGTGTTCGCACGCCATTCAACCGAGCCGCAATCACCTTGGTATCGTTGAACACCAGGGCGTCGCCAGGCTGCAACAGGCTGGGCAGATCACTAACCGTCAGGTCCGCCAGCGTCCCGTCCGCCGTTACACCCAACAGCCGGGCGCCATCGCGCGGAACCGCGGGCCTCAGCGCGATACGCTCATCGGGCAGGTCAAAATCGAATGACGACAGCTTCATCGTCCCCGCTGGGCCATGCCCTTAGGCGAACGTCAAGACGCCGCGTGCTAAGTTTGCCGCATGAGGTCTCAGTCAAAACCGCTGCTCTGGCTGGCCACCGCCCTCTGTGCGGGTTGCGCGACCACTGATCATGGCCCGAAGCGCCCGCGATCAGTCTTGAGTACAACCTAAGTTGACTTTGTAGCGGTCACTATTTCGGAGTTTTGGGCCTGCAAACGCGCCAAATCCCTTCACGCCGCCCATCATCGGGCAGGCGTGCGGCTCTCTTAAATCAAGATGAAACCGGTCCCGAAACCGGGCCGTCAGGGTGGTATACCGGCTAGAGGTCGGCTTCGACCTTCATCGAGGTGATCTTGCCGGGCGTGCGCGGCGGCTCGCCCTTGGGCAGGGCGTCAACATGCTCCATGCCCTCTGAAACCTCGCCCCAGACGGTGTATTGGCCATCGAGGAAGCTGGCGTCGTCGAAGCAGATGAAAAACTGGCTGTTGGCGCTATTGGGGTCGTTGGTGCGGGCCATGGAGCAGACGCCGCGGCCGTGCCGATGGCGGCTGAACTCGGCCTTCAGGTTGGGCTTCTTGGACCCGCTCATGCCCGTGCCGGTCGGATCTCCGCCCTGGGCCATGAAGCCCGGAATCACGCGGTGAAAGACCACACCATCATAAAAGCCTTCGCGCGACAGCTCCTTGATCCGCGCCACGTGGCCGGGGGCCAGGTCAGGGCGCAGGCGAATCGTCACCGGGCCGCCGTCCAGCGTCATGATCAGGGTGTTCTCGGGGTCGTCGGCCATGGCTGCCTCCACAAAAATGTTCGGAGGGTTTAGCGCGCCTCGACCGGAACGTCGACCGAACAAGGCCGGAAAACCAGTCCGCGATCGACAAATATCTCGTTCATCCGTGCTTTGAACCAGGCACCCTTGGTATCCACCACCCGAATTTTCGGTCGGTCCGCCGGCGGCATGTCGCTGGCGACCTGCACCTTGGTCAGGGTATCGCGGGGCGGTGCCACGGGCTCGCCGGTCTTGATCGACTTGACCACGTCCAGGCCCACCAAAACCCGGCCGTAGCCAGTATAGGTCTTGTCCAGGCTAGGATTGTCATTCCGCATCAGGAAGAACTGGCTATTGCCGCTATCGGGATCGCCGTTTCGGGCGGCACCAATTACGCCGGCGCAAAAGGCAGCCCAGGCGGCGACCTTTTGATCTGCGTTTAGCGGGGCCATCATCGACAGTTGGCTCCAGACCGGCAACGAGCCGTGATAGCCGGTTTCCGTCGACACCACCGTTCCGGCCGAGACGAAATCGTCGCCCGGTGCCCGGCGATAGGTGAACTCGGCCTTCAGATTGGGCAGGTCGCTGCCGCCGGTGCCGTCATTCTTCGGATCGCCGGTCTGGTCCATAAAGCCATCGACCACGCGGAAGAACTCCAGCCCGTCATAGAAATGCCGGCGCGCCAGGGCCTTGATCCGCGCCACCTGGGTCGGGGCGGCGAATGGGGCCAGCTCAACCACAACACGGCCCTTGCTGGTGTCAATCACCAGAAGGTCATCTGGATCTGGCGTGCGCCAGTCATTAGCGCCGGGCGGGGAAGCCGGCGGCGGCGGCGGCGGAGCCAGCGGCAGGCGGCGGTTGATCTGGGCGAATGTGTCTTCGGAGCCGGCCAGCAAGGCCAGGGCGGTTAGCGCCAGCAGAAGCCGTTTCATGGGTGCCGCGCCCTTTCCATCAGCCGCGTGGCGACGGGCTTGGACACAAAGCTGGAAATATCCCCGCCCAGCACAACGATTTCCTTCACAAGCCGCGAGGCGATGGCCTGATGGCGCGGATCGGCCATCAAGAAGACGGTCTCTATATCTCGATCAAGCTGCTGGTTCATCGCCGTCATCTGGAACTCATATTCAAAGTCGGCCACGGCGCGCAGACCACGAATGATCATCTGCGCCCCAACCTGCCTGGCGAAATGCATCAGCAGGGTCTCGAACGGCAAGACCTCAATGACCGCAAATTGTGTCAGGGGCGCAGTCTGCTCCTCCAGCATGGCCACCCGCTCCTCCAGCGAGAACATCGGGCCCTTGCCCGCGTTGATGGCCACACCAATCACCAGCTTATCGACCAGCTTCACCGCCCGGTGGACGATGTCGAAGTGGCCATTAGTCACCGGGTCGAAGGTCCCCGGATAGAGGGCGATCCGCTGCATTTGCTGTTCCCCCGTAAGGTGCCCGGCCTAAGGCTCGTCGGGCTCTGGAGCGTCTTGCACCGCCCCTTCCGCATCGTCATCGCCAGACCCAGCTTCCGCCAGTCGCTCGACCGATACCACATGCTCGTCTTGTGCGGTGCGGAAGACAATAACGCCCTGGGTATTTCGCGCCGCTGTGCGGATTAGGCCCACCGGACAGCGGATCAATTGGCCCTGGTCGGTCACCAGCAGCAGTTCGTCGCCATTCTCAACCGGGAAGGCCGCGACCAGCTTGCCACCTTTGCGGGTCAGGTCCTGGGCCAGCAGGCCCTGGCCGCCACGGCCGGTGCGGCGGAAATCGTAGGCGCTGGAACGCTTTCCAATGCCTTCCGACGATAGGGTCAGGATGAATTCCTCGGCCGCGCCCAGTTCGATCAGGCGCTCAGGCGATAGATCCGCCGCCCCCTCGCCGTCGTCCTCGTCGTCCGGCGCGGCAACAGCCTCGTCGCTTTCCTCGCCAAGAGCCCGCAGCTGGGCGCGCGACCACCTCAGATAGCCCGCCCGCTCGGCCGGCGTTGCCTCGATGCCATGCAGAATGGCCATGGAAATCACCCGATCCCCCTCGGCCAGCCGAATGCCACGCACGCCAGTGCTCTCGCGCCCGGCGAAGACCCGCACCTCATCGACCGAGAAGCGGATCGCACGGCCCAGCGCCGTGGTCAGCAGCACGTCGTCACGGGCGTTGCATAGTGCCACCCCAATGATGCCATCGCCTCCGCCCAGGCTTTCTGGACTCAGCTTCATGGCGATCTTGCCGTTGCGGTTGATATTGGCGAAGTCGCTCAGCTTGTTGCGTCGCACATCGCCCGAGCGGGTGGCGAACATCACGTCCAGTCGATCCCAGGTCGCCTCGTCTTCCGGCAGCGGCAGGATAGAGGTGATCGCCTCGCCGCTTTCCAACGGCAGCAGGTTCACGAACGCCTTACCCCGTGCATTGGGGTCGCCCAGCGGCAGACGC
>Ga0209190_1003064_pt1 | contig 11113 bp, 4 predicted proteins | sample M_140205_XF_Meta_FD_187315 | JGI IMG/M metagenome (GOLD analysis project Ga0209190, IMG submission 187315) | Freshwater microbial communities from Lake Montjoie, Canada to study carbon cycling - M_140205_XF_MetaG (SPAdes) (version 2) | ecosystem: Environmental > Aquatic > Freshwater > Lake... | reverse complement strand
GTCACAGGCGCAACTGGAAATACAGGAGTCACTGGTTCAACTGGAGCAACAGGAAATACAGGCGCAACTGGAAATACAGGAACAGCTGGTTCAACTGGAGTCACTGGATCAACAGGAAATACAGGAACAGCTGGTTCAACAGGAATCACTGGAGCAACAGGAAATACAGGAACAGCTGGTTCAACTGGAGTCACAGGCGCAACTGGAAATACAGGAACAGCTGGTTCAACTGGAGTCACAGGCGCAACTGGAAATACAGGAACAGCTGGAGTTACTGGTTCAACCGGAGTCACAGGTTCAACTGGAGCAACAGGAGTCAAAGGAGTAACAGGTTCAACTGGAGTCACAGGCGCAACTGGAAATACAGGAACTGGAGTCACAGGCGCAACTGGAAATACAGGAACAGCTGGAGTCACAGGCGCAACTGGTGCAGCTGGTCCATTAGCAGCATATTTATATAATACAATTGTATATTTTGGAACAACAACGGTAACAGTAGCAAATAAATTATACTATTTTACTACAACAAGTATTTGGGCGTTAGCAGATAATAGTAATTCAGTTGGAAAATTACTTGGTATAGCAGTTGGAACAAGTAGCACGGTAGATGGAATGTATATTGCATCAAATACAGGAAATATTGTTTTGACTGTTTCTGATGCAAATATAGGTGAAACTTTATTTGTTAGTTCCACAAGTGGTTTATTAACAGGAGTTCAACCAGGTGGAAGTGATTTAACAAAAGTTAGACAGGTTGGATTTAAAATATCAGCAACAGAAATCAAGTTTTTTTTATATCCGGTATATATATACTCAACCGGAATGAGTGGTTACGGAATTGCAACTCAAGTTGGTGGAACAAGTAGTACAATAACAGATACATACAGTTATACGCTTTTAAGATGGACTGCAACAACTGGAACACGAACTTTTACCGTATCTACGGCAGGACTTTTTGATATTTTTTTATTAGGTTCAGGAGGAGCAGGTGGTTCTGGTGTTGGATACAGCGGGGAAGGTGGTGGTGGTGGTGGTGCAGGTCAATTAATTATACAAACTTTATACTTGGGAACTGGAACTTATGATTCAAGTGTTGGAGCAGCACAAGGTTCATCTCCACAGGGGGGTGCTTATAGTTATGGAGCAGCATCGGGAATAAATATTTCACCAGTATCAGGGACACTAAAATACGAAGCATTAGGAGGAGTAAGTGGTGGAACATCTTGGGCTGGTGGTAATCAAGGTTATAATGCTGGTGGTGCAAGTTATAGAAGTGGTTATGGTTTCAATCCTGGTAAAACAAGTTTTGGATTGTATGGTAATTCAAGCGGTGCTTCAAGTGGGTCAGGATTAAATGGAGGAGGAGGTGGAATTGGTGGTGCTGGTGCAACAAGGACAAGCACTACACCATCAACACAAGATGGTGCAGGTGGTGGTGGTATTGGATTAGCATCAACCTTTTCTGGTTCATCTGTGACCTATGGATTAGGCGGTGCTGGTGGTTGTAATACTATTGGAACTAATCCAACTGCTCCTGCTGCAAATACTGGTAGTGGTGGGGCAGGTGGTCTAACTACAAATGACGGACAACTTGGTGGTTCAGGATTAATAATGGTTCGGTTTAGAATTTAATTTTATTATAAAAAATAAAACAATCAATAATTTAATTTTATTATAAAAAATAAAACAATCAATAATTTAATTTAATTTAAACTTTTAAATTGAATTTAATTTTAAATGAATAAAAGTTGTAGTTTAATAATTATTGACAATTTTTATTCAAATCCAGATGATATTATAAAATATATTCTTACACAAAATTTTGATGTAAAGGGAAACTATCCTGGACAAAGAACACGTTCATTCGCAACAGAAGAACTAAAAAATACAATTCAAAAATATATTGAACCATTTGCAGGAAAAATAATAGATTTTCCATTATCAGAAGATTCATATAATGGAACTTTTCAATATACTACTTCAAAAGAAAGATCTTGGATACATGTAGATCCATACAATAATTGGGGAGGAGTTTTATATTTAACACCCGATGCTCCACTTAGTTCAGGAACAGGGTTTTATAAATTTAAAGAAAATAATATTATGTATCAAGAAACTGAACTAAGTGATAAAACGAGTCATTGTAGCCAAGATATTACCAAATGGGAATTAGTTGATAGAGTAGGAAATGTTTATAATAGACTTATTTTATTTAACTCTAAAAAATTTCATTCATCTATGGATTATTTTGGAACAGATAAATTTGATGGTAGATTATTTCAAGTATTTTTTTTTTCTACTGAAAAATAATTAAAGATTTAAAAGTATTAAATTTAATGGAACAAGTTAAATTTGTAATACCTTTTGAAAAAATAATTGAAAATCCAAAAATATGTTTTGCATTGGTTTGTAAAAATGAAGAAAAATGTATACTCACTGCATTAGAGAGTGTATATAAATTTATTAATTATTGGGTTATTTGTGACACAGGCTCAACAGATAAAACATGTGAATTAATTGAAAATTTTTTTAAAGAAAAAGAAATACCAGGTGAACTTTTTCATAATGGTTGGGTTAACTTTGGACATAATAAAACAATTCTTTTTGATAAATGTTACAAAAAAGCAGATTATATTTTTCATTTTGATGCAGATGATTATTTTGTTGGAGATTTAAAATTTATAGGTGGTAAAACTCAATACTATATCAATGTTAAAAAGGTTGATATTAATTATCCGTGTTTGTTATTATTTGATTGTAATTACAAGTGGAAGTTTTGTGGTGTTGCTCATACAACTATAAAATGTTTAGACAACGATCATCTAACAACTGGTTATTTAATATCTGATGATTTTTATATGTATTCAACTCCAGATACTGGAGCAAGAAGTTTTGATCCAGAAAAATATAATAAAGATGCTAAAAAACTTAAACAACAATTTTTTGATACTCTTATCCTTGATCCAGATGATTTAAATACTAGATCTATATTTTATACAGCCCAAAGTTATAAAGACTATGGAAATCTTGAAGAATCGGCAAAATGGTATAATCTTTATTTAAAAATTAAAAATACATGGATAGAAGAACAATATATATGTTATTTAAATCTTGGAAATATATACAAGTCATTAAAGTATGATTTTAAACTTATTGAAAAAATGTATCTTTCAGCAATAGAACTTATAAATGATCGTGCAGAAGCATATTATAATCTTGGAATTCTTTATAATCAAACAAATAACCAAGAATATGCATATAAATTACTCTTAAAAGCAAAAAATATAAAATTTGATGAAGTCGCAAAAAAATATATTTTATTTTTAGATAAAAAGTGTTATGAAAATTATATTTTAGATGAATTATCTGTTGCATGTTATTGGACAAATAAAACTGAAGAAGGAATTGAATATCTTTCTCAAATAATTAATGACCCAAAACTTGATCAAAATAGACTGCAAGATAATATGAAACACTTTAAATTAAATAAAATTTAATAAACTTAAATACTCACCAAAATCTTTGTAATAATCGTAATTATTTATTTCAGTTATAGAATTTATAAAATTTATATTAAACTTATTTAATATTTTAAAAACTCCAACTCCTCTATAATTTTCATTATTGTAATATTTAAATTCAAAATCGGTTGAATGATATTTTAATAAATAATATGCAACTTTCCAAACATCTCCGGTCCACGGTTCAAGATATTTTAAAATTCCATTTTCATAAACGTGTTTATTTGGTATTTTAAGTTGTTCATTATAATTTAATGGAAAAATATCATCAATAAATATTATTCCATATTTATTTAATTTTAAAATACTATTATTGAAGTCTCTAAGAACATATTCTGTTTGATGCATTCCATCTATAAAAACAATATCAAAAAAATCACAATTAGTTTCAAAAAATTCATCAGATGTCAATTTTATTATACATTCATTTATTGAACATTTTGGATCTGGGTCAACTCCCAACTTCGTTTTAAAATGAACATTATCAAAATTATAACCAGTTTCAATTCCAATTTCTAAATAACTTTGTTCAGAATTTGTATTTTCATTTATAACTAAATATCTTTGAGACAATTCAGTATTGTATTTTTTATTTTTAATAATTTCATAATTATCAGTAGATTTATACATCATTAAAAAATATTCTAATTCATTATTTGGAAGTGAATAACATTTAAAATTATTAAATTTATATTTATCAAGAACATTTTGTATTTCTTCAATTGGCACAGAGTCTAAAAGTATAAAGTCATTTCTTGGGTTAAGGTAAAGTTCTTTTATATGTTTAAAATTTTGTATAAGACTTTGAATTCCTATAATACAATATTGTTTGTTGTAATTTGGATTTACAATTTTATTTGAAAATAAATGAGTATAATTTTCACGATTCCATATTTTAGAATGTTCATGAATATATTTAGGATCTTCATAACAATTAAGTTCTTTGCATCGATCATTTATTTTTAAAAGATCATAAAAAATTGGTTGAATAAATTCAGGACCAATTCTATTAATTTCACTATTTCTGATAAGTGAAAAGTTATTATTTGATTCATTCATATATTGAATATATCCTAATTTATGAATTTTAGCCATTTTTGTTGTACAAAATGTACGAAGAAGTATTTCATAGTCATCACAAATTGGTAAAAATTCAGAATAATTGCCAGCTTCAAGAAGAACATTTCGTTTCCATATTCTTGGATGATTTGGACAACAAACTAAATGTGATAAAGTAATATTATTAATATTAGGTGTATTATAAACATAAACCCATTTATCATTGTATTTTTGAGAATAATAACTTCCATATCCTTTACAAAGAAAGTCACCGTAATGAAAATTATTTCCATTTTCATAAATATTTATGAAGTCCATATAAATAAATCCAATTTCTGGATTATTATTAAAACATTCAACTGAATCTTTAAGAACATCTGGTAATATTTCATCATCGTGATCAAGTTCAAGAATATAATTTCCACGACAAAGAGATACAGCTTCATTTTTAACATTTCCAATATTTCCACTATTACAACTTCTTTTATAAAGTCTTACTTTATTATCTAAATCAAAAAGTTCTTTTAAAAAAGAAAAATGTGAATCATCAGGAGAATCATCTAAAATTACCCATTCGTAATCTATAAAAGTTTGTTTTTTTACTGATTCGTATACTTTAAGAATTTTATTATATGAATTAAAAGTAGTTGTAAAAATTGAAAAAACTGGTCGAATATGTATTCTTGAGATAGTACAATTATGAATAAAACAATAATTTACAGCATTGTTAAATGATTCAATGTTAATTGATTTAAAATGTATCCATCGACTTCTCATTCTATTTGCAATAATTGAATTAACAGAAATTGGTTCATCTGGTCCATAAGTAATAAGTATTTGATAAGTAGGATTAAATAAATTATTTAACTTTAAGATCTCATTTATAAAAAAAATTGTACAATTTAATTTATCATTATTTTCTTTTAAAAAAGAAATTATTTCAGAATCATCAGAATAAAAAAGTACAAATGGATATTTCATTTAGGTTTAAATAATTTATTTTTTTAAATTGATATTTAAATGGAAAAACAAACCTTTATTTATTTATATTCAAGAGGTGATAGATTAGGTGGACATATATTACAATATATTAGTATATTAATATATGCAAAATATCATAATTTATATATTCATTATGATATCAATGAATTAAAATATAAATCTAGTATTTTTGTTAAAAATATACTTTCCTTTGTAAATAATTGGAATACTAGATTTAATAAACCAAATACAAATAAACCATATATTCAACCTTATATTTTAGACTTTACAAAAAAAAATGATAATTTATTTTTTTATTCAGAAGATCTTTGTTTAATATTTACACAAGTTGTTTATAGTATTAAATCGGATCTTATCAGTTATTTTAAAAAATATCTTTTTTTACAAAAAAATTTGAAAATAAATAAAATAAATAGAATAGCAATTCATTTACGTCTTGATGATGTTTCTACACAAGAAGATTATGATGGGATGGTATGTGGAAATTATTACAAAAACATTATAAATGAAAGTGAAATAATTTCAGGAATTGTTCAAAAATGGGAAACTTTATATAATACACAAAGACCACTTTCAAAAAATAAATTGGAATTAGTAATATCTCAAGCAAAAGAAAAATATCCAAATCACGAAATTGTTATAGTTACATCACCAGGAGAAAAAGTTGATTTTGATTATCCTGTTATTAGTCATTCAAATCCAGATGATGACCTTATTTATCTTTGTAATTCAGATGTTCTTATTTTATCAAGAAGTACATTTTCAATAATTGCTGCATTTATGGGAAATGCAACTGAAATATGGTGCCCATTATGGGGACATTTTGTTTGTATGGGACTTAATACAAAATATGATAAATCAAAATTTAATTATTTTAGTTAACAAATGGAGGATAATCAATATATATTTCATCATTATTTAATACATTACGATTATCAAGATTACTAGGAATAAGTTCATTATTTAGAACATAAGGAATTGGGTAATATTTTTTATGTATATATGTACATTCAAAAACATTTGGTATTTTAACACCTTTATGAATTCTAGTTCCACAACAATTATTTGCGTGAAAATGTACCAAAATATGTAAATTATTAAGTTTATTAAATACATCAACTTCTTTTTCACCAAATGGGTTATGAAACTCAATTACAATTTGATTAAACTTGTTAATTTGTTCTAATGATAAACTATTTATCCATGGAATTTCACCACCTTCTATATCCATTTTTATAAATATATCATTATTGTTATTTATCAATTCATGTAAATTTGTATATTCATTTGAATTTGTATCAGATATATATTTTTTAATAAAATTTATATTTTTATTTTTAATGTCAATTGAATCAATAAATCCATCATAAGCATAACATTTTATACCAGTATACTTATTACAAAAATCTTCTTCAAATGAAATATCATCTAAAATACCACCTGATAAAAAAATTGAATATTTAACATTAGGTATATCGCATATAATATATCCACCATCGTATTCTTTTCCTAATCTTATTTTATTATAATTCGGTTTGTAAACTGTTAAATGTTCTGGATCTAGCTTTATTTCATTTTTTATTAATCCTAATTGATAACCTTCATAAATAATGGTTACTTCATTTTTATTTTCTTCAAGCCATTCTAAAAATGTGTTTTTCCATTGATTATTATAATCATCGCACCATATTATTCCTCTTGGTTTGATACATTTAAAAGAATTTGTTAAGTCATTTTTAATTTGTTTATCTGAATGTTCTCCATCTATATATATAAAATCAAATAATTCTTGATTTTTATTAAAAAAATCATCTGAATATATTTCTTTAACATCAATTTTATCAAAATTTTTTGATTTTTTTATGTTGTTGTAAAAAGTATTTTTTAAATAACTATGGTCAACTGGATTACTTCCATCACTGATAAATGGATCAACACATACCATTTTAGAAATTTTTAAATTATCTGAGAAAAAACAACTACTGCATCCTTCAAAACAACCTATTTCAAGAATAGAATATTCTTTATCTTCAAAATTGTTAATAATATAACTTTTTAATTCAGAATTTCCAAACCACGAATGTGAAATAGGAAAATTATAATTAAAATAATTATCTAACAATTTTTCATTCTTTCCAATGATAAGGTCTTTAATATTTTTATAAAATTTTTTATTTGGGTCATTCAATGTATTAAACCAAAATGGAGAAAATATTGTTTCTTTGAAATAACTTGAATAAAGTTCTTGGTCATTGTCTACTTTTATAATAAATTTTACAAGTTCTTCAAATGATCCAAAATCATTTGCATTTATAAATGTACTAGGATTAAAATCGAAGATCACCTGACTTGTTCCCCAATAAATTGGTATACAATTAGATTTATAAATATCTAATATTTTTTCAGTTACGTAACCTGGATAATCTTCATTTTCGAATGCTATAGAAAATTTATAATTATTATTAAAATTTATTTTTCCAGAACAATCAATACCTCTTGGAGCAAGTTCAATATTATTTAAATACATTCCCCCACAATCTACTCTTTTGTATTCACTAAGTAATGTTACTATTGTTTTTCTATGGGTTGTTTTAATTTCTCCACCTGAAATAAATGAACAAAACTTATCTTTTTTTGGAACATCGATTCCACTATTAATCCTGTTATTGAGTAAATAATCATTGGTATACATAATCCAAAGTGGTATTCTTGAATTATTTAATGAATTTTGGTCAAATGTTATATTATAATTAGCATCAGATCTCGCTGGAAAAGGTTCACCTGAATAAAATACCTTTCGTTTGACATTATAATTTTGATGGGTTGATCCAAAAATACTATAAAATAATATATCAGGGGTTTCTGATGGATCAACAACAATTACATTTTCAAGTAATTTTGTAAAAAAGTTATTAAACTTATCAAAAAATCCTCCACAATATTCTGTTTCCCACCAATCACAAAATGCTATTGTAACTTTACTTGATAATTTTTTAATTTCAAATGAATTATAATTATTTTGAATATCAGTATCATTATTATCTTGATACATTAAATTTTCATTAAGACAATAATATTTTAATAAATTTCCTGTCATACAAGGAATATCACAAGCAGATTTTATAGAACATTTATTAATAAAATTTAATGATTTTATAGCAGCTGATTTACTAATAATATATCCAAATGTTATATTCCATATTTTATACGGATCTTTATCAATGGTATATAATTCATTAAAATTATTTAAATGTTTATCAAAAATTCTTCCTAATGTTAAATGTTCTAATTTTTGTTCTAAAAATAATTGAATAACGTAATTTATTTTTTCTTTAAAGTTATCACATAATATAGTATCATCTTCTAAAATAACATAATATTCATTGTTAGATTCTACAAGTTGTTTCCATAATGTTATATGACTTAAAGCACATCCTATAATTCCCTTACGGTAATTAAAATCATTGTTTTCAAAAAGAAGTCTTAATTCTTCTGTCTCAAGCAATTCATTTCCATCAACTGCTTCAAAAAACTCACAAATTATATTTTGTTTTTTTAATTGAGAACTCATATTTTCTTTTCTATCATCACGTTTTTTCAAATTAATAATTTTGATAATAGGCTCAAAATTATTTAATAACTTATTCCATTCTAACATACGATTATCCCATGAACAACTTTGTGCATAAGATTTTCCATTAGTTTGAAAATTTATTTTTTCATTTTCAGTTAATGATATTACTTTTTCAATTTCATTTCCGTGTTTAACTTGTATTCCATAATGTCCTATTGTATCTACTAATCCACCTATTGGATAATATAAACATATTACTTTAGACATTAACATTTCCATAGCAGTAATACAGCTTGTTTCATTAAAATTAACAGTATACAACCAATATTCACATTTACTCATAAGATTATATAAATCAGTTTGAATAAGTCTTCCATAATGTATTATACTATCATAAGAATCAATTATATTTTTCATATTATTTTCAGATTCATTTTTAGGAAAGTTAATATAAGTACAAATATGGAGTGATGCATCTGGTATTTTATTTAATATTTCAGGCCAAAGTTCAAGAAGTCTATCGAGACCTCTTTCTGTACATGACGAATAAATAAAACTATTTTTAATTTTATCGTTATTATAATTAAATAAAGTAGTATCAATTCCATTATTTATTATTTTTATTTTTTCAGAAATACTTGGATATAACTTTTTATATTCTTCTGCATGCCATTTTGTTAAACATATACAATGTTTTATTGAATTTTTATGATTGTTTATTAATTCTTCAGATGTTTTACTACAACCCTGTAAATTATTTAGAAAGGTAGTATCATGCGCTTGAAGAATTAAATTTTTACATTTAAATTCTGGATATAAAGTAAAAAATGAAATATATCTTGAAATAATTATTGTATGAAAGTTTAAATTTAATTTATTTAAATTAAAACGATTTATAAATTTTAAATTATCTATTTCTTCTTCTAATACATCTCCTGAAATAATTACAGAATATTTTTTTGGAATTCCTTTATATAATTCAATCGTAGCTCTTTCTGATCCACCTATAGGATTATTTAATGAATATGTTAAATTCCATTTAGTTTCATTAAAACCAGTATAAATTAATATTATATTTGATTCTTTTATTTTATAATTTAATTCCATTTTTGTTTTATAATTGTAATTTTTTTCAATAAATAAAATATATTCTTTTAATTTATTATAAAAACATTGTTCTTGTTCTGGATAAAATTGAAGATTGTATATTAAATTATCTATATACCAATTTCCTGGAAAATTCATTTTTTCAAAAATGATATTATACATTTTAATACCAGTACACCAAAGATTTAATTTTTCACATACTATAATCATATAATATGGTAAATAAAAAGAGTAATCCATAACATTTGCAAAAAGTTTTGTTGAAAGATCATCTGTAAAATATTCAAGTTCGTAGTAATTTTTTATAAGTGAATAATAATTATTTGCAATAAAATACTGACCTTCACATGTATAATGTTTAATTAATTCAAAAATTCCTTCTATTCTTCTAGGATTGTATGTATAACTTTTTACAAGGTAATAATACCTTGATTCATTTTCAGTAAGCTCATAAATTTTCAAACAAGAATTATATTTTTCTTCAGACCAACCATTACATTTTAATGTTTTATGATACCATTTTAAAGCATTCTGATTGTCTCCTGCATCTAGATAACTATTTGCACAATAATAAACATATCGATTATATAAAGGGTCGTTATTTTCAAAAGTAAGATTGTATGCTTCTTCAAGTATTTTAGCATCATCAAGATATTTATTTTTATTTTTATTTCTTGTACTTGTTCTTCCAGATATAATAAAATATTCTCCATCTATTTTACCTTGTGTAATTGGAATATTATCGATATTAGATATAACTTCATGTAAAACTCCAAGATATTTCCATCTAATATTTCCTTTTACTAAACACATTCTATTATATGAACTAGTATGATTTCCAAATTTTAAC
>Ga0209190_1003063_pt1 | contig 11115 bp, 7 predicted proteins | sample M_140205_XF_Meta_FD_187315 | JGI IMG/M metagenome (GOLD analysis project Ga0209190, IMG submission 187315) | Freshwater microbial communities from Lake Montjoie, Canada to study carbon cycling - M_140205_XF_MetaG (SPAdes) (version 2) | ecosystem: Environmental > Aquatic > Freshwater > Lake... | reverse complement strand
AAGTTGCCAGTAACAATCGTGGTTGATCGCACCGTTGCCAATATGACTGATTTTGTCTGTGGCGCAAATGATGCTGGGTACCATTTTAAAGGCGTCAATTGGGCGCGCGATCTACCTCTGCCTAGCGTCTTCGATTTACGCAATGCGCTTGTCGGTGATCCTTCACCCGATGGCAAGGGCACGGTAGAGATTTGCCGCGGAATTGAAGTGGGTCATGTATTTATGTTAGGAACGCGCTACTCTGAAGCAATGAAGTGCACCTATCTTGACGCGCAAGGTAAAGCCCAACCTTTGGTGATGGGATGTTACGGTATTGGTGTTACACGTTTATTGGGCGCAGCAATTGAGCAAGGTCATGATGAACGCGGAATTATTTGGCCGATATCAATGGCGCCATTTGAAGTTGTGATTTGCCCAATGAATTACGATCGATCTGAATTAGTGCGTGCAGCAGCTGATAATTTGTACGCTGAATTACTTGCGGCAGGTGTTGACGTCGTTTTGGATGATCGTGGTGAGCGACCAGGCGCGATGTTTGCCGATTGGGAATTAATTGGTGTGCCATTTCGCGTCGTCGTTGGAGAGCGCGGTCTGAAAGACGCGCAGGTCGAATTTCAGGGGCGACTTGATAATGAAGCGCAACTAGTGCCGGTGGCGGAGATTAAGGAATATATTATTTCGACGCTAAGCGCGGCAAAAAACAAGATTGCTCAAGGCATTGCGTAGTTTATTTTTTAAATAAACCGCCTAAGCCTTTAGCTGCTCCGCGTGCAGCCATTGAGCCCATCATGCGAGCCATTTTGCCGCCTTTAAATTGTTTCATCATGGTTTGCATTTGTTCAAATTGGGCTAAGAGGCGATTGACTTCTTGAACTTGCACCCCAGCACCAGTAGCGATCCGTCTTTTTCTGCTGGCTTTAAGTAACTCTGGCTTCGTGCGTTCTTTGAGAGTCATGCTATCGATAATGCCTTGCATGCGTTTTATTTGCGCGTCGGCTTGCCCCACATTCGCTTTATTAGCTGCTTGCGTTACATGACTTGGCAGCTTATCCATCATCTTGGCCATGCCACCCATCTGTTGCATTTGACTAATTTGGGCGCGGAAGTCGCTTAAATCAAAGCCGCCTTTTTGAATTTTGCTGGCGAGCTTTTCTGCATTAGCAATATCAACATGCTCTTGTGCTTGCTCAACTAGGGCCAGAATATCGCCCATACCAAGAATGCGATTTGCCATGCGTGCCGCATCAAATGGTTCGAGACCATCCATTTTTTCAGCAACACCAATAAATTTGAGCGGCACCCCAGTAACTCCTCGCACTGAGAGCGCAGCCCCACCACGAGCATCACCATCCAGCTTAGTCAAAATGACACCTGTGAGGGGCAACGCCTCATGAAAGGCCTTGGCCGTATTTACCGCATCTTGACCCAGCATGGCATCAACAACAAAAAGGGTTTCAATCGGTTTAAGTTGAGCATGTAAAGTACTAATTTCTGCCATCAACTCGGCATCAATACCTAAGCGCCCTGCAGTATCAACAATAAGCACATCAAAGTAATGCCGTTTAGCCCAATCGAGTGCAGCTAAGGCAATGGCTTCAGGACGTTGCTCGATATTACTAGGGAAAAATTCGACACCAACTTGAGTGCTAATCGTTTGTAGCTGCTCAATTGCCGCAGGACGATAAATGTCACAAGAAACAGTAAGTACCTTTTTCTTCCTTTTTTCATGCAACCATTTAGCCAATTTACCGACCGAAGTAGTTTTACCTGCGCCCTGCAGACCCGCCATCAAAATCACTGCTGGTGGTTGGGTGGCTAAATTGAGTTCACCACTGTCATTTAAATTACCCTGCATTGCTTTGGTCAGTTCACGTTGCACAACGCCGACCAGTGCTTGACCAGGACTTAGACTGCTGATCACTGTTTCACCCAAGGCCTGCTGTTTAATTTGCTCAAGTAGGGTTTTGACAACCGGCAGCGCCACATCAGCCTCTAGCAGGGCTAAGCGGATTTCCCGTAGCATTTCAGCAGTATTACTTTCCGTCAGGCGCGCCTGCCCCCGCATGGTTTTAACAACGCGGGAAAGACGATCGGTGAGGTTGTTGAGCATTTATCGATTAGACTTTAGTTATGTCGATTTTAGATTACCCCAGCAGCGCATGGCTGCCATCCTTACTTTATCTTGGTTTGCTGGCGGTTTTAAGCTGGCGGCCGCGTGCTCGTCCAGAAACGCTGGCTTTTACCTTACTAGTGCAAATCTTAATTCTTTTAAGTCTCATGATTCAAGGGATTTATTTGCATGATTCTGTCTTTACGCCTGAGGGTTTTATTTTTGGTTTTGCGCAAGACCTTTCCTTAATGGCTTGGGTTGGACTCTTATTTTATTGGTTGCAAAGTTGGTATATGCCCATCGCAAGCCTGCGCTTAATGGTGTTGGTCTTTGCCATGCTGTGTGCATTTTTGCCCATTTTGTTCCCTGGAACGTTGATTTCACCAAGAGCGGTGGCCGATCCCTGGTTTAAAGCGCATTTTATTGTGGCCACGATAGCGGTTGGCCTGCTGACTTTAGCGGCCATGATGGCAGTGCTAATGGAGGTGCAAGATCGGGCCTTACGACGCACCCTTGCTTATGCACCGGATAGTCGCTTGGCGCATTGGTTAGAAGGCTTGCCGCCTTTATTAACCATGGAAAAATTACTCTTCAACTTGATATATTTTGGTTTTGCATTATTAAGTTTGACGATTTTCTCGGGTATCTTTTTTTCTGAAACCTTATTTGGTAAGCCGGTGGTATTCGATCACAAAACGATTTTTGCCTTTGCCTCGTGGCTGCTATTCGGCGGTTTAATTGTGGCGCGTTTACGGGTTGGCCTCAGAGGTCGATCGGCATTGCGTTGGGTATTATGGGGTTTTGCGGCACTCCTCTTGGCCTATGTAGGCAGCCGCTTTGTGCTCGAAGTTATTTTGCATCGGCTTTAGCACTGTGTTGAAATGGGTTCTTCTCGGCGCTTTAGCGGCACTGATTTATTTTTGGTTCAAGAGACCGAAATTAACGTTCTCCCCTTTTGCAGTTCAACCCCGCATTTCTGAGCCGCTGAAGATCGTACCCTGTGCCTATTGTGGGGTGCATTTGCCAGCACAAGATTGCCTTCTGCATGACGAGCGCTTCTATTGTTGTCAAGCGCACGCCAATGCGCTTGACTCAGCTGGCTGGTATGGGCAGGCAAACTGGCGCCCTTCGCCGAATTTTGATAGTCGACCCGACGGCATGCAACCCGAATTAGTCTTGCTGCATCATATCAGTTTGCCCCCCGGGCAATTTGGTCAAAATCACATTAGTGATTTTTTTCAAAATAAACTTGATCAAGCGGCCCATCCTTATTTTGCTGAGATTGCGGGACAGAAAGTGTCAAGCCATTTTCTGATCGAGCGCAATGGCCTGATCACCCAATTTGTTTCAGCACAAAAACGCGCTTGGCATGCGGGCGTATCCAATTTTTTGGGGCGTGAGCAATGTAATGATTTTGCAATTGGCGTTGAGTTAGAGGGCGATGGCGAAACTACCTTTACTGACGCACAATATGTTGCTTTATCACAACTGCTTAAAGTACTTGCTGGGGTTTATGCAAATTTACGCTTTGCAGGCCATAGCGACGTTGCACCAACGCGCAAAGCAGATCCTGGTATTCATTTTGATTGGCAGCGGCTGCAAAAGGAAAATCATTTGCAGCCGGACCAGCTTCCATTTGGTCTAGAGTTTCGAGCCTAATTACAGCATATGTTTAGATGTATGTGAGCACTTGCTTACAGCAAAAATAACAGCAGCGAGGTCCAGCAAAGTGTGCGCGACCTAAGGAAAACCCTAATAAAAAATTGTCAGAAAAAGCTTATCAAAGATACAATAATTCCCTATACTTAGTGGCAATAAGTGCTCAAAACACTAGATCTAGTATTTTGAGTAACTAGCGCAGACGGCTGTAGCAATCCCATTTTTATTGAATTTAACCCTTTTTTACCCTATTAGAGTCTAGGAGTTCTATGTCTTACGCAAACCCACAAGCGGCTGGTTTGGCTTCAAATACCCAAACTACTGGCCTTAATCCTGGGGCTCCAATCAGCCAAACACCCTCGGCAGGCTTTATGGCAGGTGGGGTTGGCGCGGGTCAAACAACCCAATTATCTGATTACAAAATTATTCGGCGCAATGGTTCAGTAGTGGCTTTCGAGCCATCCAAAATCGCTATCGCGGTAACCAAAGCATTTTTAGCGGTCAACGGTGGTCAGGGCGCAGCTTCTGCAAGGGTTCGCGAGCAAGTCGAGCAATTAACCAGTGTTGTTGTGCGCGCATTATTGCGCAGCCGCCCGAATGGTGGAACTTTTCATATAGAAGATATTCAAGATCAGGTCGAGCTGGCATTGATGCGCAGTGGTGAGCACAATGTTGCTCGCTCATATGTTCTTTATCGCGAAAAGCGCAATCAAGAGCGTGTTTCGCAACAGGTTTTATCGATTGAGGCGAAAGGCCAAGAAGAGCAAGCGAAACCGCTATTGCAAGTCATGGACGATGGGGTTTCACGACCTTTGGATATGGGTGCTTTACGCACGATTATTGAAGCCGCCTGTGAGGGTCTCGGTAATCATATTGATGCTAGCCCGATCATTACTGAAACAATTAAAAACTTATACGATGGCGTGCCGTTAACGCAAGTTTATGATTCGGCGATTTTGGCTTCCCGTACTTTAATTGAAAAAGATCCAGCCTACAGCCCAGTAACTGCGCGTATCTTAATGCACGTGATTCGTAAAGAAATTTTAGGGCGCGAAGTATTGCAAGGAGATATGCAGGCAGAGTACCCAAATTATTTTCCCAAGTACATTCGCCAAGGTATTGATGCAGAGTTACTTGATCCTCGTTTGATGGAGTATGACTTAACCCGCTTATCGGCAGCGCTAAATGCAGACCGCGATTTGCAATTTAACTATTTGGGCTTACAAACGTTGTATGACCGCTATTTTTTACATATTGAAGATCATCGGATTGAAATGCCGCAGGCATTTTTTATGCGTGTCGCAATGGGCTTGGCCCTCAATGAATTAGATCGTGAACGCCGGGCGATCGAATTTTACGAAATTCTATCCACCTTTGATTTCATGTCGAGTACGCCGACCTTGTTTAATTCGGCAACGACGCGCCCCCAATTATCGAGCTGCTACCTTACTACGGTAGATGATGACTTGGATGGTATTTATGAAGCACTTAAAGAAAATGCCTTGCTCTCCAAGTTTGCTGGTGGCTTAGGTAACGATTGGACTAATGTGCGCGCTCTTGGTAGTCATATTAAAGGCACCAATGGTAAGTCACAAGGCGTAGTGCCATTTTTGAAGGTAGTGAACGATACTGCAGTCGCAGTTAATCAAGGTGGCAAGCGCAAAGGCGCGGTCTGCGCTTATTTAGAAACTTGGCATTTAGATATCGAAGAGTTTTTAGAGTTACGCAAAAATACGGGTGATGATCGCCGTCGTACACACGACATGAATACGTCGAATTGGATTCCTGATTTATTTATGAAGCGGGTGATGGAGAATGGCGATTGGACTTTATTCTCACCGTCCAATACCCCGGATTTACATGATAAATTTGGCAAAGCATTTGAGCTTGCGTATGTTGCCTATGAGCAAAAAGCCGAACGCGGCGAGCTCAAGCCAAGCCGTAAAATTCCTGCGCAACAACTCTGGCGCAAGATGTTGGGTATGCTGTTTGAAACCGGACACCCTTGGATTACCTTTAAAGATCCCTGTAATATTCGTAGCCCCCAGCAGCATATTGGCGTGGTGCATTCATCGAATTTGTGTACTGAGATTACCCTCAACACCAATGAGACTGAAATTGCAGTCTGTAACTTAGGCTCAGTGAACTTAACCGCGCACATGACTACCGAGGCGAACGGCAAAATGGTTTTAGACCATGCCAAGCTACAAAAAACGATTCGTACGGCAATGCGCATGTTGGATAACGTCATTGATATTAACTACTATGCAGTAGCTAAAGCGCGTAATTCAAATTTAAAGCATCGTCCAGTCGGTTTGGGCATTATGGGTTTCCAAGACTGCTTACACATGCAGCGCATTCCCTATGCTAGCGAGCAGGCCGTAGAATTTGCTGATAGCTCAATGGAGGCGGTCTGTTACTACGCCTACCAAGCATCAAGTGAGTTAGCTGAAGAGCGGGGCACCTACAGCACCTATACCGGTTCTTTATGGGATCGTGGCATTCTGCCGCAAGACTCAGTGCAGTTACTGGCTGAAGAGCGGGGTGGATATGTTGAAGTGAACATGTCATCCACGCTGAACTGGGATGGTCTGCGGAGCAAAATTAAGCAGCATGGCATGCGCAACTCGAACTGTGTGGCAATTGCCCCAACCGCAACCATTTCTAACATTATTGGAGTTTCTGCTTGCATTGAGCCTACTTTCCAAAATTTGTTTGTGAAGTCGAATTTATCGGGCGAATTTACAGTTGTAAATGAGTACTTAGTGCGCGATTTAAAAGATCGTGGTTTGTGGGATGAGGTCATGATTGCCGATTTGAAATATTTTGATGGCACGCTCTCGAAAATTGATCGCGTTCCCCAAGATTTACGCGATTTATATGCCACCGCTTTTGAAGTCGAGCCCAGCTGGTTAGTTGAAGCTGCATCGCGTCGTCAAAAATGGATTGATCAAGCGCAATCTCTCAATATCTATATGGGCGGTGCTTCGGGCAAGAAGCTCGATGACACCTATAAGTTAGCTTGGTTGCGCGGCCTGAAAACTACCTATTACTTGCGTACCATGGCTGCAACGCACGTGGAAAAATCGACGGTGGCTAGTGGCCAACTCAATTCTGTTTCGAGTGGCGGCGGCGTGGCGGGTACGGATGCAGCAGCGAGTGCCGCTGGCATTGTTGCGGATGGCCCGGCTTGCACAATGCGTCCGGGTGACGCAGGTTTTGATGAATGTGAAGCTTGTCAGTAAGCGCTGCTTACAACAAGTAAGAATGGATTAAGGAGAAGAATATGTTGAATTGGGAAGAGGATGTTGCGCCAGCACTAGCTAAAGTAAGTTTGGCCCCTCAGCCAACGGTAGGTGATGTAAAGCGGGTTGAACCCCAGCCCCTTCGCGCTGATGAGGATGCCATTGTGGCGCCACAGCCTGCTAGCGCCCATAGCCCAGCAAAGGATGATGCGGTTGCGCGCCGGGTGAATGTGGCCGATAAACGGGTGATTAATGGCACAACTGATGTCAATCAGCTCGTGCCATTTAAATATAAATGGGCTTGGGAAAAATATTTAGCTGGCTGCGCCAATCATTGGATGCCGCAAGAGATTAATATGAACCGCGATATTGCACTTTGGAAAGATCCCAACGGCCTAACCGACGATGAGCGCAGAATTATTATGCGTAATTTAGGCTTCTTTACTACTGCAGACTCTTTGGCCGCCAATAATATTGTGTTGGGCACCTATCGCCAAATTACTGCGCCAGAATGCCGCCAATATCTTTTGCGTCAAGCGTTTGAAGAGGCAATTCATACTCATGCCTACCAATATATTGTGGAATCGCTGGGCTTAGATCAAGGCGAAATTTTTAATGCTTACAACGAAATTGCCTCTATTCGTGACAAAGATGAGTTCTTAATTCCCTATATTCACGTCCTAACTGACCCTGCATTTAAGACTGGAACATTAGAAAACGACCAAAAATTGCTCCGTTCCTTAATTGTTTTTGCTTGCGTAATGGAAGGATTATTCTTTTATGTTGGTTTTACGCAAATACTTGCAATGGGTCGGCAAAACAAAATGACGGGTGCTGCTGAGCAGTATCAATACATCTTGCGCGATGAGTCAATGCATTGTAATTTTGGTATTGATTTGATTAATCAAATTAAGCTGGAGAACCCGCAGTTATGGACTTCCGCGTTCAAAGACGAGATTAAAACCATCTTCGAAAAAGCGGTCGAATTAGAGTACCGATATGCCGAAGATACGATGCCAAGAGGGGTGCTTGGATTGAACGCACCGATGTTCAAAGGCTACCTTCGATACATCTGTAATCGTCGTTGTATGCAAATAGGACTTGACTCTATGTTCCCAAATGAAGAGAATCCATTTCCATGGATGTCAGAAATGATTGATCTGAAAAAAGAACGTAACTTTTTTGAGACCCGCGTTATTGAGTACCAAACTGGTGGTGCGCTGAATTGGGAGTAAGTACTTATTTGTTGTGAGCGGACTTATCAGCTTAATAGGAGATTAGCCTGTTGAATAGTTTTAGTAGTCGATATTTGAGCCAAACAGAATTCCGAAAACCCTTTCAACAGGGTGCGCGGAAGGCTCTTCCCCTTTTCTCCAACCTATTTAAAAAGCCGTTATCTGCAAGGATTACGGCTTTTTTTCCAAGATTCATTAGCGTGCAGCATTGTGTATTAGGCCGCACGCCGATGAATGGCTCGCTCGTTTGTGTTGCTGCGCCGCAAGGCAAAGCATTACTAAATGGTCGGGTCTTCTTAATCGGTAGTTTGTTTTAATCTTCATTGAAGGAGTAATACTATGGCCATGGCCAAGAAAAAACCTGCTGCAAAGAAAAAAGTAGCTGCTAAGAAGCGCCCAGCTGCAAAGAAAAAAGTAGCTGCTAAGAAGCGCCCAGCCGCTAAAAAGCGTCCAGCCGCTAAAAAGCGTCCTGCCGCTAAAAAGCGCCCTGCCGCTAAAAAAGCTGCTAAGAAAAAGCCTGCTAAAAAAGCTGCTAAGAAGAAAGTTGCAAAAAAAAAGTAACTAAAAAACCTGCCGCCAAGAAGAAAGCGGGCTCAGCAGCAAAAAAGCCCGCGGCTAAAGCAGCCGCAGCCTCAACGCAAACAGCGTTAAATCCTGCAGCCGCATGGCCCTTCCCAACCGGTAGCCGTCCTTAAGTTTCGAGTTTCTGACGCTCATGGACGTATAGTTGCTTGGTGGGGTCCTTCGGGACCCCTTTTTATTGGGTCAATCGCCGTTAATTAATAACGATAGCCAAAAGCTTGAGCAAACTGGTCAGCAATTTCAGCGGCAGATGGCTGATGGTTTTGCGGACCTTGATGGGCAATTTTGATTGATCCCATAAGGCTGGCCAAATTGCCGGTCGTTTTCCAATCCATACCTTGATTAATGCCGTAGAGCAAGCCTGCGCGAAACGCATCGCCACATCCCGTTGGGTCAATTAGCGCTGCTGCTGTTACCACGGGAATTTCCAATTGCTTACCCGCGTTATAAATGGTTGCTCCCGCAGACCCTTTCGTCACAATTAACGCTTGCACGCGTTCAGCCAGTTGCGCCAAAGACATTCCCGTGCGTTGCGCCAACATCTCGGCCTCATAGTCATTCACCGCTAAATAACTAGCTAGAGCTGTGAGCTCTAGTAACTCTTTCCCATTAAACATGGGTAAACCTTGGCCAGGGTCAAAAATAAACGGAATTTCTGCCGCAGCTAATTGATGGCAATGCTCCCACATACCTTGTCGACCATCCGGAGCAACGATACCTAAAGTAGGTAACGGTTTTTTTACGCGCTTACATTCCTCTAACACCTGCGCTACTAAATTAAGGTGGGAATCATTCATAGCGCCAGGGTGAAAGGCAGTAATTTGATTATTGGCTAAATCAGTAGTAATCATCGCTTGTGCGGTAAATGCCTCGGGTATTTGGCGGATATGGGTGATGTCAATTTGGAGTCGACTTAAGCGCTCAAGGTAAGGCTTAGCATCACTGCCAACGGCAGCCATGATGATGGGTTCGCCGTTCAATAATTTTAGGTTATAGGCAATATTGCCGGCACAACCGCCAAATTCGCGGCGCATTTTTGGCACCAGAAAAGCGACATTCAAAATATGAATTTGATCCGGGAGAATTTGCTCCTGAAAGCGACCTTCAAAGTTCATGATGGTGTCATAAGCCACCGAACCGCAAATCAAACTAGCCATGTTGTACTTTCCAAATAAAGAAGAGGTAAAAATTAAGGATACACAATGCGTAAGCGATAGCCAGCAGCTTGAGCTGGTAATTTCAGGGGTAAGGCACAACTAACCTTCAGCCCAGCTGACGCTCCTGTTTGTAAATAATCGGCATGGTCAGTTTGAAACTGAGTTGGTAGCCAGGCTGCTGGAGGTAATTCAATTCGACTCAGGGTATTTTCTGCCGTATCACTGATCGTAAGTTCCACATTGGGCCACGCTACAGGCAATAACAAACGATTTTGTAATTCAAAAGACAAAATAGAGGCGATCTCAGCCTCTTTAGAGACATTATTTTTATTTTCCATGCCCAAGCTAGCCAAATCTATCTTCCATGCCTCAAACGCCTTAATCGGTACTTCCTTGCAACTGAGGAATTTGCACAGGAGCGTATTTACTTTTAATGCGGCAGTAAAAGTGGCATTTGTCAGCGGATTTATTTTTTCATCAACTTGTGGAGCAAGTGAGCGTAGTAGGGGCGCTCTAAATAAATGATTACCGCCGACGAGCAAAATTAACACCAGCAAGCTACCAAGTAATCCATAGAGAGGCCAAGATTTTTTAGGGGAGCGCTTTGGCGATCTAGACCCAGTCGGGACTAATTGCGGCGACAAGATCCCATGCATACAAACCCAACCTTCACTTTCACCCGCCACTGTGAGGTTTAGCCACTGGCCATAGGTCGCTGAGATTTCGGTGGCCTGCCGCGCTAAGATGCCAGAGAGAATAAGGTGTCCTCCTGGACGCAAACGACTGATGAGTAATGGCGCCAGCACTTGCAGAGGATTGGCTAAAATATTCGCCATCACAATATCAAACTGCGCTGGCGCGACCATGCTTGCACTATCGGGTAAGACAAAATCAACTGCCTCGTGGTTTATTTCGGCATTACTTGTTGCAGCAATAATGGCTTGGGGGTCAATATCAATGCCGAGCACGGGTTCGCAACCCAATTTTTTTGCTGCAATGGCCAAAATGCCGGAGCCGCAACCGTAATCCAAGAGACTACGGTGATGTAAATTAAATTGACTTTCTAGCCACTGCAAACAGAGTCGTGTGGTCGGATGACTGCCAGTGCCAAAGGCAAGGCCAGGATC
>Ga0209190_1003061_pt1 | contig 11120 bp, 6 predicted proteins | sample M_140205_XF_Meta_FD_187315 | JGI IMG/M metagenome (GOLD analysis project Ga0209190, IMG submission 187315) | Freshwater microbial communities from Lake Montjoie, Canada to study carbon cycling - M_140205_XF_MetaG (SPAdes) (version 2) | ecosystem: Environmental > Aquatic > Freshwater > Lake... | reverse complement strand
CTCGCGGACGACGATGATAGATCGCCTCCGTCGATCCCCCGTAGTCGATAGCCAGCATCGTGCCTTCGCGCCAGGCGCCCGACACGCCGCGCAGCCAATGGCTCACCGACTCGAAGATTTCAAGGCGCTGGCCGTCGGGCCAATCGCGGCCGAGTGCCTCCGAGTCGGGTAGGGGACGACCGGGTGGCTGCAGAAATTCACCGAGCTTTCCTTCCTTCACGCGAAGGTGCAGCTCAAGCCAATCGCCGCGGTTTCTTTCGAAGACCCGGCAGGGGAACGCGTCGAAAAATTCGTTGTGATAGATCAGCGCGCGTCCGTCGCAGGCCGCCAATGCCGAGTTGATGTCGGCGTGCCATTGCGCGCGCCGTCCGCGCAGTGCGATCTCCTGCTGTCGCCGCAGCGGTTCCGACGTCTCGACCAAGTGCATGGCAATGCGTCGGCGGTCCCACCAGCCGAAGTCGGCGAGCACCGATGCCGCCAGCGAGCCATTGCCCGGACCGCATTCGATCACCGCAAAATTCTTCCATCCGCGCGCCCCAGCCCCGGACCGCAGCCAACGGGCCACCGCTTTACCCAAGAGCGCGGTCCGCTGGGGCAGCGTGGTGAAGTCACCCCGGGACCCGATTCCGGGGATGTTGCGGGCATAATAGCCGTCGAGCGGATCATGCAGGGCGATGGCCATGAACCGGTCAAACGGGATACAGTTGTCGCTCCGGCCGAGCTCGTCCCGGAGGGTCTGGAGAACGATGGTGCTCACGGACGACTGGAACCCGGCCGACACGCTCGATGCCGCGGGTGTGGAACAGGCGCGCATCCGTAGGCGTGGCGATATGCCGGCGGAAGTGCGGACAGGCTTTGCTTGGGAGTGAAACCAGCCGCGGATTCGGTGGCTATAAATGCTTTTGATCGTGATCTCCTACTCACCGCTGATCTCGACGAGGCTTTCTACTCGGGCCAGAAGCTCCAAAGCGCGCGGCATTGCTTTGGCCCACAGCAAACGAAGCGCAGCCTCGCTGGTATTCCCGCATGTGAGCCAGACGATTTGCGGAGGCGGCCCGAGTCGCTCCACGAGTTCGGTGAAGTCAGCGTCCTTGGTCAGGATAATTATCCCCTCCTGCCGTGCGGCACCGAAGATAGCCGCGCCTTTGGCCCCGCGCAGTCCCAGGTCGCGAACGGGTTGGGCGGGATGATCGAATTGAGTGGTGATCCAGCGAGCCAACCCGGGCGAGAGGTGGGCATCCACCCAGATCATGCGGCGACCAGCACGGGATGGTTCAGCTTGCGGCTTGCGTAGTGCAGACAAGCTTGGATGTCCTCCGGCTCCAAATCAGGCAACTCGGCGAGAACCTGCTCGGCAGTCAGCCCGTTGGCCAGAAGATCTAGGACATCCACCACACGGATGCGCATGCCGCGGATGCAAGGGCGTCCGCCGCACTGCTCGTGGTCGAGAGTGATGCGATCCATAATCAAGCAACATAGTACGTGGCCAGCTTTCCGCAAGCCCGCGCAGACCAGGATGGTCGAACCAAAGAAAAAGGCAGGCCACTGATTCACGCTGAGCCGGCAAAATGCAGTTGAACCACAGGCGGAACGGAGAGAAGGCAGCCTTTGGCAAATTTCACAACGGAGGCGTGGCGACACGGCCCCAAGGCAAATGGTTTACGGGGTCATCGCGACCGCATGGCCATGACTCTGGTCAGCCGCGAAGGACTGCAAACGGCCAAGGCCTCGCTCGTGCCCGGAGGTTTGCTGCTCCTCAACACTCGGGGCATCGACACGGAAAGGGGGAAACCCAACCGCGTGGGCGCCGCGATCCGTGCGACTTTGCAGGATGTCTTTCCCCATGTGCTCGTGGTTCCGGCGGCGGGCAATCTGCTGTTCTTCGCCTCCGATCAACCGATCGCGTCGCAGCGCGACAAAGCTGTCCTCGAAACTTTCGATGGTACGCGTGATTTTGCCTGGCTCGAAATTCCGCCGGTCGAGTGGCCCGAAGGGATGGTGCTCACGCACGACTGGAACCCGGCCGACACGCTCGATGCCGCGGGTGTGGAACAGGCGCGCATTCGTAGGCGTGGCGAGATAGTTAGCTCCAGCGACCAACTGATACCGGAGCGGAGCGGAACCGCAGATGGCCCCTTGGCAAATAGGAGAGGATGACAGAGAACTGTTTTGGGCCGATGACACCGGCCGAAACATTTATCGCCGGAAATCCCGGAGGCTCCTCTGGAATCAAATACGCGCAGCCTGACCCCGGCGAAGTTCGCTCGGATTTGACAGCGGCAACGACCAGCGCTTATTGGCCGGCTTGTGAGCACGACCAAAATCCTTTCGAACCTGGAGGCGGCGCAGATTGAACCGCCCAAGGCGCGAGCGATTGCCGAGAGTTTGGAACTGGCTTTCCGCGAGCAAGAGCAGGATTTGACCAAAAGGCTCATGACCAAGCAGGACGGTGCCGATATCAAAGCGGAAATCATCAAATGGATGTTTCTTTTCTGGATCGCTCAGATTGCTGTCTTGATCGCGGCGGCAAAGTTGCTCTTCAGTGCCTGAATGCCCGCCGCAGCGCCTGCCACCCGGCGTCCGCGCGACACGTGTCAGTTTTATCCCTGCCTTTCATTTGTCTGCGGGCTGGCACCCTTGCGCATCTGTGGCAAAAATAGTCATCGATGCTCATATACTGTTACTTTCTCGTCAAATAGACAGTTTTGGGTGCCTACCCTTAAAAGGGTATTGTGATCTCGGTATATTGATGTAGGGTGGCAGTCAGCTTTCCCCTAGACAAGCCGCTCTACGATCCAGATGCTCGGATCTGTTGCGGGGCCATTAAGAGCAAACCAAGACCACGTAAATATGAACACATTCAATGTAAACAATACACGCTCGCGCATATCCGCAATTCGTTCGACCGCCGGCGTGACCGCGCGTTCGATTTTTTCTGCGCTGCTCGTCGCGCTGGCCATTTTCAACGCGGTCGATGTTCAAGCAGCAGCGACCGTGAGGACGTGGGATGGTGGTGCTGGCAATGGTGCTTGGACCAATGCGACCAACTGGGATGCCGCGCCAGCCACGGGCGAAAATTTCACCTTTGCCGGGACAACCCAACTCACTACGACCAACGGATTTTTGACCAACACGATGACATTAGGTGGTTTGAGTTTTTCGGCGGGAGCGGGGGCGTTCATTTTAAATGGCAATCAGATCCTGCTCAACGGCAACATCGATAACAACGGCACCAACAGCACGGTGCAGACGATCAATTTTGACATAGCTTTGGCCAAGGCGATTCAGGTCAACGCCAACAGCAACTCGGTTGTTTTGATCAACGGGAGTATTTCGGAAAGCGGAGGTGCTTTTGGTCTTCAGATCGGCAATGCGACGTCGGATCAAGGCACCGTGATTTTGGCTGGCAGCAACAGCTTTACCGGAGCAGTTACCTACAAAAACACAACAAATGCCGTTTTGCGCATTGCCAACAGCTTCGCCTTGGGTTCGACGGTGGCAGGAACGACGGTTATTGCGGGCACCGCGCTGGAATTGAGCAACAACATCAGCGTCGGTGCCGAGGCGCTCTCCATCGCCGGCACTGGTGTGACCAACAGCGGTGTGGTGCACAATATTCATGGGACCAACAGCTATGCAGGCACGGTCACGCTGACGAATACGGCAAGCATCGTAGCTGACGCCAACACCGCGTTGACCTTGTCGGGCGGTATCACCGGCAACTTCGCCAAGACCTTCGCCGGCGCGGGCAACGTCACCTCCAGCGGCATTGTCAGCGGATCGGGCGGGGTGATCAAGACCGGCGCGGGCACGCTGACGCTGGCGGCGACCAACACCTACACGGGCAATTTGACGATCAGCAATGGGGCGGTGCGCGGCATTTCCAACGCGGCGGCTTTCGGTGCTCCGACAGCCGTGGTGCTCTCCGGAGGCAACATGCAAATGGCCAACGACACGGCGTTGAACTTCGCCGAAGCGGTAACGGTTTCCAGCAACGGTTCGATGGTATCCGACCGATTGACAGCCGGTGCCGGAGTGACCCACACCAACAATACACTTTCCATCGGCGCACGCACCCTGACCGTCGCCGCCGGAAGCAACGTGACCAGCGGCACGGCGGGTGTGGCTTTTTCTGGCACGACGACACTCTCGGCCACTGGTGCGGTCTTCAGTGTGTCCTCGGGTGCGCAACTCACGCTGGGCGCGGTCAGCGGCAACACCTTCGGCTTCACGGTGGGCGGTGCGGGCAACACGGTGATCGGCGGAGTGATCGGCACGACGACAGGCGGTGTGACAAAAACCGGCTCTGGAACTTTGGCGCTTTCTGCGGCCAACACCTACACGGGTGACACGATTGCGGGTGAGGGTGTGCTGAGCTTGTCTGGCAGCGGCAGCATTGCCGATGGTTCAACTGTTGTGGTCTCCAATGGAGCAACCTTCGATCTCAACTCGGTCAGCGACACGGTCGACGGTGTCAGCGGGGCTGGCGCGGTGACCTTGGGCAGCGCGACACTCACGGTGTCCAATAGCGCGACAAACAACCTCTCTGGCGTGCTCAGCGGCACGGGCGGGTTGATCAAAGTCGGCACGGGCACGCAAATTCTCTCGGGCACGACCAACAGCTACGGTGGGACAACGACGATCGGGGGGGGCGTTTTGAGCGTGGGTACTTTGTCCAACGCGGGTCTGAACAGCTCGATCGGCACGAATGGCACGATCATTCTGACCAACGGAGGAAAACTCGACTACAGCGGGGCTGCGACCACCAACGATCGCACGATCAATTTGACGGGCAACGGAGTTCTTTCCACCTCCAACAATTTGACCTTGTCCGGGGTGATCACCAACACAGGTAACTTGACCAAGGAAGGATTGGGCACGCTGCTCTTGGTTTCTTCCAACAGCTACAGCGGAACCACCACGGTGTCCGCGGGCGCGCTGAACATTCAGAATGCCAACGCTCTGGGTGCGACGACCAGTGGCGTGACGGTTTCCAACGGAGCAGCTCTCGAGTTGCAGGGCGGCATCACGGTCGGCGCGGAGGCGCTCACCATCAACGGAACGGGTATCAGCTCGGGCGGAGCGCTGCGCAATATCAGCGGGGACAACAGATACGGCGGCGCCATTACCTTGGCGTCTGTGGCGACGATTGTGGCGGATGCGGCAACGCTCTTTTTGGACAGCACCGTTGGTGGCAACTTCGCGAAGACCTTCAATGGTTCAGGCAATATTTTTGCCAATGGCGCGATCAGCGGTTCGGGCGGGGTGATCAAGACGGGTGCCGGTTCACTGGCGCTCTCGGTTTCCAACAGCTTCACCGGTGACATCAGCGTCCGCGGCGGCACGGTGCTCGCCCGTTCGAACGCCTTCGCTCTCGGTAGCGGCAACGTGATCCTGGCCGGTGGCAACCTGACCTTGGCCAACGATACAGGCCTTTCAGCCACCAACAGCGTCATTGTCTCCAACAATACAACGATCACCTCCGACCGTCTTGCCTCCGGCGCGGGCGTGACGCACACACTGGGAACCCTGACCAATGGCGCGGTGACCATCGATGTGAACGCCGGCAGTAACGTCGGCAGCGGCGCGGCGGGGTTGACCTTCGGCAACGTGACTCTCACGGCGAGCGGGGCGACATACAACGCCAACACGGGCGTCCTGCTGACCTTGGGAGCGATCAGCGGAAACACGTTCGGCTTCACCATCGGCGGCGCCGGCAACACGTCGATCAACGGTGTGGTTGGCACAACCACAGGCACCTTGACCAAGAGCGACCTCGGCACGCTGGTGATGGGCAGCGCAGCCAACACCTATGGTGGCGTGACCACGGTCGGCGGCGGCGTGATCCAGGTGACCAACTTGGCCAACGCGGGCGCGAGCAGTTCGATCGGTACGAACGGCACGATCATTCTGACCAACAGTGGCACGCTGGACTATGCCGGCACGACCAACACGGGGATCAACCGCGGGATCAGTCTTGCGGCAGGCAATGGCGTGATCGGAGTTTCCAATTCCGCTGTCGCGCTGACCAACACAGGCGTGATCAGCAACAGCGGCACGCTGGTCAAGAGCGGCGCTGGCACGTTGATTCTCACCGCATCCAATACCTACGGCGGCGGCACGATCCTCAGCGGTGGCGTACTGCAAATCACCAACGGCAACTCGGTCGGAACCGGCACCATAACTTTTACCAATAGTCTGACGGATTTGGTGCTGCGTCTGGCGGCAGGCGTGACCTTGACCAACGGCATCACGGTCACAACGAACTCCTCACAAAACACCATCTTCCGCCTCGCATCCACCGCATCGACTATCTCGGGCAGCATCACTGGTTCGGGTGATTTGAACCTGACTGGTGCTGGGACTAACACCTTCTCGGCAAGCAACAGCTACACCGGCCAGACTTTAATCAGCGCGGGCACCCTGATTTTGGGTAATACCAACGCCCTGAGTGGAAGTACGCTGAACTACACCAGCACGGGTGTGCTTTCCTTCGGATCCCTCACGGGTGCAACCTTCGGCGGTCTGCAGGGAACCAACGGCCTAGCACTGACGAACACAGGCGGAACGGCAGTTGCCCTGATCGTGGGTGCGAACAATAGCAGCACGACATATTCCGGTGCCCTCAGCGGCAGCGGCAGCTTGACCAAGGTCGGCGCTGGGACCTTCAGCCTTTCCGGTTCAAATAGCTTCACTGGCGTGACGGCGGTTTCGAATGGCGCGATCCGCGTCTCCAACACGAACAGCCTCGGCGCTACGAGTGGCGGTACGACGGTATCCGCCGGCGCGGCCTTGGAAGTCGAGGGCGGCATCGCGATCGGAGCCGAGGCGCTCTCGCTCAGCAACAACGGTATTTCCAGTGGTGGCGCGCTGCGCAGCATCAGCGGGGCGAACACCTACGGCGGTTTGATCACCTTGGGCACCGGTGTGGCTGTCGGGGTAGACGCCGATAGCCTCACCTTGACCGGCGGAGTGACCAGTGGCGCAGGCAGCAGCTTCACCAAGGTCGGAGCGGGCACGCTCATCCTCAACAGCACCAGCACCCCGACGGGCATTGTCACCATATCGGGCGGGACCATGCAGCTGGGCACCAACGGAGCGATCGCGCCCGTGGCCCTGAACGTGACCAACGGTTCGACCTTCGACCTCAACGGCCGCAACGCAACCTTGGGTGCGACGGGCAATCTCAATGTCTATCTGACCGGCGCGACGCTCAAGAGCGGCGCGGGAACGATCTCGCTCAGCGCACTCGGCGTGACCGTCCACAGTGCGGCGAATGCCAACTCCTCAACCATCAGCGGCAACCTCAACTTGGGCGGTGTGACCAACACCTTCAATGTGGCCGACGGCGGAGCGGCTGAAGATCTCGTTGTTTCAGCGGCCGTTTCCAATGGCGGGCTGATCAAGACCAACACGGGCCTCATGTCTCTGACCGCGAGCAATAGCTTCACCGGCGCCACCACGGTGAGCGGTGGAACATTGAAGCTGGATTCGTCCTCGGGTTCCTCGCTTGGCTCAACCACCAACGTGATTGTCGGAAGCGGCGCGACGCTGCTCATCGCGCGGAGCAATCAAGTTAACAACAGCGCATCGGTCACGCTCTCGGGCGGTACGATCCGCACAGGCGCGGGTTTGAGCGAAGCCTTCGGCAACCTGAACCTCACCACGGGTTCGTTCCTCGACTTCGGGGCCACCTATGGCAACGCGAGCAGCATGACATTCGGCACCTACACGCCGGGTTCGCTCCTCACGATCAACAACTTCGACTTCGGAAGCACCTTGATCTTCGGCAGCGACCTGACCAGCACGATCAACAATTCGTCGTTCTTCACGTTTACCAATGGCGGGATCGCAAGCTCCTCATGGAACGGGAGCACGTTCACGATCACGGCCATCCCGGAGACCTCGACCTATGTCGCAGCCTTCGGCCTACTGGCCCTGCTGATCTGGCCGCTGGTGCGGCGCCGTCACGCGAAGTAAGAACCGACGAAAAAACCTTCAACAACCGAACACCCGCGCGGCAACGCGCGGGTGTTTTGCTTTGCAGCAGCTTGAGTTCCACTGAGGCCACGGCACCCTTGTCGCCGGAACCAGCGCAATTTGGCACCACGATGCATCAGCGATCAGATAATTTTCCTCAGGATGGAACAAGCTCCCCCTTTGCTGTAACCATACCACCCGAATCCCATGGGTAACTCATCCAAACTGGCCCTGCGCACAGCGCTCTTTTTGTCCGGCGCCAGCGTGATGGTCATCGAAATCCTCGGTGCGCGTATCATCGGTCCGCACTTCGGCGCAGGACTCTATGTATGGACCTCGCTTATCACCGTGGCGCTGATCGCTCTGGCCTTTGGCTACTGGGTGGGTGGAACGCTCGCTGACCGGCATCCCTCGTGCGCTGCTTTGGCTGTGGTTCTGGTCCTTGCTGCCGCCGCGGTCGCAGTGATTCCGCCCGTCCGTCTTCCTGTCATCAATTGGGCGTGGGGTTTCGGACTGCGCGGTGGATCACTGGTTGCCTCCGCCGTTCTATTTTTTCCATCGCTCTTTTTGCTCGGCATGGTTTCACCCTTCGCTGTTCGTTTGGAAACTGCGTCCGTTGCTTCCGTCGGACGTTCCGCCGGGCACCTTTACGCGATCTCCACAGCGGGTTCGGTGCTCGGCGCGCTCCTCACCGGATTTTATCTCATCCCGACCTTCCGAATCCCGACTGTCACCATGATTGTGGCCGTTACGCTGGTCGCGGCCGCTCTGCTGGTTTCTCTGCCGAAGATTTCGCGTCGTCTTGCCGTCATGGCCATCCTTTGCGCGGGTGGCTCGCTTGCGCTTTTGCGCGGTTCTCCGCAGCCCGGGGAGCTGGTGGAACAGCGCAACAGTGCGGGCGCGGACCTGCGCGTGGTGGACTTCGAAAAAGTGCGTGTTCTGCTTATCGATCAAGTGCCGCAATCGACGATCAACAAAGACGGTCGCGCCGTGGAGCAGTATATTTATTTCATCGCGGCGCGGCTGATCATGGCGAGACCCCACGCCCGCGATGCCGCGGTCATCGGTCTGGGTGGCGGGGGCATTGTCCCCCTGCTGGAGCAGGAGGGAATGAGGGTGGAAGGGGTGGACCTCAGTCCGGACGTCATCGATCTGGCCAAGACGCGCCTCGGGTTGAAACTTCCGGCCGCGCAGTTGCATGCAGTCGATGGTCGCGTGTATCTGCACGAAAATCCCGGGCGTTTCGATGCCGTGGTCCTTGATGTGTTCAACGGCGACCGGGCTGCTTTTTCCGTGCTGACCAAGGAGGGACTGCAGGCAGCCAAGGCTTCGCTCAAAGCGGGCGGCATCCTCGCGCTTAATACGTGGGGCATCGATCTGGAAAAGGGTGGCCCCGACAAATTGGGAGCGGCTCTCCGGAACACGCTGCAGGAGGTGTTCCCACACGTGCTTGCCATCCCCGCCGTGGGCAATCTCCTTCTCTTCGGCTCCGACGAGCCGATTACCCCGCAGCGCGGGTCCGTTATATTACAAACATTTGATGGCCCTCTCACCTTCGCTTGGCTGGGGATCCCGCCGACCACCTGGCCCGAGGCGCCGGTGCTGACCGACGACTGGAATCCGGCCGACATGCTCGACGCGCGCGGGGTCGAAGGTTTGCGCGCCAGACGCCACACCGAACTTCCCGCCACGCTGCGCCATGCGCTCGCGTGGGAGTGAGCAGGGCACGATCCGCAGCCTGTCTCCCGCTGTCTTTTCTGCCTATGATTACGCCGGTGGGTGATGTCGAAACAAAGCAAGCGGTCAGCCGATCATCGTTGCCTGCTTTTCCTTTTGCCGGCGTCGTGCTTCTTTTTTTTTCCGGCCTGTGCGGTCTGATCCTTCAGGTCTGCTGGTTCCGCGAGTTCCGTCTGATCTTCGGAGTCACCACGGCGGCGTCCTCCGCGGTGCTGGCCGCATTCATGGGCGGGCTCGGTGTGGGCAATGCCTTGCTCGGACGGCGCGCGGATGCGGTTCGCCGTCCGCTTATGTTCTACGGATGGCTCGAGGCCGGCATCGCGCTGTCGGCTGCGCTGACTCCCTTCGCTCTCGATATGGCGCGCGGATTTTTCATTGCCGCAGGGGGCCAGACCGCGCTCGGTTCGCCGCTCGCTACGGCGGTGCGCCTCGGGTTGGCCGCCGCGGTGCTGGCCATCCCGACCTTTCTCATGGGAGGAACATTGCCCGCGGCGGCCAGCGCTTTCACTGCGCCGGGCGATCAGGCGCGGCGTGCGACCGCATGGCTCTACGGAGCGAACACCTTCGGCGCGGTGGCCGGCGCCTTCATTGCCACATTCTTTCTTTTGGAAAATTTCGGCGTCCGCCTTGCGCTGTGGACGGCCTGCATCTTGGGGGCGATGGCCGCGGGTCTGGCTTTCCTTTTTTCCCGCGCGGGTTTTGGCAGAAACGGTTTGCTCTCTGCCGATCGCGCCGCGGCCTCATCCGCAACCGGAGAAGCCGTGCGCGCACCGGGAGCGCTGATCCCCGCGGTGGCGGCGATCGCAGGCTTTGTTTTTTTTGCGATGGAGTTGGTTTGGTACCGTCTGCTTGCCCCGATCCTCGGCGGAACCACTTTCACTTTCGGTCTCATCCTGGCGGTGGCCTTGGCTGGGATCGGGGTCGGGTCCGCCCTCTATGCGCTCGGTTTTGCGCGCCGCCGGCCGACGTTGTTCGCCCTTGCCTTGGTCTGCCTGCTCGCGGCTGCCTGCTTGGCCATACCATTTGCTGCCGGTGATCGGTTGGCGGTGCTGGTGGCGTTTCTGAAAGATCGCAACACCTTTGCCTTCGCGGGTGAAGTCGGGGTGTGGGCGCTGGTGGCGGGCATCGTGGTGTTTCCTTTCTCGGTGGTCAGCGGCGCGCAGTTTCCGTTGCTCATCGCGCTGTGCGGCGCGGGGGATCGCCAGATCGGGCGCCAGGTGGGACGTATCTTTTTCTGGAACACCCTCGGCTCGATCGCCGGTGCGCTGGCCGGAGGATTCGGCCTGCTGCCCTTGCTCACCGCCCCCGGTGCCTGGCAGACACTGACCTTGCTCATGGTGGCCAGCGGCTGGGTTGTTTTTGCTTATGCCCGTCGCGCTTCCTCTGGCCCTAAACCTGGATTG
>Ga0209190_1003060_pt1 | contig 11120 bp, 9 predicted proteins | sample M_140205_XF_Meta_FD_187315 | JGI IMG/M metagenome (GOLD analysis project Ga0209190, IMG submission 187315) | Freshwater microbial communities from Lake Montjoie, Canada to study carbon cycling - M_140205_XF_MetaG (SPAdes) (version 2) | ecosystem: Environmental > Aquatic > Freshwater > Lake... | reverse complement strand
GATCCAGTTTCCATAAGAGATCTCAGAAACGTACATTCCAGTACTGCCAAGGCGACGATATTCCATAGTCAAACCATAGAACCTGCGTGGTTATTTGCCAACCGCACCGCAGTGTGGTTGCCTACGACTACAACTTAATAGGTTTCTCATTAGGGGAAGTTCGGTGAAACTCCGACGCTGACCCGCAACCGTAAGGCGCACTGATAAAGGCGCTAAGTCGGATTACCTAATGAAAAACAGTAATCGACATGACACCCGCCGAGGTTTGCGGGGTGTGGTCCTAGATACAGGTGCTTTTTCTGCACTTTTAGATGGTGCTACCCCTGTGAGACTCTTAAATTATCGAGAGGCTTCACATTAATGAGATTCAAATCAATACTCGTAGCAATCACAATTCTCACATCATCACTCTTCTTAACTCCACCTGCTAGCGGTGCCGAAAAAGGCTACCGCTACTGGGGATACTTCCAAGCCGCACCAGATAAAACCGCCTGGACCGCTGCCATGACTGGACCAACTGTTGATATCGCAGATGGCTCCGTTGAAGGTTGGTCATTTGTATTTGGCAGCGATGATATCCCTTCGCTTGCACCACAAGTAAAGCCGGATTTCAATAAAATCTGTGGCAGCACAAAGGCAGATCCAGATACTAAGCGAATTGCACTAGTAATTGATTTCGGATCGACTGTCTGGGCTCCTAAAGGTGAAAAACCCGCAAAAACAATTACTCGATGTGTACGTACAGCAAAGGCCTCACAGGGAATTGATGTCCTAGGTCAAGTTGTGAAGATTCGTGCGGCATCATCGGGCCTCATCTGTGGCCTCAATGGCTTCCCGGCTAAAGAGTGTGGCGTTGAAATTGCTACTCCCAAGGCTCTAGCAAAAAAGAAGTAATACTCTTCCGATGAAGAAGCTCTCACTTCACCCACTGACATGGTGGATTTGGTCATTTGCTATTGGGATCTCGGTCGCACGTGCAAACACGCCAGTATTCGCTCTTGTGTCAGTGGGTGTTGTGGGGTTAATTGTTTTCTTACAACGCGATGCTGCACCTTGGGGAAAGAGCTTCAACTGGACTTTAAAGGTTGCGCTCTGGATATTAATAGTTCGTACATTCATTGGAGTAACTATTGGAGTTCCGATCCCTGGAACAAATATCTTCACTCTTCCTAGAGTGCCACTTCCAGATTGGATGCCAGGCATACGTATAGGTGGAGCAGTAACTCTTGAGCGCCTTTCATCGGCCTTAAGTGAGGGAGTAATAATCTGCGCAATTGTCGTCATCTTTGGAGCTGCCGCATCTCTGACGAGCCCGCATCGATTACTCCGGGTACTTCCCATTTTTATCTATGAGTTTGGTGTTGCAGTTGTAATCGCGACATCAGTTCTACCGCAGTTAGTCACCAGTGTTTCAAGAATCCGCCAGGCTCAGCGCCTGCGCGGTCAGAGCACCAAAGGTTTTGCATCGTATAGGCGTGTAGCAATTCCCTTGCTCGAAGAGTCTCTGGCCCGCTCTTTAGATTTAGCAGCCTCTATGGACTCCAGAGGCTACGGAGTCAGCCGTAAGCGCTCACGCTATCGCCCCATTACTTGGAACTTTATCGATAGCTCAGTTGTGTTATCAGGTTTAATAGTTATGGGGTTATCGTGATTAAGTTTTCAAATGTTTCGCTGGTGTACCCAAATTCAACGACCACAGTTCTTGAAAATCTAAATTTAGAGATCGCCGAAGGCGAGTTGGTATTAGTAATCGGGCCAACAGGATCGGGCAAATCATCCCTCTTGCGATTGATTAATGGTTTGGTGCCCCATCACACTGGTGGAATATTGGCTGGGGATATCACAGTCGATGGTCTATCTACACGTGAAGTTAAGCCCGGGGCTCTGGCACACCTTATTGGAATTGTAGGTCAGAACCCCATCAATGGCTTTGTTGCAGATACGGTCGAGGAAGAGTTGGCCTTTGCAATGGAGGCACTCAATCTGCCAAATGAGACTATGCGAAAGCGAGTTGAAGAGTCGCTGGATTTAATGTCACTAGCACCTCTTCGTTCGCGCAGTATTGCAACACTGAGTGGTGGTGAACAACAACGCGTAGCAATCGCCAGCGCACTCGTCTTACACCCAAAGGTTCTGGTTTTAGATGAGCCGACTAGTGCCCTGGATCCAATAGCTGCCGAAGAAGTCTTGTCGATTCTGCACCGTTTAGTCCATGACTTGAGTATTACCATCGTCATCGCTGAACATAAATTGGAACGCGTGATCGATTTTGCAGATCGTGTTGTTCATATCACCGGTGATGGAGTGACAACTGTTGGAACAGCGCAAGAGATAATGAAAAACTCGCCCATCGCTCCCCCGATAGTGCACTTGGCTCGAGCCCTTGGATTAAAGGATGCTGGACTTTCTGTACGAGACATGCGTCGAGCAACCCAAGGGCTGCGCGAATCAATACCAATTTCTGATCCAACCCCTCTTTCTGTAAGCACAGTTCCTGTCATTGAGATTGCACAACTCACTGTTGTCTATGGAACCACTACCGCACTTGATTCAATCACGACCACTGTCTTTGATAATGAAATCGTGGCAATCATGGGGCGCAATGGTGCTGGTAAGAGCTCTCTGCTTCGATCAATAGCCGGGGTACATGAGATGCAAACCGGCACTGTCCGCGTGCATTCTCTTGTATCAAAAGATTTACATAGCAAGCTGCGCAGACAGACAATCGGCTACATTCCGCAAGAGCCAAGTGATCTTCTCTATGCCCAATCAGTGGAGAGAGAGTGTGAACAGGCAGATAAAGACAACCAGATCCCACCTGGAACTACTTATTCGGTACTTGCCCAGTTGGTTCCAGGGATTTCGCTACATACCCATCCCCGGGATTTATCTGAGGGCCAGCGTCTTGGACTAGCCCTAAGCGTTGTGCTTTCGGCAAATCCTAAAGTTCTTATTCTCGATGAACCTACGCGAGGGTTAGATTATGAGGCCAAGAAATCACTCACACGAATACTTCTTGAGTTTGCATCAATCTTTAATCGTGCAGTCGTAATCGCAACCCACGATGTAGAACTCGTAGCCGAATTAGCCAGTCGTACTATCTTTCTCGCTGATGGCGACATAGTTGCCGATGGTCCAACGATCGAACTTCTGCTCTCTTCCCCGGCCTTTGCTCCTCAAGTTGCCAAAGTTATGTCGCCCCAGCCATGGCTACGAGTGCGCGATGTAATCGCCGCCATTGAAAGTAAATCACCATGATGCTGACAAAGGATGTCGTTAGATTCTCACGTCGAAATGGCGCTGTGTTAACTCTTGCATCCTGCATCAGCGCCGCCGGCTTTCTCTGGCCATTTTTCTACTCAGGTGAGAATCTGCCACGAACACAGATTTTTTTCTGGTTGGCGATAACAGTTGCTGTGGTTCTTACCATCTCTGAAGTTTCCAACTCCCATCTAGATGCAAAGTCGGTCGCACTCCTTGGAGTTTTAGCCGCTCTTGTTGCAGCGTTGCGCCCACTGGGTGCCGGCGCAGTTGGAATCGAACCGATGTGGTTTTTACTAATATTGAGTGCTCGAGTATTTGGTCCCTCATTCGGTTTTCTTCTAGGCCTCACATCTGTCTTTATCTCAGCGCTCCTGACCGGTGGTCTTGGCCCATGGCTGGGATATCAAATATTTGCCGCTGCATGGATCGGACTACTGGCTGGACTTCTGCCAGGCCGAGAGAAAGTACGAGGAAAGAAAGAGATTGCGATGCTCATGATTTTTGCAGTTTTTGCGAGTGAGCTATTTGGGATTTTAATGGATCTTCAGTTCTGGCCATGGGCGTTGGGCGCCAATACACAACTATCTTTTCTTGCCGGTGCCCCAATTGGTGAGAATCTTTATCGCTTCTTTACTTTTCATTTTCTAACAGCCATGGCCTGGGATCTACCCAGGGCAGTATTTACTTCGGGCCTCATACTTATTGCAGGACAGCCTGTACTAACGGCCCTGCGGCGCACATATGTGCGAGCAGCCTTCCTTACTCCCATTGAATTTATCGAACGTGAGAGGCAACAAAAGGGAGTTTAACTACCTCAACTAAAGAGTCTCGACCACGAACATCTATTACTAACTGATCACCAATTTTCACGCTCGATGCTAAAAGTGCGATTCCGATTCCAACTTTGAGTGTTGGAGAAAAAGTTCCACTCGTGACTTCACCAAGAAGATCTCCTGCTGCATTCTTGACCTGCATGTGTCCACGCGGAATCCCACGATCTAAGGATTTAACTCCAACACTTCGCCACAAAGGTTGATTGGCTTTTTCCCTGCGCAGAAACTCGCTACCGATAAAGTTCTCTTTATCCCAGCCAATTGCCCATGATGCACTGGCCTGCACTGGGGTGATTTCTAATGAAAGTTCATGTCCATGTAATGGATAGCCCATCTCAGTACGCAACGTATCGCGGGCACCTAGACCACAGACTAAACCGCCAAGAGGTTCGATCGCGGCAACGAGTGCATCCCACACACGCGAGGCATCACTTACCTGAGGAAGAAGTTCGTAACCACGCTCTCCTGTATAGCCAGTACGACAGAGAATTACTTTAGCTCCACCGATAAGAACGTGAGAAAATGCCATGTAATCAATCTCAGTGTTGATTCCCAGAGATTGCATTACTTGGGGTGCTAGCGGTCCTTGAACAGCTAACACTGCAAATTCATTATGAAGATTAGTAACAGCTATACCGGCTGGTGCCATTGATTGAAGAGTTGAAACCACGTCAGTGGTATTTGAAGCGTTAGGAACTAAAAAAATATCATCTGGGGAGTTTCGATAAGCGATCAGATCGTCGATAACCCCTCCCTCGGGGGTGCACAGTAATGTGTACTGAGCCGACCCATCCTGAATCCGATTGAGATCATTTGTAAACATCGTGTTGAGAAAATCAAGGGCTCCAGTACCGATCACTGATGCCTTGCCTAAGTGGGATACATCGAAGATTCCTACACGCTCACGTACGGCCGTGTGCTCGGCTATGACTCCGCCTCCAGGATATTCAATAGGCATCATCCATCCGCCAAAATCAGCCATCTTTGCATTACGGGCTACATGCTTATCGTTGAGCGGGGAGATTTTCATTGTACAAACCTACCAATACATCTATTACGCTAAGGCCTATGACCACACTGAAAATATCTGATGGCCTCCTTAAAGATGAAGTTCTAGTTGTGGGGTTAGCATCTACAAATTCCAAGGGCGGCATTGCAATTGAATCTGGCGACTTAGCCATCGATACAAAAGCGATTCTGGCATCACTTATTGAAATGGGTGCCACGGGCGCTGCAGATGAGGTCATTAAAACTCCGGGCAGTGCAGTGAGCATGATGGTCTTTACCGGACTTGGCAAAAAATCTAACTCCTACTCACACGAGACTTTGCGCCGAGCAGCTGGTGCGGCATCACGGGCTCTGGCAGGTACAAACGCTGCAACATTTTCCCTCTCATCCACAAGCCCTGAATCCATCGCCGCTGTCGCCGAAGGCGCAGCCCTGGGTGCATATGTCTTTAGTGAGTTCAGGGGCTCATCCAAGGCCGAGCACAAGGCGGCCTTGAAGACGATTACCATCTACAGTAAATCTGCAACTAAGCCAGATGCAAAGGCTGCGATTGCGCGCGCAAAGATTATTGCCGATTACACTTTTTTAGTACGCGATTTAATCAACACTCCTCCCTCACATTTAACGCCTGACTCTTTCACTAAAAAATTAGCAGTTGCATTCAAGGCTGCTGGTGGATTGAAGGCTGGATTAAAGATCACTATCTGGGATGAGAAGCAACTTAAATCTCAAGGCTTCGGTGGAATTATTGGGGTCGGACAGGGATCGGCTAATCCCCCACGTCTTCTGCATATCTCCTACACACCAAAGAGTGCAATCAAAAAGCGTTTCGCATTTATAGGTAAGGGAATCACCTTTGATACAGGTGGATTAGCTCTCAAACCCGCCCTCGGCATGGAGGCGATGAAATCAGATATGAGCGGGGCAGCTGCAGTATGTGCTGCAACACTTGCCATTGCAGCGCTCAAGCTCCCTGTTGCAATTGAGACCTGGGCACCGTTGGCTGAAAATATGCCAAGTGATAAGGCAACTCGCCCAAGTGACATCATTACGATTTTCGGCGGCAAAACTATTGAAGTATTAAATCCCGATGCAGAGGGGCGCTTAGTCTTAGCCGATGCTTTGGTAAAGGCTCAGGCCAGCAAGAACAAACTCGATGGAATCATCGATGTCGCAACGTTGACCGGTGCACAAGTCATCGCCCTCGGCACACGCACGAGTGCAGTCATGACAAATAACGAAGAGTTCTCATCAGAGTTCTTAGTTGCAGCCTCAAAGAGTGGTGAACAGTTCTGGCCGATGCCATTACCTGTAGAGCTACGCGCATCTCTTGACTCCCCCGTGGCCGATATGGCAAATATCGGAGACAAGAGTGGCGGCATGTTGGTCGCTGGCCTATTTCTAAAAGAGTTTATTCATCCCGATATGCCGTGGCTGCATTTAGATATCGCAGGTCCAGCCTTTAACACCGCCAAGGCACATGGATATACCCCAGTCGGTGGTACCGGTATCGCACTTCGTGCACTCGTGACCTTGGTTGAAGGGGCAAGCAACTAGGCATTGGGCAGTTTCACCCCCTGTACGGCAAGATAGAGCCCTGTAGATATTCCACGAACGGAGCAGTACACGTGTCAGAGTTTGATCTAGTCATCATCGGTGGGGGTAGCGGCGGATATGCCTGTGCCCTGCGAAGTGCTCAGTTAGGAAAGAGCGTCGTTCTCATCGAGGCCGACAAGGTCGGCGGCACATGTTTGCACAGAGGCTGCATTCCAACAAAGGCGTTGCTGCATTCGGCCGAGATCGCCGATGGTGCCCGAGAAGGTGCAAAGTTTGGAGTTAAATCCAGCTTTGATGGAATCGACATGGCTGGAGTCAATAGCTACAAAGATGGCGTTGTATCCCGTCTTCATAAGGGCTTGCAGGGTTTGATTAAGTCTCGTGCAATTACATACGTTGAGGGACATGGAAAGTTAGTCTCAAAAAACTCGGTAGAGGTTAACGGTCAGATTTACACCGGTAAAAATATTGTTCTTGCAACTGGATCCTATGCCAAGAGTTTGCCAGGTCTTGAGATCGATGGAAAGCAGATCATTACATCCGATCACGGCACAAAGATGGATTACGTTCCAAAGAGCGTTATCGTGTTAGGTGGCGGTGTCATCGGCTGCGAGTTTGCATCTGTATGGAAATCTTTTGGCGCAGAAGTAACAATCATCGAAGGTCTGCCACATTTAATCGCCCTTGAGGATGAGTCATCAAGCAAGCAGTTAGAGCGTGCATTTAGGAAACGTGGAATTAACTTCGAGCTTGGAACATTTTTCAAATCTGTTACCACCAACAAAAAAGGTGTTGAAGTTACTCTTGAAGATGGAAAGAGCTTTACGGCCGAACTTCTCCTGGTCTCAGTTGGTCGTGGCCCAGTTTCAGCCAACTTGGGCTATGAAGAGGCTGGCATCACTATGGATCGCGGCTACGTTTTAGTTGATGAGAAGTGCCGTACCAACGTGCCTGGCATCTGGGCCGTCGGCGATCTCATTCCAACTCAACAGTTAGCTCACGTGGGCTTTGCCGAGGGTATGTTGGTCGCTGAAGAGATTGCAGGATTAAATCCACGTCCAATTAACTACGATGGAATTCCCCGTGTTACATACTCTGATCCTGAAGTTGCATCGGTTGGTTTAACAACTGCCGAAGCAAAGCGGCGTGGACACGAAATAATCGAACTCAGTTATGACCTAGCTGGCAACGGTAAGGCGCAGATTCTTGGAACTGCCGGTTCCATTAAATTAATTGCCGAAAAAGATGGTCCAATTCTCGGTGTGCACATGGTCGGTGCCCGTGTTGGCGAACTACTGGCCGAGGCCGAACTTATCTTTAACTGGGAGGCGCGTGCAGATGACGTCGCATCCTTAATTCACGCCCACCCCACCCTCTCTGAGGCGATGGGTGAGGCACACATGGCACTTGCAGGCAAACCGCTCCACGCACACGGATAATCAAGGAGAATATACATATGTCATTTTCACTAACCATGCCAGCACTCGGTGAGAGTGTTACTGAAGGAACTGTTACGCGATGGTTAAAAAATGTTGGTGACACTGTCGCTGTCGATGAAGCGTTGCTAGAAGTATCAACTGACAAAGTTGATACCGAAATTCCATCACCAGTTGCAGGCATTCTGCTCTCAATCGATGTTCCTATTGATTCTACCGTTGCAGTCGGTGCTCGCTTAGCAGTCATTGGAGAGAGCACGGAGGCAGCACCCGTTGTTGCAGCACCCGTTGTTGCAGCACCCGTTGTTGCAGCACCCGTTGTTGCAGCACCTGTTGTTGCAGCACCTGTTGTTGCAGCACCCGTAATAGTTGCTCCCGTAGTTGTTGCGCCAGCGGCCCCAATTTCTCAGCCAAGTGAGGCCTATGTGACTCCCCTGGTTCGCAAACTCGCAAATGATTTGGGAATCAACCTTGCAAACGTAAAGGGCACAGGAGTTGGCGGACGCATTCGTCGCGAAGATGTTGAGGCTTTATCTACCCCAGCTGCACCGGTAATAAGTACGCACGCTGTATCTCATGTTCCATCAGTAGCGCCATCGGTTGCAGTTTCACCTCTGCGTGGCACAACGGTAACTATGACCAGACTTCGCAAAGTTATTGCAGCGCGCATGCTTGAATCTCTACAGGTGAGCGCCCAGTTAACAACTGTCGTTGAAGTCGATGTTACAAAGATTGCACGACTGCGCGATCGCGCCAAATCAACATTTGAGGCACGCGAAGGCGTCAAACTATCTTTTCTTCCATTTTTTGCCGTTTCAATCTGTGAGGCATTAAAGCAACACCCCGTGCTGAACGCATCGGTTGAAGGTGATCAAATTACTTATCACGGTAGCGAGCACTTAGGTATCGCAGTTGATACTGAGCGCGGTTTATTGGTACCAGTTATGGCAAATGCGGGTGATTTAAACATGGGAGGTATTGCACGAAAGATCGCAGACCTTGCCGCACGTACGCGCGATAACAAAGTAACTCCGGACGAGCTCGGTGGTGGAACGTTTACTCTGACAAATACCGGTAGCCGTGGCGCACTCTTTGATACTCCGATTATTAATCAGCCACAGGTTGCAATCCTTGGCCTTGGCGCAGTTGTTAAGCGTCCAATGGTTGTACGCGGTGACGATGGTGGAGAGAGCATTGCGATTCGATCAATGGTCTATCTCGCTCTCTCATATGATCACAGAGTTGTAGATGGCGCAGATGCCGCTCGTTTCTTAGTAACGCTCAAAGAACGCCTTGAAGGTGGAGCATTCGAATCTGATTTAGGTCTCTAAATTAGTGAGAGTTCCAGAACGCATTGCTATTACCGGATCATCGGGATTAATTGGTACGGCCTTAGTTGGTCACTTAAAATCTGAGGGCCATACTGTCCAGCGCCTTGTTCGTCGTGCACCCGTTGCAGTCGATGAGGTTACGTGGGATCCGCAAACAGGGTACGTAGATTTAAACGCGCTTGAAGGCGTCGATGCGATTATTCACTTAGCGGGTGCACCAGTTGACGGAAAGCGTTGGAGCAAGAAGTTCAAAGCAGAGATTCTGAACTCGCGCTTAATGGGAACAGCCACCATCGCAAAGGCGGTCGCAGAAGTTAAACCCGATGTCTTTATCTCAGCCAGTGCTATTGGTTGGTATGGCGAGAGCGGTAACCGCGCAGTCGTTGAATCAGATCGAGTGGGCAATGATTTTCTAGCTGCAGTCTGTCGCGAGTGGGAGGCTGCAGCCGATTTAGCAAGTGGGATCCGCACGGTAAAGCTGAGAACAGGTTTGGTATTGGATCCAACGGGCGGTGCACTTGGCAAGATGCTTCCATTATTTCGATTAGGTTTTGGTGGAAAGCTCGGTAGCGGCAAGCAGTGGTGGTCTTGGATAACTCTGCATGATGTCGTTAGAGCAATTGAATTTGCACTTGTTGAGGATATCTCCGGTCCAGTTAATCTGAGCGCACCCAATCCAGTAACAAATCAAGAGTTCACATCGGCCTTAGCCCGCGCACTTCATAGACCTGCAGTATTTCCCGCACCAGCCTTTGCATTAAAGGCCGTACTCGGAGGCTTCTCAAGTGAGGTCTTGGGCTCCAAACGCGTTATTCCACAGGCACTTCTCGATGCTGGATTTACCTGGGACTACCCGCATCTCTCTGATGCTCTCAAGGTTTTAGTGGAGAGCTAGCTCGGCTGCTAACTTTCCAGAAAATAAAGCGCCTTGTTGTGATGGCACTGCACGGTAATCTCCTGCAACGAAAACTCTCTCACGAATCTTTAGTGGCGCAGAGAGTGATTTACCGATGTAGTGCAAGGGTAATGCCGATGGGATCTCATACTTAGCAATTAATGGCCAATCACGTGTATCGGTCTGCCATAGAAGCGCAAGATGGCGCCTGACTTCAGACTCATTAATATTTAATCCAGTAGTCGATGAGATCAAATGCTCACCCTTTGGGGCATACGATGATGAGATATCAGAGATGACAACACTATTAATCACCGGTCCCCGCCGTTGCCCATCCACGATTAGACGACCCGTACTCGATGGGTTGTTCTGAGATGAGTGATACCAAGTAATACAACCGGCCATGGGATTCACATCACCTAGATCTAATAACTGCGCCCCAGTGCCGGCATCGGTTGCAACAATAATTACGCCAGCTGTGAACTCTCCAGATGTGCTATCAAGAGTTAAATTACTAATCCGCTCCACTCGTGTATTTAAATGTAACTCTGGCAATCTCTTTGCAAGTGCAAAGGAAAGCTCTCCAACACCAAGACGCGGTAGACCAGGTGAGCCATTTACGAATGAGCGGATAATAGATAGCCCATACCGAGCATCGACAGTTTCTGGTTCGGCTAGAAATACGCCCGTCAGAAATGGGCGCAATACTCGTTCATAGGTTGCTCCTAATGGAGCGAGCAGCTGACCAATCGATTCCTCTGCCTTAGGTCGTGATAGCAGAAGCTTCAGGAGTGCT
>Ga0209190_1003057_pt1 | contig 11124 bp, 10 predicted proteins | sample M_140205_XF_Meta_FD_187315 | JGI IMG/M metagenome (GOLD analysis project Ga0209190, IMG submission 187315) | Freshwater microbial communities from Lake Montjoie, Canada to study carbon cycling - M_140205_XF_MetaG (SPAdes) (version 2) | ecosystem: Environmental > Aquatic > Freshwater > Lake... | reverse complement strand
AAATGTCTTACACCTTTTTACATTTCAAACGCCGATTTTAGTTCTTATAAAATATAAAATACATTTTATTATATATTTCAAAATTCAGGAATGTTTAGGAGTTTTAACTAAAAATGGTTAAAATTAGTTATAAAAAAATTGATTTAAAAAAAATTGATTTAAAAATATAATATTATACTGTATTATAACAACGAAAAATGGTTAAATATAGTTGCGAAAAATGCGGAAAAGAATTTACTCAAAAGGGTCATTATACCAAACACACTACTAAAAAAAATCCTTGTGTTTTTGAAAGCAAAATTGAAGAAATAATTGAAAGCAAAATTGAAGAAATAATTGAAAAAGTTGTTGCTGAAAAGATGATTAAAATAAACTATGATTATAAAAATAATGAAACTAAAGTTGAAGAAAATGAAACTAAAGTTGAACCATCAAATACATATAAAATTACAACAACGGATTACACGATTATTAATTCGTGTTGTATAAAGGGTTTGACGGATATGAAGAATGAGAATAAAAAAATTCATTTAACAATTACATCACCGCCATATTACAATGTCAAAGATTATGTATCTTATACAGATTATAAAGAATATTTAAATACACTAAAAAATGTATTTACATTAATATATGAAATTACTGAGGATGGTAGAATGTGTTGCGTAAATTTAAGTAATATATTAATTCAAAGAGAAAATCGTAATAGTGAAAGCAGTAGAATACCATTAGCATTTCATTTTGTTCCTTTAATGGAAGAAATTGGTTGGAAATTTATTGAAGATATTATTTGGGTGAAACCAGAAGGTGCAGCAAAAAATAGAAATGGCGGATTTTACCAACATAGACAACCTGTCGCATATAAACCAAATATTATTAATGAATATATATTTATATTTCAAAAACCATCAAAATTCTTAATAGATAAAATAGTGAGAGGGTATGATGCTATTACATCATTAAATAGTAAGGTTAATGACGGATATGAAAGAACTAATGTATGGAAAATAAATCCAGAAACAAAATCTAAACATCCAGCTCCATATCCAGAATTATTGGTTGCTAATCTAATAAAATATTATTCCTTTTGTGGAGATTTAATTTTAGACCCTTTTGTTGGTTCAGGAACAACCCTAATATCTGCGTTTAAATTAAATAGAAAAAGTATAGGATTTGAAATACATAAGGATTATATAACCATATTTGAAAATAGAATTAAAAATATAACAAAACAATCTACAAATCAATCTATATCAATAAACAAAGATGATTATGTTAATTTAAATGAGGACCAAATTAAAAAAAAAATAAATAAGTTTAACAAAAAACATCTTTATCAACTGGTAAATAATGATTGTAAATATAAATCTTATTCAAAAGATAAATTAATAAATTTAATATATGTATCAAACTTTATGAATTCTGCTTGATGATTTAAACGCATTAAAGTCATCACTTTCTTTACCTTTACGAGTATGACAAATAGCACAAAATGTTTTTAAATTGTCTAATGAATTATTGTGATGGTTTCCGTCTAAATGATCCATATGGTATATATCGCTTGGAAATTCGCTGTAACGCTCTTTATCCATAGGACATATAAACCCTAATATTCCATCTTTATTTTCACAATATTTTTTTTTATGAAATGTAATACCATCAATATTTTTATTTCTTTTTCTCGCATCTGCACATCTTGAACATTCTGTTTTTAAAGACGGGTCGCCTTGTGCAGACCAGTGCCTTATAGCTACATTATTTTCACAACCTTCATTAATGCATATAGGTATAGTTTTCCCCTGTTCAACCCATTTATTCAAATTAGTTTTATTTAATGACATTTTGGTATTATTTTCCATTTTGTTATTCTTTCCATTTAATTATAATTAATTTTTCAAATCAATTTTTTTATAAAATAACAAACCATTATTATAATGACTACTCGTAAAAGTAATGATTATAAAATAACTGCTGTAAATTATTATTTAGTTGAAGATAAGACACAAGAAGAGATTTGTAAAATTTTTAAATGTAATACAAGAAGTTTAATGCGTTGGGTTGAAAGATATAAAAAAGATGGTAATGTTAATATTCATTACAGGAAACCGATTGCTTATAAAGTGAAAAAAGAATATGTTGAATTTTTATTACAAGAACTTAAAAATAATAAAACCATTACGCTACAAGAATTATTACAAAAACTTAAAGATAAATATAAAGGTGTTGATTTAACAACAACGCAAATTTTTAGAGTAATAAAAGATAATAATATTACATTAAAAATTACAAGAATACGACACGAACCAGTTAAACGATTTGGTAAGGATATTGATATAAACGCAAATATAAAGAAATTTTATGAAGAAATAAAAAAGCATAAAATAGAAGATATTATTTGTATTGATGAAACAAGTATAAAATCATTACAAAAACGAAATCACTGCTATAGTAGTAAGGGTAAGCGTTGTGTTATAAAAACACAATCTCAAGAAGTATTCAAGAAATATACAGGTATATTTGCTATTTCTGTAAATGGTGTTGAAGGTTGGGATTTATATGAAAAAAGTGGAATAAATACAGATAGGTTAATTGAATTTTTAGAAAAGTTTATTACAGGAAAATATAAGAATAAATTAATTATTTTAGATAATGCGAGTAGTCATAGAAATCAAAGAATAAAAGATTTAGTAAATAAACATAATAATATTTTATATGCTGTTCCATATCAACATTTTACCAATTCCATAGAAAACTACTTTAGTATGTTGAAATCACGATTACAAAAGTTAGATGGTTTAACTCATATAAAATTAAAAGAAAATATTACAAAAGTAATTAGTGAAATACCTAAAGAAAAATATAAAAATATTTTCAAAGGTGCTTATGAAAGACCAGAAAAATATGTAGCGAAAAATAAAACAAGAAAAGTTAAGAAAAACTATTTATAAAATCGGCGTTTGAAATGTAAAAAGGTGTAATACCCGCAAATATAAAAAAATTAATAATAGTTGAAACGGAAGCAAAATTGCCTGATATAACTGATAAATGTGCTGAAGCAAAGTAATATATTTTATTGATCAAGCGAATAATACATGTTGTTCAATTTTAGGTGGGTGTATTGATTTTCATATACAAAACCCCAATGAAATAGTAGATAAAAACAATAAATCTATAAAATACAAAGTAAATATGTATAATAAAAAAACGAAAATACTATTAAATCGATTCAGTTTTTATTTTAGATATGATATTGTAGAAATGGGTCCAATACTATATATTAAACCGATAAGAAATGAGATAGTAAGCCCTGAACAGTGGGGTTTTATTGAAAGTATATTTTACAATATGGGTTATCAAATTAGAAAAAAGTATAAGAAACATAAATAATTGTGTTTCACTTCCGCGACACGAGTTACCTGTGCTAAAGCAAATACTTGGGATAATCGTAATATCTAATGGTATCTAATGATATTATTGATATATGTCAGGTAGCTACCTGTGCTAAAGCAAATACGTGAGATAACTGTAGTTTATAATGGTATTATCGATATGTCTCAGGTAAGCTACCTGTGCTAAAGCAAATACGTGGGATAACTATAGTTTATAATGGTATTATTGATATGTGTCAGGTGATTTTTTGTTTTATTTATTTTATTTTGTAAAAACCTTCTGGGATGTATTTATAAAATCTATAGAATACTAGTATATTTTATAGATTCAATGCATGTGTTTTACACCTTTTCTTATTTGAATCGACGTATATAAAAATTGCTAAGAGAATGTAAAAAAGCTATAATCTATGTTTTCTTGAGTTATTGGTATTTCTTTTCGTGTGTCGTCTTCTACTATATCCACCCGATGCGCTTTTAGGTTTTACTAAAAGTTTGTGTATATATATGTGGATACCCTTTTCTATATAGAGTTCAGTTATATTCGTATCGGTTGATTTACTCATCTTATGTCCTTCTTTGACATCTACTTTATTATTTGGGTATTCGTTTAGAGTTCCATCTTCTTCAAATCTGTCATCCCAATCCGGATACGCTTCCTTCACTGCATTCAGAGCCTTTTTATATGTAGTGAAATAATGTGGCAATAATTCACCCTCTGCTAAAATAGCGTAAACTTTCATATGTATATATATATATATATATATTTTGGTATACACAGTTGATTTATTAAATTGAGAAAAAGTGTAAAATTTTCATTTACAATCGATGAATTAATGTCCAATATTGTTGAATTAAATAATAAAATAGATACAATACTGATTATGTTTATCCGTCGAACGACTATACGACTATAAGATTTAGTTATTATATTTTTAAATTCGGTTAAATCGCGACTTGTTATTTCATACCCCCAATGTAGCATTCCTTGTCTTCCTGCTGGTCCAATACTATAGTCATTATATTTCGCATTATTTGAAATTATTTGTCGTAATAACTTTGTTCGAAATCGACCTTTTGTTCCGCACGATAGCAACCATCTTTTTATTTGTCGTTCATCATCCGTAGAGCGTCTTCCTAAATAGAATCGGCAATACCATTGAAACCACCCATACGGGTCTATTTCAGCAATCCATCCACTTGATTTCCACCTGCTTTCGTTTGATATTTATTGATAGAAGGTCTAATGACTTGACTGGCAATTTGTGTGTCAATATCCAAACCTTCGAACCAATTAGATGGAAACTCTTTCCAAGCGTCTTTATACCATAATCCGGTGACTCCTGATAAAATCTCTCTAAAGTATGTTCCACCGAAACTTCCTGCTTGAAGTACTTCTTTGTGTGTTAGATTAGGTCTAAAATCGGGATAATCGTCAAAATGAAGAAATACGTTTTTGATAGGTTCAGTCATTGTTATTTTTTTGACGACTGCTGCTGGTGGTTTGATAACAGGGATGTGAAACAATCCTATTTTATGTTTGAGTTGATAATCGTTGGGATATTCCGGATATTTTTGATGAACACCTCTTGATGTTCCGGCCCCTTTTGATTCAGTTAAGAATTTAGTGAAGTAGTTTTTTGTATCTTTATCTAACGTATCCGTTGAAAGAATCCATTCATCGTCTTCTTTCTCGATAGTAAATTTAGAACCATCGACGCGAAACGTATATTGAATTGCTACCCCAAAAACTTTGTATAGTTGTTCGGTAGTGTTTTTAACTTTACCAATGTAATTGATGGGAATTTGCTTATCTACCTCAAAGTAAGCAGATATTAAACCCATTACATAGAATTTAGGTTATCCTCCTTTTAGGAGGAAGCGCTCGTATTTTTTTTGCTAATAAAGTCGGCATTTAAAATACGCGTTGCTCTAAATATAGAATAATAATAAGAGATTTAATTTTTTTGAAAAATAAAGTAACGTATTTTATAAAAATGAAATAAAGATTTAATAGTAATATATATATACAACATGCGAATTAAACTATGTATACAATACAAAGCAGAACGTGAAGATATGTGTCGTAAGATAATAGAAATTTTACAATTAGATTCAAATAATTCCTTTTTATTGTTAGAATTAGATGCTGATATTGATAAGCAAACACGTATTTTAGATATGAAAGAAGAGATACGTAAAATCTTTGCGTGCTCCGAGATTTCTTCCTTCAAACCGAATTTTGAATGTAAAAGACCTTATTTGAATATAATTAGAGGTATTTTACGGAAGCAGGGCTATACATTTCTATCAACTGATATTGATTTAAAAATAAACGATGTTGTGAAACGAACAATAAAATATATAGTTTTAAGAAATATTACTGAATAATTTGATAATTTAATAATTCGTATAAATTATCAAATTATAATATTTGTTAATATTATATATGGAAACTTTTTTAGAACCAACCAATCCGATTATACGTCGCGAAATGTATGATGAGGACTATATGGAAACGTTTGTAGAACCAACCTATCCTATTGTTCGTCGTGAAATGTTCGACGAGGACAATATGAAACATCTTCTAGTTGATGACCGATATTCACAATCGGATAGAAAACGCATGTCGTTATACTATAAAAAGAAACGTAATGCAGGCACGGCTCAAGTTATTTATACACTTGCTGCTGGATGCGAGGCGAATAGTTTAGGCAGACTATTTGCACAGAATTCGTTAGGAATAGCGAACTGGGCATGGACTATGCGTAATCCGTTAGCACAAAAATGGTACTGGGATATTGACATTGCTAATTCACATTATCGTATCGCATTAGAATTCTGTAAGCGTTATGAAATACCCTATGAAAAGATAGCTCATTATTGCGACAACCGTCAGGCAGTGTTATCTATGGTATGCTCCGATAACCGTGAAAGGGCTAAAATGGAATTCTTGAAAGTGCTATACGGTGGTGATATAAAACTGTATAGTTGTTATGTTGAAATGGGTGAAGGTGTAATCTCAAAAGAAGGTTTCGCCTACTTGAAAGGAATGGTAGCGGAAATTGCCCTTTTATCTGAAACAATATGGACTAACTACCCACAATACCACAACCTTAAAACGGGAACGGATTATGAGGACAAAAAGTCGGTCCGTATATCGAAAAAACCAAACCCAAAAGCATCGTTAATGTCGCTGATATTTCAAACGGAAGAACGCAAGATGCTTATGCTAATCGCAGAACATTTTCGGTTGAACGGGAGATATATGGGTGTATTGATTCACGATGGTGGCTATGTTGAAAAGATAAGCGATGAAACGGAATTTCCAAAAGACCTACTAGTCGGGGCTTCGCAGGAGATTGAGCGACATCTCGGGTATAACGTAACACTTATACAAAAACCTATAACACATAACTGGGAACCTAAAAATCCACTTAAAAATACCGTCGCTATATTTGAGGAATGGGAGAAGACTCACTGTAAAATTTTAGACACGGGAATGTATGTTGAGGAGGTTGTCAGGGACGGACAATCCACTATATTAGTGCGTTGTGAGAAGAGATTACAGGAGTGCTTCCGCCATCTCTCTATAACCGAACAGGTTATAGATAAAAACTTTGAAACAAAAGATGTTAAAGTGTCATTTATAGACAAATGGACTAAACACAATGATACAATCAGGACATATACCCATATGGGTGTTTATCCACCACCATTAGAATGCACCGATACAGTGTATAATTTATGGAAACCATTTGAAGCAAGTAAATTGATTATTGAAGAATCACCCGAAGCGTTGGAAATGTTTAAAAAGCTTATGTTTCATCTTGGTGGAAAAGATGATAATGTAGCATTATATCTTATACAGTGGTTAGCACAATCGCTGCAATATCCTGCTATTAAAACGGGGGTAATTCCAAATCTTATCAGTAATCAAGGAGCGGGTAAAGGGTCATTTTGGGACACCATAACCGCACTAATGGGCGCATGTAGGATTATTTCAACTGCAGAACCAGATAATGTGTTTGGAAGATTTAATGCACAATTGGCGTCAGCATTTATGATTAATTTTAATGAAATGAATATTAATCAAATGAACGCATTTGAGGGGAAATTGAGGCTTATTGCAACTGACCCTATTATACACGTTGAGAAAAAACAGTGTGACTCATTTCCAATCAAGTCTTACCACAGGTTCATTGTCACCACAAATAACGAATTTGGTTGTGTAGTTATGAAAAATGATGATAGGCGGAATTTTATAGTCAGGGCAAGTGATGATTTAATATCTGACAAACAATTCTTTATAGATTACCGTGCGAAGGTTATAAATTCTAATGCGGGATTAAGCACGATTTATAACTACCTAATGAATATTGAAGGAATGGATAAGTTTATAAATATTAAGAAACCACGAACGAATTATGAGGAAGAACTAATATTGTTGAATAGGACACCCTATGAAGCGTGGGTGGAGGATTATACGAATCGCAATAGAGAAACAACAGAAACACGCTTTAAATCGAAGGACTTGTTTGATGACTTCCTTAAATTTGTAGAAGCAAAAAATAACCATAAATTCACCACAGGGTCATTTGGAATGCGGATTATGAATGTAGTATTAGGAGGTATTACACGAGGTGGACAAGTGAAAAGTCGGGGTATGGTTTATGAAACAAAAGAGTTTAACTGGGCGTTATTGAGAAAAAGATACCCATACAAGGAAATAGAATGTATTGACGAAAACGCATACAATACCGACGAGGAGGACAATTGTGACACGGTGCATGGAAAATATATAAACGATATAGAGTAGTACGATTAATTTGATTAGTTGTTAAATAATAATGAAAAAGGGTAAGGAGGTCGGGGTAAGGACTTTGATTTTAACTTTATAATATAAAAAATTTTATTTTTTTATTTTATTTTTATAAAAAATTTTATTTTCAAATATATCATTATCAAGTCCTTACCCTCCTTACCTCCTTACCTTTCTATTATTATAGTATATTATATAGGTACATTATATCATTTTATGCAAAATAAAGGTAAGGACTAGGGTAAGGACTAGGGTAAGGACTAGGAATCTTTATTTTGAGTTTGATAAATTACTCAAAATAAGCATAAATTATATGTGTCAAAGGCAATTCGTAAAGTAGCTTACACGTGCTAATTCTCAAGTACAAATGATAAAATTACCTGTGATTTTTATGTTAGATATTTAGGATTACTAATATAATACAGTAATTTGATGTGATTGATGTTTTATTTTGTATATTTTTTGTTTATTTTGTACACCTTTTCTCAGCAGAAACGCCAATTTAAAAATTGATTTAACATTAAATTGTTTATAAAGATTATCTAACATAAAATGGAGTTTATAGAACAAATAAAACAAATTTGTTTGGAAACTGATAACGAATGGTTTTTAACACATGATTTTACAAAGTTGGCTTTACATGATTTGAAAATAAAGGAAAGATATGAAAAAGACATATTCGATAACAGAGAATGTCCAGAGTGTCATCTTCGAGGAGTAGAGTGTATAAGTTGTGAAATAGAATGTATACGGAATGATGAATTAGAAGAACTTGACATTCTAAAATATCGTGTTTATGACGACGAAACTGAAACTTATGTTAAAAGTAAATGGATTATACCAGAAAAAATTAATGGTGAAATACCCGGTTTTATATTGATTGAATGTAGAGGTGATGGAATTGGTGAAATTGGTTTTACAGCCCATTTGAAGTTTGCTTGTGTAAGACATAAATATAGAAAAAGGGGTGTATTGCACAATATGGTAAATTCTATTCCAAAACAATGGAATATTTGGTTGGAAGCAAGCAGTAATGACATTGAAAATGTTGAAAATATATGGGAAAGGTGTGGATTTTCGTATCTTAAAACAATTCATGGACAACATATAATATATAAAAAAATGGGCGTTTGAAATGTGTAAAACTTCTTAACCGTTAATCAAGTACATTATACATATGGTATTTCTATTTTTCTATTAATCAAATTCTAATAGTATAGAAAATAAATGTAATCGTTTTTGAAGAGTTTTTTGAAAAGTTTTGAAATATACAAATCTATACTAAAGATATATTTGAGCTATTAGTTTTGTATTTTTAAAAACTTCTGGGATTATTGATTTGCTTTAGCACAAATATAAAATCTATAGAATAATAGTATATTTTATAGATTTGCTATGTTCATTATGTTTTATCTATATCTTAATAAAGTTAATCTATCTATTATAAGTTTGCCTATACGTTATAAGGTATCGCTTCGCTCGCCAGCCTATAGATTGTGTATAGAATATGGATATTTGCCTCGATGAAAACTAAAATTATTGTAGAATTCGATACAATTATTATAATGTATATTTTTAGAATTCAATGGTTTTATTACCAATAGCTACATGTTTTTTATGGTTCATCTAAATATTATAATAGTTGGTGTGATTTATGTTTTAGTTTGCTTTCAACATATTTGTATTTATTTTCTTTTTTAATAAACTTCTGGGATTATTGATTACTTTATACCAAATCTATAGATTTCATCTATCTCTTTAAAGTTTTATCTACAACTATTAGGTTTATCTATACGTTACATGTATCGCTTCGCTCGCCGACCTATAAGATGTTTATAGATTATACGTATTTGCCTTGTGCTAAAGCAAAAAACTAAAATATTGTAGATTCTAATGGTATTATAGATAAATGTCAGGTAGCTTTTACCTGTGCTTTATGTTTATTTTGTTTTCAGCATATTTTTATTTATTTTCTTTTTGAAAAACTTTTGTGATGCGTTGATTACTTTATATAAAATCTATAGAATACACGAATATTTTATAGATTCAATCTATCATTTTTAAGTTTTATCTACATCTATTAGGTTTGTTGATACGTCACATGTATCGCTTACGCTCGTCAGCTTATAGATGATGTATAGAATATGGATATTTGCCTCGATAAAAAACTAAATTATTGTAGATTCTAATGGTATTATAGATAAATGTCAGGTAGCTTACCTGATGAATAGAGTGGAATATGATTTTTGTTTCAAATATTATTTTATTTTTAACACTTCTGGGATTATTGATTACTTTGTATAAAATCTATAGAATACACGAATATTTTATAGATTCCATCTATGCTTTTTAAGTTTTATCTAAATCTATTAGGTTTATTTATATTATAACTATTGATTAAATCGCTAACCTATAGATGAATTGATTATACGTATTGTATTATCGATATTTACAAATTCTAATAGTATAGATAAATTAATGTAATCATGTCGATATTTTCTGAAAACTTTTTCAAATATTTGGGAAGATATGATGACGTATATTTATCTATTCGTTTTGTGTGGGTTGGCTTGTAACATTCTATAAATTCCTTTAAATATTGACAAATTCCTAAATGTGTTTGCATCGGCTAACGCCGCTGCACGCGAGTCCTGCTGTATCTAACTATTTTACCTAGTAGAATTATATGAAAATATTGTAGTTATTTTCATAGAATTTGACACACGTTGGTTTTTAATTAGTTTCAGGAATTGATTTGAATCACAACAAGGTTATTGAAATTATTTCAGGAATTGACTTCAATCACAACAAGGTTATTGAAATTATTTCAGGAATTGATTTGAATCGCAACAAGGTTATTGAAACACATAATTATAAATTAGCTATAATATTATGGAATAAATAATAATATCA
>Ga0209190_1003053_pt1 | contig 11129 bp, 8 predicted proteins | sample M_140205_XF_Meta_FD_187315 | JGI IMG/M metagenome (GOLD analysis project Ga0209190, IMG submission 187315) | Freshwater microbial communities from Lake Montjoie, Canada to study carbon cycling - M_140205_XF_MetaG (SPAdes) (version 2) | ecosystem: Environmental > Aquatic > Freshwater > Lake... | reverse complement strand
ACAACTACGCGGAAAAATGGTGTGCGGATTTTACCCATGCGCATTAAACGAATTTTTGTAGCCAAGTGAGATTGTGCTCCTGTTTATGTGTGTCATAAAAATTAATCGCAGCGGGGTGCGCAATCAATTACATACAACTATCGGTCGTGGATGTTGAACGGGGGTAGAGGGCCCCATCAACAGGTGCCCAATTCTGCCATCTCAGGCCATTAAAGGTGAAATCGAGCTTTATTACCCCTCTTCTAGGGCTCGTTTGGCTGGATTACCGGATTTGGACTTCTTCTTGGGCGCAGCGCTCTTAATCGCGGCCTTAGGCATCGCAGGAAGACCCATACCCGCCATGCCCTGAGGCATTGCCCCGTTTCGCACCTGCTTCATCATCTTTTGTGCAGCAGAGAAGCGATCAACCAAATTATTCACATCAGAAACTTTTCGACCAGAGCCGAGTGCAATGCGTGCACGGCGAGAGCCGTTGAGAACTTTAGGATCACGTCGCTCAGTCGGAGTCATTGATTGAACAATCGCTTTGGTGCGAACAATCTCGCCCTCATCGAAGTTTTCAATCTGTTTCTTCATCGCCCCAGCACCTGGCAGCATGCCTAACAACTTAGACATTGAGCCCATCTTGGACATGGCTTGAAGTTGCTCTAAGAAATCTTCCAATGTGAAATCTTCACCGCTTGCAAACTTAGCTTCCAGCTTTGCAGATGTATCACCATCAAAGGCTTTTTTAGCCTGCTCGGCAAGTGTTGCAACATCGCCCATACCAAGTATTCGAGAGGCCATACGGTCGGGATAGAAAATATCAAAATCACTGAGCTTTTCGCCCGTAGATGCAAACATAATTGGTCGCTTGGTAATTGAAGCGATTGAAAGTGCCGCACCGCCGCGAGCATCACCATCGAGCTTAGTTAAAACAACACCATCAAAGCCAACGCCATCTAAAAATGCCTGTGAGGTTCTAACAGCATCTTGACCAATCATGGCATCAACAACAAAGAGGATTTCATCTGGATTTACAGCATCCCGAATATCTGCGGCCTGTTTCATTAACTCTTCATCGATACCCAAACGGCCTGCTGTATCAACGATGACCATGTTGTACTGCTTGGCTTTAGCAAACTCAATACCACTTTTGGCAACTTTAACTGGATCGCCAACACCGTTTCCTGGCTCTGGCGCAAAGACTGGCACTCCAATACTTTCACCAACTACTTGCAACTGTGTGACAGCATTTGGTCGTTGTAAGTCGGATGCAACGAGGAGTGGTGTATTTCCCTGCTCGGCATAAAACTTGGCAAGCTTTCCGGCCAAAGTAGTTTTACCAGCACCTTGCAAGCCTGCCAACATGATCACTGTTGGAGGGTTTTTTGCAAAACGGACTCGTCGTGCTTCTCCCCCAAGAATTTCGATAAGAGATGCGTTAACGATCTCAAAGATTGCTTGGCCTTGATTAGTTCCAGATTGCAAAGTTGGAAGTGCAGCTAAAGATTTCTCACGGATTTGTTCAATAAAGCTTTCCACTACAGATAGCGCAACATCAGATTCGAGTAAGGCTTGGCGGATTTCAAGGCAGGTTGCATCGATGTCAGCGCTACTAATTTTGCCGCGTGAGCGCAACGTTGAAAATGCGCTACTAAACCTGGAGGTTAATGACTCAAACATAAGGCGCTAAGACTACTTGAGCAGTTGCAATAAACGCGAGGCAACTTCATTAGCCCGTTCATCACTGAGCGGGCCTCCCGTAAGTTCGGTCACATATAAAGTATCAATTGCTTCAGCACCGAGCGTCGTAACAATGGCCGATCTAATGTCGACCTTAGATTGTGTAATTCCAGCACCAATTCTAAAAAGTAGACCTGGCCTATCGTGACTTCGCACTTCAATAATCGTTGCGTCAGTTGCACCATCATTGAAAAACTCAACAATTGGGTCTGGCACAGGAATAGAGGGAATAGATGCATAAGCCTGTGCTCTTGCAATTAATCTATCTTCAATATGAGATGCATCATTAAATGCTTTTTCGATTTCATTGCGAAGGTTTTGTGCAGTAACAACTGGTGCGTGGGGTTCTGGAGTAACAATCCATTTCATAACAGCTGAAGAACCATGAGTCTTTGTTCTGGCAGAGCGAACATCTAGGCGGGATGTGTTAATTACTCCAGCAACTAGAGAAAGAAGCCCTGGCTTATCTGGTGAAATAATTTCAATCGAATAACCATTCTCACGCTGTTCTAGATTAACTTGCAGCACCCCACTCTCAGCCACCTTCAACTGTTCTGGAGTTATCTCAGGTTGGGCAGCAATAGTGCTCGAGCCCGACATCGCTTTCTTCACTCTTTTGACTAAGTCAGAAACTAACGTGGCTTTCCAATCACTCCACCCGGCACTTCCTGTTGCCTCACCATCAGCGATGCTGAGCGCATGCAATAGTTCTAGCGTCGTCAAGTCAGGAATAACTGCAAGAATAGATTGGATGGTTGCTGGATCATCAAGATCGCGCCTTGTTGCCGTGGCAGATAAAAGTAAGTGATGTTTAACAAGAATCTTTATGACTTCGATGTCTTCTTCAGGAAATCCAATTCGCTTTGCTAGTGGCCCAATTAAGCGCTCTCCCCTGATTGAGTGATCTTCCAGATCACCTTTACCGATATCGTGAAAAAGAGCAGCAAATAGGAGTAAGTCTGGGCGGTGAACTTTTCGTGTAAGGGATGCGGCATGAACTGCAGTTTCAACCATATGTCTATCAACGGTATGGCGGTGCAGGGCATTTCTCTGTGGCAAAGAGCGCAGCGCTCTCCATTCTGGAATCCAGTGGAAAATAATCTCTTCTTGATCAAGGGCTTCAAAGATAGAAACCATTGATTCACCTGCACCGATGAGTGAGATTAAGTGTTCGCGGGCTTCGCGAGGCCAAGGATTAGGAAGTAAACCTTCACCTTCATTAAGTGATGCCGATAGAAGTGAATAGGAATCTAAGGAAATAGGAAGTCCCAATTGGGCCGCCGTTGCTGCTGCACGAAGACCTAGCATCGGATCACTCTGCAAATCAGCTAGTGGATTAATGACAATCTCTTTTTGGGAGACACTAAGATTCTTAGCAACGATATCTATTCTTGGCTTGCGTATAAAGCGGCCAAAACCATCTTTCACTTTTTGATCCAGTTGGTGCCAAATAAATTCAAGCAAGTAGTCCACTGATCGTGCCGCTTGTGCCACATCACTCATCAGTGCATCAGCATCGATGTATTCAAGATCGCGAGCAACGGCATCTTGTTCTTGGAAAAGTAGCCTGTCCTTGTTACGCCCACTTGCTTGGTGCAAAGTTTCTCGAACATCATTGAGCTTTGACTCAGCCCAGCTAATACGCTCAAGTGGAACCGTGGTTGCACCTGATAATGAAATAGCGCGCAATGCATTAATATCTCGCAACCCTCCGCGCGCTTCTTTCACATCAGGTTCGAGTAAATAAGCTAACTCCCCAGCACGCTCATGTCGCTGCTCCAAAGATTTCTTGAGTTCGGGTAAGCGACTGCGCGCATTTTTGCGCCATGCATCCAAGCTATCGCTTTGAACTGAAGCAACTAAATCTGCATCACCTGCAATGAGGCGAATATCTAATAGCCCTAGTGCAACTTTCAAATCACTCACGGCGGCATCACGTGTTTCGGTACGGGTGCGCACTGAGTGATCAACGCTCTTGCTGTCCCAGAGAGGATAAAGAAGATTATTCACAAACTCGCTCAAAGCTTTTTGCGAAAACTGGCCTTGATGCAAAATAACAATATCTAAATCTGAGCCAGGAGATAGTTCTCCCCGACCATAACCACCCACCGCAGCCACTGCTAGACCTTTAGTATTTTTTCCTGCTTTTTCTAAAGCTTCACTAAAAAGCGAGAGAAGGAAGCGATCGCTCTCGTTCGATCGCTCCCTTCGCTCACGTGTACCCATGTATGTATCTTAGATTGCGTCTGGCCCACGTTCTCCAGTGCGCACGCGCACTACTTGATCAACTGGAGTGGTCCAAACCTTTCCATCACCAATGGATCCTGTTGATGCCGCCTTGACGATGACATCAACAACTGCGGCTGCATCTGCATCATCTGCTAATACCTCGAGCCGAACCTTAGGAACTAGGTCAACTGTGTATTCAGCCCCACGATAAACCTCAGTGTGTCCTTTTTGACGACCAAAGCCACTGGCTTCAGAAACTGTCATTCCAGTAACACCATGAGCCTGCAAGGCACTCTTAACATCTTCTAACTTAAATGGCTTCAGGATTGCTGTAATTAACTTCATTAGAAAGAACCTCCTCGTGAAGAACTAGACATTTCATAAGCAGTCTCGGCATGTTCAGACAAGTCGACACCTTCAACTTCAGCATCCTTAGAGATGCGGAACCCAATTGTCTTTTCAATGATGAATCCAAGCACCAGAGTTACGAGGAATGAATACAGGGCAACAAGCCCAACACCCATCGCTTGCTTTCCAAGTAGTGCGGTTCCTCCACCATAGAAGACACCATCCAGACCAACGCTGTTAACAACATGTGTGCCAAATAAGCCGATTGCCAAAGATCCCCAGATTCCTCCAACCAGGTGAACTCCGACGACATCGAGTGAATCATCAAATCCAAACTTATACTTCAAGCTAACGGCAAGGGCGCAGAAAATACCGGCAAAGAATCCGATAACTACTGCTGCCCATGGTGCAACGAATGCACAAGCAGGAGTGATTGCAACTAAACCTGCAACTGCGCCAGATGCAGCTCCAAGTGAAGTTGGATGACCATTGCGAATCTTCTCAACTAATAACCAACCGATGAGTGCTCCGGCCGTTGCAACTTGAGTATTGAGAAATGCAAGACCTGCAATTCCATTTGCCGCTAATGCTGATCCAGCATTGAAACCAAACCAACCGAACCAGAGCAAACCTGAACCAAGCAACACGAGTGGTAACGAGTGAGGACGCATTGCTTCTTTGCGCCAGCCAACACGCTTACCAAGAATAATTGCAAGTGCTAAACCGGCAGCGCCGGCATTGATGTGTACTGCTGTTCCGCCAGCAAAGTCTTCAAGACCTTTACCTGCAAGGAAACCAGTGCCTGTAACTGTATCTCCAACTTTGTTTCCAAAAGCGAAAACCCAGTGTGCAACTGGGAAGTAAACAATAGTTGACCAGATTGCAACGAATACTGCCCAAGCAGTGAACTTAGTACGATCTGCAATTGCACCAGAGATGAGTGCTGGAGTAATAATTGCAAACATTAATTGGAATGCTGCAAAAACCAATACTGGGATTGGATAAATACCACCATTATTTGTTAAGTCATTAACCATTCCACCTAAGCCTGAGAATGAAAGATTTCCATACCAAGCCGACTCGCCCTTGTAACCAAAAGCTAATTCAAAACCATAAATAACCCACAAAATGCTAACGATGCCAATAGTTATAAAGGACATCATCATCATATTTAGTACGCTCTTTGTGCGAACCATTCCACCATAGAAAAAGGCAAGTCCAGGTGTCATAAGAAGAACGAGAGCGGTGCTTGCTAACATCCAGGCGGTATCACCTGAGTTCAACACGATATCTGTCATATTTTCATCTGCTTTCGAGATTATTTGAAGAAAGATTCTCGCCTTTGAGATGGGCATACCTTCTCTAAGCCCGGTTACGGCAGATGGTGTGAACTATTGCGGGGGCGTGACAATTTCCCCCCAGTGTTACGACTAGGTTACGAAAGCAGCCCTTGGATGTAGCTATCTGCATCAAAGTGGGCGAAATCAGTCTCAGACTCCCCCGTGCCGATCCACTTGATTGGAATGTCGAGTTCTTTCTCAATAGCTAGCGCAACCCCGCCACGGGCGCTGCCATCAATCTTGGTCAAGATAATTCCAGTGACGTTCACCGCTTCGGTAAATATCTTGGCCTGCTGCAAACCATTTTGCCCAGTAGTTGCATCAATTACTAAGAGCACTTCGTTGATTGGAAAGACTTTCTCAACTACTCGCTTAACTTTTTCAAGCTCTGCCATCAAATCATTTTTATTATGTAATCGACCTGCTGTGTCGATGATGAGAAAATCAGCCTTGTTTTCTTGTGCCTTCTTAGCTGCATCAAATGCAACGGAGGCTGGATCTCCATTAGCTTTACCTGAAACAACCTCAACCCCAATGCGATCTCCCCAGGTTTGCAACTGTTCAACGGCAGCAGCCCGAAAGGTATCCCCTGCTGCCATCACAACTTTCTTACCACCGCTCTTTAGTTGTGAGGCTAGCTTTGCAACACTTGTCGTTTTCCCCGTTCCATTAACACCAACAACCATCATTACAGTCGTTTCTTGACCCAGTAGAGCGCCACGATCTTTAGTAGAAAGATGAGTAGATAAAATCTGAGATAGAGCCTCTTGGGCGTTCTCACTCTTAACTTTACGGGCCTGTTCTAAGAACTCTTTGGTCAGTGATGGACCTAAGTCAGAGAGAAGCAGTTCTTCTTCTAATTCTTTCCAATCAGCAGGTGCAAACCCATGTGTTCCCTTGATTTTGGCGATGAACTTGCTAAATAAACCCATAGAGAAGCTTTACTTAACTTGCGTCAGATTCGCGCAAACGCTGAGAAATTACTTCAGAGACACCATCGCCACGCATAGTTACTCCGTATAAAGCATCGGCGATCTCCATGGTGCGCTTTTGGTGCGTAATGACAATTAGCTGAGAAGTTGCGCGAAGCTCTTCAAAAATCACTAACAATCGGCCAAGGTTAGTATCGTCAAGGGCCGCTTCAACTTCATCAAGCACATAAAACGGACTAGGGCGTGCTTTAAAGATTGCAATCAGCATGGCTACTGCGGTCAATGATTTTTCTCCACCTGAAAGCAGAGATAAACGCTTAATGCGCTTTCCGGGTGGACGGGCTTCAACATCAACGCCACTGATCATCGGATTATCTGGATCCGTCAAAATTAAACGGCCATCACCACCTGGGAAGAGTCGAGCGAAGATATCCTCGAAATGCTTTGCTGTTTCTTCAAAGGCTTCCATAAAGATTGATTGAACACGATCATCAACTTCTTTAATGATATCCAGCAAGTCTTTCTTAGTGTTCTTTAAATCTTCTAACTGCTCAGCCAAGAACTTCAAACGCTCTTCAAGGGAAGAGAACTCCTCAAGGGCCAGCGGATTAATCTTTCCCAGCAAAGTAAGTGAGCGCTCAGCCGAGGCTAAACGCTTTTCCTGTTGATCACGGCGATATGGAATGAGCTCAGTTGTGACAATTTCCCCAGCTTCATTTTCAAAGAATGTTGGAACATCCTTATCTGGACCGTATTCAGCAACTAGAACCTGTGTGTCGATACCAAACTCTTCCATCGTCCTATTTTCAAGAGTCTCAATACGCATGCGTTGTTCCGCACGGGCAATTTCATCTTTATGAACACTAGAGGTTAGTTGTTCTAGTTCGGTAGTTAATTCACGTCCACGTGCGCGAACAGTCAGAGTTTCACCATCTCTAGCAGTTCTTGATCCTTCAAGACGGGCGCGCTCAGTTGCAGCTTTAGCAATAGAGCGCTCAATATGGATAAGAACTTCATAAGCAGATTCGGCAATAGCTTGAGATATTACTGCTGCTCGTGCACGAGCACCGCGGCGCACAATGGCCCGCTCTGAAGCTTCACGTTCATTGCGTGCTGAATCTTCAAGGGCTTTAGCGCGTGCTGCAACTGAATCAACGCGCTCTTCGATTGTACGGACAGCTAAGCGCGCTTCAACTTCAGTCGTGCGAGCCAGTGAAACAGCGTTGCGTAAATTTTCAGTAAATGTGTGATCAGGTTCTGCAACTACACCTTGTTGATGCAGTTGGTTTTGGGCAATTAGTAGTTCGCCCTCATCACGGCTTTTAGCCGCACTTGCTTCCTGAATAGAGGTATTGAGTCGTTCAACTTCAGCTACAGCCGATTTCATATTTTGGCCAGAAACGGCTAACTGTTCAGTGATAGAGGCAATGCGGGCATCTGATTCATTGAGCTTTGAGAGTGCAACATCAAATGATCCTTGACGATCGGCAACCTCGGTAGTTGCAGTTGCGATTTCGAACTTTAGGCGATCGCATGTGTGTGTAATTTCAGTGAGCTTAACTTCAAGGCTTTCAATCAAAGATTTAATCTCAATGAGAGAAGATGAAGATTTAGACGATTGCATGTGTGTGTAATTTCAGTGAGCTTAACTTCAAGGCTTTCAATCAAAGATTTAATCTCAATGAGAGAAGATGAAGATTTAGATCCTCCGCGCGCACGAACCTTAGTAATCACATCTCCATCACGCGTAACAACAGTTACTGATGGATGTGAGCGAAGAATTGCTTCAGCATCTCTGGCGTTTTCAGCAACAACAGTTGAAGCCAGAAGCGATGAAATCAGATCACCAATGGAATGTGAGCGGATATGAGAGGAGAGGGCATTTAAACCAGCAGGAATATTTGAGTTTCCGCTGTTACCCGCTTCATATACCAGGATGTCTGCCTGGCCTAAGTTTTGATCACGAAGCGTGGTTAGTGCTGTCACAGCTGACGATAAATCCTGAACAACAATTGCATCAGCCAAAGATCCAAGGGCTGCCGCAGCTGCTGATTCCCATCCATTATCAATCTCAATGAGTGAGGCAATTGAGCCCAAAATGTGTACGCCACGTGAATCGCGCATCAGAGCTGATGCACCATCACGGTTTTGCGAGGTCAATTTCATTGCTTCTAACTTGGCTTCAAGGGCATTTCGCTCACGATCTGCCGCTCGCTCAGAATCAACTAATGCACTTAGCTTTGATTTAGATGAATCAAGCACGGACTTGGCAGATTCAAAAGCAGAATCAAGACCTAACTCGCCAGAATCAGCGCTAGCAATTTCAAGTTCAAAGGATGCATATTCACGTGATGCGCTATCAACGCGGTGTTGGGCATCATCACGGGCTTTAGTCAGGCGTGCGATTTCCTCTGCGATTGCTTCAAGGCGGGCCTGAAGTGATTTGATGTGGCCCTCTTGGCGCGCAGTTCCTTCACGAGCATCTGCGATAGCGCGCATTGCTGCAGCGATTTTATCTTCATCCATCTTTAGAGCTTGTTCGGCATTTGCAAGTGCAGTTGTCGCAGCAGCTAAGGCAGTGCGCGAATTATTAATGTTAGTTCGTAGATCATTTTCCTCATAGCGCAGGACCTGTGCTTCTTTTTCTAGCGCTTCTGGGTCACGGCCAGCAGAGCGGGCTTCTTCAGCCTCTTCATTGAGAAAGCGTGAGCGCTCTTGCGCAAGGCTTTGTGTTCCACGGAATTTTTCACGTAGAGAATTTAATTGGTAGTAAGTCTCTTGTGCTTGAACAAGTAATGGAGATTCAACTGCTGCTTGGGCATCAAGTGCTTCTTCGCGAGAACGAATTGCTTCAAGTTCTCTATCAACCTCTGCACGCTTTTGGCGCAAAGCAGTTTCATCAGCTACCTCAGCATCTAAGGTTCGTGACATTGAAATAAAATCATCAGCAAACAAACGCAGCTTGGCATCACGCAGATCTGCCTGAATAGTTGCTGCCTTCTTTGCAACTTCTGCTTGCTTACCTAGTGGGCGAAGTTGGCGACGAAGTTCAACAGTTAGATCTTGAACACGTGCCATGTTGGCTTGCATTGAATCAAGTTTGCGCAAAGCTTTTTCTTTACGCTTACGGTGTTTGAGCACACCAGCGGCTTCCTCAATAAATCCACGGCGCTCTTCCGGAGTTGCCATCAAAATTGCATCTAGTTGGCCTTGACCAACGATGACGTGCATTTCGCGGCCGATACCTGAGTCACTGAGTAGTTCTTGAATATCAAGTAAGCGTGAAGCTTCACCATTTATTTGATATTCAGATTGACCATTACGGAAAAGAATGCGAGAAATAGTTACTTCGGTGTAGTCGATAGGCAGTGCGCCATCAGTGTTATCAATTGTGAGTGAAACTTCTGCGCGACCAAGTGGTGCACGTCCGCTTGTTCCAGCGAAAATAACATCTTCCATCTTGCCGCCGCGAAGGGATTTTGCGCCCTGTTCACCCATAACCCAAGTGAGGGCATCAACGACGTTACTTTTACCTGAACCGTTAGGACCAACAACGCATGTAATACCTGGCTCAAGACGCAATGTGGTGCTGGAGGCAAAGGACTTAAAGCCCTTGAGGGTCATGCTCTTGAGATACACGCGGTAAACCTATCGCGCCACGTGCTTGTTTTTGGCGAAATTACTGCTCGGGCAGCTCAGTTTTTAGAGTTTCATATGCAATTCGGGCAGCTACTTGCTCAGCCTCTCGCTTGCTTTTTCCGGTTCCCACCGCCACAGCGTTTCCAGCAACCATTGCCGTAGCCGTGAAATCTGTGAAATCTTTATCGTGATCTGGGCCTTGTTCAGTAACAACATACTCGGGTGCACCTTTTCCAAGGCTGGCTGCTAACTCTTGCAGGGCTGTCTTGCCATCTAAACCAGCTCCACGTGCAACCGCTGAATCCATAGTTGTTGCAATCAATCTGCACACAATCTCTGTACATTTTTCATAGCCACATTGAAGATAAATAGCTCCGATTAAGGCCTCAAGAGCATCTGCAAGTAATGAGTTTTTATCGCGCCCATTTGTTACTTCTTCACCTTTACCCAGGCGAATATATTGACCGAGTTCTAATGTGCGCGCAATGTCTGCCAGCGCACGCATGTTAACTACACCTGAGCGCAGCGGTGATAAACGTGATTCATCAAAATCTGGATAACGCTTATAAAGTTCTTCGGTAACAATTAAACCGAGAACGGAATCTCCAAGAAATTCTAGACGCTCGTTAGTTTCTTTACTCGCAGATTCATAAGCAAAGGAGCGGTGTGTAAAAGCCAACTCTAAAAGTGCGGGTTCAATTTCAACCCCCAGCGCTTCATTGAGCATGGAACTAACGATCAAACCTCTAGAACTTGGCGGCGGTTATATGTACCGCATGTTGGACATGCTGTGTGTTGAAGCTTTGGAGATTGGCATTGTCCGCATGTTGCTAAAGAGGCAGCAGTTGTCTTCCACTGGCTACGGCGTGAGCGCGTCTTTGAACGCGACATTTTTCGCTTTGGTACTGGCACGGTT
>Ga0209190_1003051_pt1 | contig 11144 bp, 7 predicted proteins | sample M_140205_XF_Meta_FD_187315 | JGI IMG/M metagenome (GOLD analysis project Ga0209190, IMG submission 187315) | Freshwater microbial communities from Lake Montjoie, Canada to study carbon cycling - M_140205_XF_MetaG (SPAdes) (version 2) | ecosystem: Environmental > Aquatic > Freshwater > Lake... | reverse complement strand
CATAAGGAAGAACAACATTGAGTAACAAAATAAATAATGCCGGAACCACCATGTAGAAGCGGTACGTGGGTAAACCTGAGTACCAGTCCATGCTCCAACCCGACAGCTTCAAATGCGGCAAGAGGTTGTCGCGCAAGAACGCCGGCCCCCATACATGCGCACCCATGTCGCCACCTGTTGGCGTGTTGTTTTTGAAAATGAGCGAAGGATGCAACGTTGCAAAGAGGAACAACATTGACCCGCCGACAATGACAATTGTTGAAAAAAGTTGGAACCCAAGAAACGAAGCAGCAAGTTTCTGAATTCTGTGCGGCGCGTTTACTTCGTCTTCAACGACCTGTTCGCTTTCGATCTCAGTTGTCATATGCGTACCATTGTTGCATTTACCGTGCCGACAAACGACTCACTTCACGGCAACTAGCAATAATCCCGTTGCGTTAAAAGCCATGTGAGTGACTATGGAAAGGCCAATTCGGCGCGAAAAGTGATACGAGAAGCCCAAAACCAAGGCGATGGCAAAAAGCCCTGGGTATTCCACTGGTGTGAGGTGGATGAGGGTGAACCAAACAGCTGTGACCACTAGTGCAACACCTTCGTTCATGGTTCCGCGCAGTGTTCCTTGAATGAATCCTCGGTACACGAGTTCTTCCACAATGGGAGCGCCAACCACCACGATGAGCACAAGCACCACGAGCCACCCACCATGAGCGCGGTCATAGAGGTCGCGTGCACGTTCTTCTACATCTGCTGCGTCGAACGTTGACGGAAAGATCTTGCGCAATGGCCAGTACACCGCACTTACTAAAAGTATTTGTGAAGCAACTCCTAAAGGAATACCTAGAGCATCAATTGGCCGAAAGCGAACGGAATAGTCGCTCCAAAAATGACCTGAACCAAGTTTGCGCGATAACACCACCAACATCACAATGAATGGCGTCCACAGTGCAAGGGCCGATGCGGCGAGTATCCAAATGGGTTCTTCACCAGAAGGAGCGCTTGAGGCACCCGCGATGGCTCCACCCAGAATGTTGGCAACGAGATAACAACCCAGCCAACCACCAATGACCGTCGGCAACGAATAGCGCGACTCGGTACCGCGGTAATCGCTGGAGTGACGTGGAAGTGAACTACCCGGCAAGGCGATTGGGGGTGATGAAGTGATACACAGCACGACGGTCTTCGAGGCGCCAACCTGAAGGAACTGTGGTGCGTTTTCCGTGTCGTTCACAGAGGTCATAAGCATGCGGATCACGTTCAGACTGCAATTGATCAATCCACGCCACCGAGCGGTTGTATTGATACGTAAGGGTCATTGATGCTGGTGTTGAGCATCCGGAACGTGAACATTGGCGAGCCATGGAAGAACGCTATCCATACCCGATTACGAGGTGGGGGATACATGACGACCACCCAGCCCATATCATGTGGGCATGAGCAACTTGCCCCCGCCACCACCCCCCTCGCAGCTTCCCGGCAGCACCCCCTCGGCGCCACAAAAAAATGATCGCCAACCGCGCAAAAGCCCCTTCAATGCCAAGCGCAACAACCCCGACCCCACCGCCCCGAAGTCGGGCAAACAACAACTGCCGAAGTGGGCTGTGTGGCTCATCGCTGTTGGCGCTCTTGCCCTCGTTTTTGGGCCACGCTTCATTCCTTCAAAGAGCTCCGAGAAACTCACCTACACCGAATTTCTCTCACAAGTTCGCCTGGGCAAAGTCGACAAGGTGTCTATTAACAACACCACCAATGTGTTGTCCGGAACACTGAGCGACGGACGCAAGTTCACCACCACTGGCGCTCCCCTCCTCAGCGATGCCGACGAAAAGCTCTTGAAAGACCAGGGCGTCGACTACAACTACAACACGCCACAGGCCAACTGGTTCACCAGCCTCATTCCCATCTTGTTGCCATTCTTTCTCATCATCGGCATTTTCATGTTCATGCAACGCCGTGCCATGGGCCAAGCCGGAAACATCATGTCTATTGGCCGTAGTCGTGCCAAAACCTATAACGCCGACAAACCTTCCACCACGTTTGCCGACGTTGCTGGCTACGAAGGTGTCAAAATGGAAATTAAAGAAGTGGTCGACTTCTTGCGGATGCCTGAACAGTTTAAAGAAATTGGTGCACGCATTCCGAAGGGCATTCTGCTCGTTGGCCCTCCCGGAACAGGTAAAACACTCTTTGCTCGTGCAGTAGCTGGCGAAGCTGGCGTGGGTTTCTTGTCTGTGACCGGTTCAGACTTCATGGAAATGTTTGTTGGCGTTGGCGCAAGCCGCGTGCGCGACCTTTTCCAACAAGCCCGCAAAATGGGTCGTGCCATTATTTTCATCGACGAAATCGACTCCATTGGTCGTAAACGCGGAGCTGGCCTTGGTGGTGGGCACGACGAGCGTGAACAAACGCTCAACCAAATGCTTGCTGAAATGGACGGCTTTGAAACCAGCGAAGGCATCGTCATCATGGCGGCCACTAACCGCCCCGATGTTCTTGACCCTGCGCTCTTGCGTCCTGGTCGTTTCGACCGCTCCATCATTGTGCCGCTACCTGAATACGAAGAGCGTCTCGCTATTTTGAAGGTGCACTCACGCGATAAGCGCATGGCACCCGAGGTCAGCCTCGAGACCATGGCACGCGCTACTCCCGGTATGAGTGGTGCCGATTTAGCGAACTTAGTGAACGAATCTGCTTTGTTCGCCGTGCGCCGTGGCGGCAAACAAGTAGAGCACGTCGACTTCGAAAATGCACGTGACCGCGTTGTATTAGGTGCGAGCCGCGAAAGCCTCGTGCTCAATGCCGACGAGAAAAAAGCAACTGCGTACCACGAAGGTGGCCACGCTGTTCTTGCATCGGTTCTTCCACACAGCGACCCGCTCCACAAGGTCACCATTTTGCCGCGCGGCATGGCACTGGGTGTTACCTGGACCCTGCCCGAAGAACGCCATACCTATTCCAAGGAATACTTTGAAGACATCATTTGCAAAGCAATGGGTGGCCGTGTTGCCGAGATGATGGTCTTTGGCAACTTGAATAGTGGGGCAGCAAACGACCTCGAACAAGCAACAGGCATTGCCCGACGCATGGTGCGCGAATGGGGAATGAGCGAGGCAGTTGGCCCCATGGCTTGGAACAGTCAACAACAAGTGTTTCTTGGCGAAGACCTCATGACCAGTGGCCGCGAGTACAGCGACGACACTGCCAAGTTGGTCGACGGGGAAATTGCTCGCATCTTGCGCACGCAAGAAACCCGTGCTCGTGAAGTTCTCACCAAGCACCGTCGTGGTCTCGACCTTGTTGCACAACGCCTTCTTGAAGAAGAAACCATCGACGGGCCGGCAGTGTTACGCCTTGTTCAACAGGGCTTAAGTGAGTCTGCTGCTCAGTCAACTTCTTCAACAGGAGACGTTGCGCAATCGGAAATTGCTCGCGAACCTGGCTGACGCATTTCAGCCACACCGGCCCATAAGTCGGTAGCTGTGACCGGCCCAATAAAGCTTCCGCGCACCACTCCCTGCGCATCGGCTACCACCACGGTGGGTACTGCGTCGATGCCATAGCGGTCGTGCAAGTCTTTGCGTTCGGGGTACTCAACGTTCGCGACAGTTACTTGGCTGGTCTCTAGGGCTTGCGCTTTTGACACCACATCGATACATGTAGAACACGTTGCCGACGAGAACACTGCCACTAGCCACTCCACCTTGGGCTGGGGGAAATCGCTTCTGTCGACCTGTGCAGGCACTTCCATTTTTGGCTGCGTCGGGGCTTGCGGCTTGCGACTTTGCAAAAATCGAGCAAGCACTGCAGCAACTGCTACAACTACCACGACCGCAACGAACTTCACGCCACTACCTTATGCATATTCCCGTTTGGCCTGCGAATTATTGTAATGTCTGCGCTACCGCTACTTCTTAAAGAAAGAAACTTCTCATGCTTGAAGGATTCCTTGCATTTCCACTGTGGCTCATCGTGCTCATCAGCATTGGTATTCCGGTCATCATAGTTGTTCCTATTGTGAAGGCAATCTTTAATGCACGCATTCAAGCCGTAGGTGACGATACCGAAGGTCTTGTAGCGGTATTTGGCTTCATCGGAACCGCTTTCACATTGCTTCTTGCATTCATCATTGTGAACGTGTGGAGTGATCAAGTGTCAGCTCAAAACATTCTTTTCGATGAAACCACCACGTTGGAATCGATCATCGTAGAAACACGTGCTTTTGACCCTGCTCTAGCGCCAACAATCAAGGGTCTCATCATCGATTACCTAGAAGATGTCCGCAAATATGAAATCGATTCCGTTGCTCCAGCAGGAGGCGACACTCGTGCCGAAGCTGCATTTGAAAAACTGCTCGAAGAGTTCAATATTCTAGAAAAAGATCTAGAAAGTGACGACGAGAAAAAAGCTGAAGCTCAAACGATGTTGGAAGAAGTAAAACAACTCGTTGACGACCGCGAAAACCGCGTCAGCAGTGCTTCTGGCTCTCTCGATGCCATGACCACATTGGTATGTGTTGTTCTGGCACTACTCACCGTTCTCACCATGGCCCTACTTCCGGCGCCCAGCCGACGTTGGATCAAATGGGTGCAGTCCCTAGGCGTTGCGGTTTCCGTCGGGCTTGTGATGTCTTTGGTCTTCTACATCGCTTCTGACGCTTACACAAGCAAGGCGGAAGATCAACAAATCAAACGCGTAGAGGTTGCTCTAGAAATGCAAATGGCGGAATAACTCTGCTATTTCAGTGGCAGTGCTGCAACAAGATCTCTTCCCTTCACACCAAACGTGCGGGGAAGGGAACGCACCACAATGAGATCTTGTGTAGAAACAACTTGCAACTGCCCGAGCACCACACCTTCAGGCAAAGCCACATAACGCGTTGCACCAGGCTCTACGACAATTGCGTCTAAGCCAGCAATAGGTAATGCACCTGCCGGGCCCACACCTTCAATGCGGGCACTGGCTTGCAATGCAGTCACATTTGTAAGTGCGATGGCATCGGTTGTTCCGGGCGCGATGGGTGACGGCATGGCCCACTGCTTTGCAGCCATCACAAAGGGCACCCCAAGGTCAACAGTGGTTGCCATCGACTTTTCCAGCTGACGAGTGGAGACATGTTCCACCACTATGCCTGTTCCTTCAAGAACTGAGAACGAGACCGTGAATCGATTCTCTGTTAACCCGGCGATATTCGACATGGCAAGAGACACCACGCGGTGTGCAGGAACAGTCAAGTTGAGCGGCGCAACCCCGGCACCACCTTCGCCAGAAAATAACGCCACAACTTTTGCTTCGTCTTGCGTTGGGTTAAACACAATAATTTGCTCATTGGGCTTCCCGCGGTAGTCGCCCGTTGTCAGCCACCAGTCGGTGGCAACTTCCGGAGCGCCCAATTTCACCGCATACCCCAAGCGCCCAGTGCCTAAATAATGTTGTGCTCGCGCAGCCACAAAAGTGCCGCTCACCGCACGCAGTTCTACACCCACCAGATCTTCACCACGAGCACCTTGGCTCGCAATATCGAGTACGCGCAGCGAGTGTGGCGGCAGAACATAGCCCTGGAGTGCAGACGGTTGACGCTCTCCGTCTTTGGTCACGAAGCGCACGTTAATAACCGTTGCATCGGGCAATGGATTAGTTAATAAAAGATCTTCCTTGCTATCGCTTGCAGTAAAACCATCTGCAAAAAACCATTGGGGTGAAGGCTGGTTCACACAAGGCTGCGTTGAATCGCCTGCCGGGTAGATAGCGCGCTGTTCAACTGATGCACCCTTCCCGCCAGCCAGCTCTACTAATGCACTCACGTACGCACCGCGCGCACCCTGGCTGAAGTTGTAGGTAAGGGAATCTCGCGGCGGAACAACAATGGACACCACTTCTGGTTCGGCTTCAATTCCAAACCGTGTCACTACGCCTTGTACTTCAGTATCGGTGGGGTTGGAAATACTGATTGTTCCCCCGTAATCATTCCCCACATAGGCGTCTCCTCCGAGCGGTACGCCTGGGCAATACCAAGAGGTGCTGATGGTTCTGGTGCTCGCTACATGCGGAAATGCTTTTTGTACATTGGCCACAGCATTGTTGACTTCTTGAGGGGCAACATCTTTTTGTGACTCAGACAGCAGCACAACTCCTGCCGCGCAACCTGCGACCAAAGTGAATGAAAGAACACGACGCCAAGTTTTCATTGATTACCACCAAATGAAATATCGCGTGCATCTGAACTCAATGTCACTTCCACTTGGCGCCGGCGCCGAATACGTATTCCTAACGCAAAGAACACTGCAAAAACCCACATCGCAAACTGAAGAACAACCAGCAGAACATGTTTCCATGGTCGCGAGAAGGCAAGAGTTGCCACAGTGTGTTCAGGAACATCTGTAGGAATATCGAACGCTTGCGTTGCGCCGAATGCCGGACGAGAGAGCACTTTTTGATTCTTGATTTCTAAGCGCCATCGCGATGAAGAAGGAATAGCAGCACTCACTGTTCCTCCCCTGACATCGAGTTTTTGTGTTGCTCGACCAGGGATAAAACCTGTTTTCACCGGCGTTGCTCCACGCAGGTCAGACAAAATGAGTGCTTCGCTGCCCGCATTTTTACTTGCCGCAATACCTACATCGGAAAGTTGTGCAAGCGTTGGCGCCCACGCAACATTTTCATAAATTACTAAATCGCTCGCAAAGTATTGGCGCCGAAAGTCGAGTTGTACTTCAAGTGCACTCAAAAGGCCTTCCGGAAGTGGCAAGGGCTGCGCACGAGTGCTTCGCGATCCGTCAATGAGAGGCACCACGATGTAACGCACGCCGAGAGGGGCGAGCAACCGACCAATGCGAGGGGAATTACTTTCACCCATGTCTTGCAATGTCTTTTCTAGTGAAACAACTGCAGAAGTTTTCTTTGCGGCCCACTGGTTGTACAAAGTTGCAGCACCATCATCGGTAATTGCGTATCCCAATTGTGCGCTTTCTTCAGAGCCAAACGGAATGGTTCGTGGAGCTGCGGGTAGCAACAGTGGGTTACCCAAATACAAAATGCGATAGTCACCCTCAAGAGGGTTTTTTTGCAATTGCGACAACAGGCTTGACAGAGAAGATGACGGCTGGTTCCAACGGCCATTTGCCGCATTCACCGCCAATGGGAATACTCCAACGGCTATTGCGCAGAGAGCCAAAACGCTTGCTGGCTGTTGCCAGCCAAACTTACGGCCCTTCACATCTACATCGAAAGCTTCCACTGCAGCAATGGCACCAAGTGCAAGACCCAAGGCCACCGCCGTGAGAAGTACAGCGGGGTCGGGCATCGCCGCATTTATTACGCGGGTATCGCCCACTACTGCAATACCCAGAAACACAACAGCAAACATTGCGCCACGAAGAGCCAGTACAAATCGTTCCCCGCGCGCAGTACCAAGGCTCACAACAAGTACGAAGAAATACAGCAGAGCAAACGTTGCAAAATTGAAACGACCAAAATTAAAACTTGCTAATTCTTTGAGTCCCTTTTGCAGGCCAACACCCGAGTCGAAACCCACAATTGTTTGCCACCAATTGCTATTGACGTAGTTGGTCAGCCACATGAGTTGCAGCAACAATGCACTGCACATTCCGACACCAAATATGCTCGCAGCGCCACGAACAGACGTTGTTCCACCTGCAACGATGCCACTAAGCCACCACAAGCCAAAAAGCACAACGCACAAAGGAACAAAGGAAGACTCAAACGCGGCAACAACGCCAATAACGAGTCCGAGTCTTACTCCTTGACGTGCAACGTCGCTTGCACGTGCCGTATCAACATGACGCGCAGTATTAAACGCTGTAATGACCCATGGAAGTGCTCCGAAACTTGCAAGTGCTCCCCAACGGCCCGTTGCAATACATTCATACCCAATAGGCAATGCAAGGTAAGTAACTACTCCAGCAATGCGGGCTCGGCTTGAAGAGGCAGCAGCACTTGCATGCCACATACCAATTGCAGCAACAAGTAGTAACCCCACTATGGCAAGTGTTCGCAAAAGTGCTGGGTTGCCCAATGAAAAAAACGAAGCAACTGCTACGAGCGCAGTTCCGGTTGGGGCAGGAGACAAGGAGCCAAAACCTGCTGGCCACCAACCCAATCGATACGCGGCTGCCAACGACCGCCACGACTCGGTAAAGGGCACAAATTGACCAATATTTGCTACTCCGCGGAAGAAGAGTTGGCGGCTTCCTACCATCACTATTGCGGCGAGCATGCACCCAACAACAACAGAAAAACGCTGACGGCGTTCTCGTTCTTTGGCAATAACAAATGACTCACGTCGACGCGCATCACTCTCGGCGCGGCGCAAGCGAAGAAAGTTTGTTGCGCGAGCACTGCCACGTACCTGCAAGTAGTGAACTTCGGCATCGTTTACAAGTCGTGATTGCTGCACAACACGGCGTCGTTTTGCGATGGAGGCCACCCGCAGTACGCCACCGCACGTTGCCTGCAGCGCCGCAACACCTTGCTTCCATTTGCCGGTTGCGATGGCAATGGGTAATTCCAGTAACGACAAACCGAGCATTTGGAAAAAGACAGGCAAAAGTCGCGCGCTAGAGGTACACGACAAAACTGTTGCCACCCTGTTTGTTTCGCTCATTTTGCTGAGGTCCATTGTTGGCTGGCGAGAAATAAAATTTTCGCGATGTTGTGCTACCGCACTTGGCACGACCACAACGCGACCACCAGTGAGATGCACGCGCCAACATAGGTCCATTTCTTCACCACCAAAAGTGATGCCAGGGTGAAAGCCACCCAGGGTGCGAAACAGATCTGAACGCACCAGCAAGCATGCACTTGGTAAACAAAAAACGTCAGCCACCGCATCGTGTTGTTGTTGGTCTTTTTCGCCAGGAAGCACAATGGGGTCTATTTCGCCACAGCGGTCGACGCCCATGCCAACATGCTGCAAGAGGGACGGGTCGTCCCATTGCACAAGCTTCGGGCCCACTACTGCGGCATTGGAACGCGAGAGTTCAGTGACGAGTTCACTTACCGCATTACTGGCAAGGCACACATCGTCGTGCAAAAAGAGAAAGAGACCGTTGTCCCCTTCTACTAAACGCGCGGCGGCATTTTGGGTTGGCCCATAACCCGGGTTCCCCTCAACCTTGCGCACGGCGGCGAGCGGCAAATGTTGGGCAATATGACTTTCATAGTTTTGTCGCACCTCGTCGTCTGGGCCAACAAGGAAAAAAAGGTACTGAAGCAACTCGTAGTCTTGGCCCACCAAGGCATCGATGACCGCCGCGAAGTCGGAACCCACCGACCCTTCTGGCCCTGCTGGGTCGCAGAACACCACCATCGACGCCACCACAGGTGGCACCGCGTTGCCGTTGTTTGGCCACTGGTAAGGGGTGAAATCCGTGATGGAGTAAGGCTAGTAGGGAGACCGAAAAAGGCTCCCCACTCACGCCCAAGTGCTTGCAAAAATTAGCAGTGCAAGATACCCTTTACTTGTGAACATTCCGAGCGACTTTCGTCTTCCCTCATGGAAAATACCCATTATTGAGGTCGATTTGTCAGAAATTGACGTGCCTCAGATCGCTGAGAAAGTCAGTGAATATGGCAAAGAAGCCCTGTACATCACAGTTGGCTCCGGAGTTCTCGCCTTTCAACAACTTCAGGTTCGTCGTCGTGAAGTGATGACAACATTGCAAACAGAAAACCCTGAACTTGAAACACATATTTCCGAAGTTGTAGATCACGCAAAAAGCATTGCAACAATTCTTTGCAAAAAGCTGAGTGAACGCTCACCACTGCGCAACGCATAAGAGCACTAGCCTGCAAGATGCGTGAACAACATCGGTACTAACGAGAAGCGAACTCTCGACGACAGAATTCCTCTTCCTGAAGGCACCGTTCCTGTCGGAATTGGTCTCTTAGTAGCCGGAGTTGCGAGTTATGCGTTTTTTAAAGTTGGCCAACAAGCGCTAGGGCAAGAAAACTTCAAACCAATTGTTGCGTTGTGGTTTGCTACTTTCGCTCTTGCACCTGGTTTTTTCATGCCCATTGAACAAGAAGTAGGTCGCGCGCTTGCACACCGTCGTGCTCTTGGGCAAGGTGGCCTTCCCATTGTGCGCAAAATCATTCCGCTCACCATTGGGCTCGCAGCAATTGTGAGCGCATTAGTTCTCGCTGGTAGCCCGTGGCTCACTAAAGATTACTTTGAAGGTCACTGGCTAGTAACTATTGCTCTTGTACTTGCTTTTGTGGGTTACGCACCAGCTCACCTTGCGCGTGGCATTTGTTCGGGCACAGGAAAATTTGTTGACTACGGAATTGTGATGGGCATGGACGGCGCAACTCGCATTGCAGGGTGCATTGCTTTGTGGCTCATTGGTGTGAAAGTCATTGGCGCATACGCAATGGTTGTTGCTCTTGCACCAATTCTCGGCGTTGCCATTGTCTATTTCCGTGGAGCGCTGAGCACACAAGATGGAGAACCAGCATCTTGGTCGGAAATTACTCCGAACCTAGGGTGGCTATTAGGTGGCTCCATCATGGCTGCGGCATTGGTGAACGCTGGTCCTATTGGCATGAACATTTTGGCCGATGGTTCTGAATCTGAACTCGTCACAAAATTCGGTAATGGCGTGTTGCTGGCCCGCGTTCCACTCTTTCTTTTCCAGGCTGTACAGGCTGCACTTCTGCCACGCCTTGCTCGCCTTGCTGCACATGGCGATCTCACTGAATTTCGCCTCGCCTTTCGCCGCCTCACCTATGCAGTGATTGCAATAGGAATCATTGGCGTTGGCGGTTCCGCAATTGCGGGTCCGCCCATGTTGAAAGCGGTATACCAAAGTGACCTCGACCGCCGCACGCTCACGCTATTAGCCCTTGGTAGCGCGCTGTACATGATGGCTTTAGCCACCGCACAAGCAGTTATTGCACTGCACGGTCATAAGTGGGTTGCACTCGGTTGGAGTGTGGGTATGACCAGTTTTGTGCTCACTACATGGCTATCGAGCAACGACCTGTACTTACGTATTGAAATTGCATCAGTAGTATCTTCAGCGTTAGCTCTATGTGTGTTTGTCATTGCATTACGCAGTCGCATTGCTGCAGGTGACACACCCGATGTGGAATCAATGGTTGAAGCATTGAGCGACCGCCCACTTGAGGGC
>Ga0209190_1003046_pt1 | contig 11150 bp, 10 predicted proteins | sample M_140205_XF_Meta_FD_187315 | JGI IMG/M metagenome (GOLD analysis project Ga0209190, IMG submission 187315) | Freshwater microbial communities from Lake Montjoie, Canada to study carbon cycling - M_140205_XF_MetaG (SPAdes) (version 2) | ecosystem: Environmental > Aquatic > Freshwater > Lake... | reverse complement strand
CGGCTTTCCAAGCCTTCAAGGTCGTATAAGCCGGAACCGCCGATAATGCCAATGGCTGGGGGAAGAGTTTCGCTCATGCCGACAGGTTAAAAGGCACGGAGAATGCTTCAACCAGCATCATTCCAATGCTTGAAATTGCCACGATAATAAAGGATGAACGGAAACCTCGAAAAACACGTCTGAATATAGCGTTTGAGTCAAAGTCTTTTGTTATGAACGTCCCACGTCTTCCCCTGCTACTCCTGCCCGCTGTCGTGCTTGTCTCCTGCTCCATGCCCGACATGTTCGCATCCAGCACACCACACACGATCCAGCTCAAGAATGGGCAAGAGGTGCCCTGCCAAGGAGCGCCGCAGTACCAGGAAAAAACCGGTTACTACCGCTACCGCACACCGCAAAAGCGTGATGGACTGATCCGCGCAGACGAAGTGGCAAAGATCGTGGAGCAACGCGCGTGAGCCAGCACGGCACCTACCCTCCGCTGGTGCTCGCTTCTGCATCACCACGTCGGGTCGAACTGCTGCGCGGAGCAGGCTATGAATTTGAGATCATCGTGCCCCAAGTCGAGGAAGCACACGATGCTGCGCTGACGCCAGCAGCGCTCACCATCGAAAACGCAAGGCGCAAGGCACTCGCTGGCTCGGCTCTGCGTTCTGTAGCACTGGTCATCGGGGCCGATACGCTGGTTTATGTGGATGGCGACCCTTTGGGTAAGCCTGCTGACTTGGCAGAAGCACTCAGCATGGTGAAACGGCTCTCAGGCCGCACCCATGAGGTGTGTACGGGTGTAGTATTTGCCAGCGATGGAGTAGTGCGACACGAATTGCATGTCATCACTCATGTGACCTTCAAATCACTGACCGACGAACTCATCCGCGACTACCACACACGCGTGAACCCACTCGACAAAGCGGGAGCCTATGGCATTCAGGCCTATACCGAGATGTTGTTAGAGCGCATGGAAGGATCATTCACGAATGTCGTAGGTCTGCCAGTGGATGAAGTGAAGGAAGCACTCGAAGCGCTTTCATGAGTAGCACTACTTCATTTTGAAGAAGTCTTCGCCCTTGATGACTTTGCCCTCGCCCATCACCACGGTGAACCTGCCATTGTTGCGTTTTGCCAAGGTATCCAGCTCACGTGCGGCGTCTGGTTGCTGCATGGCACTGGTGTAAATAGCTGTCATGGGCAACCGGCGTTTGTTTTCGGCCGTGACGATGTCTATCCAACCCATCTCGTCAGACCGGTTGCCGTCGGTCATGAAAAAGATCACATCAGGCTTCGGGCTGGCGTTCAATGCCATGAGCAGTCCCGACCCCCAATTGGTGCCCCCCGGATTGTCCGAACGCTCGATGATCTCCCGACTGTCCTGGAGCGTGAAAGGACTGGCTTGCAAGAATTTGAAGGCAGGGATTTTCACGGACTTGTAATCCTTCGGATCGATCTCCCAGCGGTACTTCATGAGTGCACTGTTGTTCCTGCTGTCCACCTCATTGTGCGGCCAGGCAAAGTCAGAGAAAAACAGAATCTGGTAGGATGTCCCCATTGGCATCTGGGTGATGCTTTTGACCAGCTCCTTCTTCAGTAAATCAAAGCGCGAGATTTTTTCGCCCTGACCGATGGCGGACATCGAGCCCGAGACATCCACGACAAAAACTACACGCCGCCCGATGGCGGTCTGGCCGACAAAGCTAAACTTGCCGCCGCGCCCGATCCCGGCACCGAAACCGCCACCCGCACCACCTGCACCGATGCCCATCGGCTTGCTGGCACCCAGCGCGCCCGCCTTGCTGATGTCCATGCGATTGGTAATTTTCGAAAAATCCATCAAATCCATCGGCGGCATCTCTGGTAGCACGATGTTTGTGTTCAGTGACTGCACCGCGAGCTTACGCATCTGCGGCTTTGTCTTGAGCCATGGGTTTTTCTTCTGCTGAATCTTTTGTGTCAACGCTTCAGCAGCAGCCTGTGACTGCGGCGAACTACCGCCAGGAATAAAATCTACCTGCCGTTCCATCACTTGGGTGACTCCCACAAAAGCGCCGATCAGGAGCAGAAAAAGATGCACGCCCACGCTAAGGCCAAGCGAACTAACGCCGACTTTCTCAGCCAGTTTCCGCCAACGTGTTTTTTTGATCGTGTCCGGGTCTTCGGGCTCTTCCGGCTTGGGTTTTGGTGCGATGAAAGGTTTCGGATTCGCAGAGTTTGCAGCAATGCCTGTCTTGTCTTTTGCCCGGCTCAAGGACTCCGCTTGAGCTTTTCCTGTCGGCATCGGTGGGGGTGTCACCGGACTAACCGCCTTTTCCACCGCACGCCTACCACTCAAAGAGACTGCGGGTGTCTCCACTGGGCCACGCCTTTTTTCATCGCTCAACCTTACGGCCTCGGGAGCACGTGGTATGGGTAACGGAGCCTCATCAGCAGCTTTCGGTGCCGCGACCGATTGTCGTGTTGGCGCAGATTCTTTATTAACATCCGTTGGCGAAACTGGGATGGAAACTGGCGGTGATGATGTGATCGCCGGTTGCTCATCCATTGGTTCATCGAACCCTGGGCCAGTTTGGTGGCGTGCATCCTCGATTTCAATAATTTCATCGTCCGTCGAATCGACGGTCGGCAGGAAACTAAAATCGTCGTGGACGTGCCTAGGCATGGCGTGGGGATAGTCGTGGTAAACGCCGCCAGTTCAAGGAAGTTCCGCCCAAGTTCCTCGGGTCACACCGAGCTGGCTCTGCGCCTTCAAATCGCGCCAGATCTCGTCGCCATCGCGCTGACCGGCCAAAAGCTCCTGATAGGTGCGCAGTACAATCATGGCTTCATCCGCATCCTCTTCGAGCAGCTCGACACGGAAGCAGCGCAGGCCGTGCTCACGCAATTCGTCGAAGAATTGCGCGCCGGTTTGGGCGACGGCATTGAACAGCGTGTTGCGGCACCCAACGTCGGCTTTCAGCGGATGATTCATGCCGACGCGGTCGCGCAGGTGGACGCGGTGTTTGTCGCAGGGGCGGCCACAGTTCGTGAAATCAGTGCCCTTGCTCAGGAAGGCGGCGAATGCGCAGTGCTCCATGTGAAACATGGGCATGTGCTGATGCAGTGTGAGCTCGAACCATGACGGCGGTGCGGCGGCGAGCAAATCGACAACCTGCTCGATGTTGAGGTCGTAGCTGATGGTAAGGCGCTCCAGACCGGTCTTTTTCAAGATCTCCGCTGTGAGCGGATTCGCCACGTTGAGCGAAAAATCGCCCGTCATCGGGATTTTCGCGTCTTGGAAGAACGAAATGGCCCCCAGATTGCGAATGAGCACGCCATGCGGCTCCGCACGTTCGATGAGCTTAAAGAAGCCGACTTCGCCAGATTTTTGAATGCGTGGCGTCGCCAGCCAGATCTGAGTGGTGTCACTTGCGGCCTTGATGTGCTTCACCGCATCCGCATAACGACGGATGTCTTCAAAATCGAGGTAGAGACGCGAGATGCCGAGGACCAGTGCCGCGTCGATGTGCACAGGCGTTCGGCATAGCGCATGGATATGGAGCGCCGACGAGTCGTCGGCATTCCGTGTCGAAGGCATGAGTGATGCGAGTGTCACCATGCTCGTCGGAGTTTGTTTTGCCGACGAGTCGTCGGCACTCCATAAGGCCAGCAATTCGCGTCGCATGCGATTGAGTTCACTGATCGGCAGCATGACCTCGCCTTCGACATCGAATTGCACACTGCCAAGTTCGAACTCAGTGCCGCCGAGGCGGCTGAATTGCTCGATGAAGGCACTGGGCGTGAGCGGACGCTTCATCGCAGCCTGCAACGCCATGGTTGATGCGATGCTGTGGGCACCACTGCGCACGACGAGTGGCTCGCCGGCTTTGCCAATGACATGGAGATCGAGCTGGCGCTGCTTCCGAATCGGGATGTCACCCTCAAAGGACTGTCTCAAGGAACGATTGAGCGCCGGATCACTCGTTTTGAAAACGCGCATGCCGATCTGCACATCTTCCATGCGCAGATGACCGTGACGGAAGCTCAGGGCACTGCCGCGCATCTCATAGACGCTGCCGCCTTGCTCGTAGTTCGTGTCAGCGAGGTTTTCGAAGACGACACCGTCGCCCGGCTTCATGGCGATGTGCAATTCATCGAGTTCGAGTGTGTCCGCACCAAGAATGCGCGTCACTTGGCCAACATACGGGCCGCGTTTCTTGCCGTAGTAGGCCCCGACAAGTTCCTGATGATTCACGCCGTGCATCCAGCCGGGATAAAGGCCGCGCGAGAAGGTCATTTCGAGCGCATAGCGGTCTGCATCGCTCGCAGGCTCGGGTTTTCCGGCCAGCGCCCGATCAATCGCCGCCCGATAGACCTGCGTGACTCCGGCGACGTATTCGGGCGTTTTGAGACGGCCTTCGATTTTGAAACTGCGGATACCAAGTTCGATCAAGCGCGGAATTTCATCGACGGCGGCGAGATCTTGCGGTGAAAGGAGGTAGCGCTTGTCACCCAGGTCATGCTGCACGCCATCAACGATCATTTCATACGGCATGCGGCAGGCCTGCGCGCATTCGCCACGATTCGCACTGCGCCGGCCAAGGGACTCGCTGGTGAGACACTGCCCCGAGTAAGCAACGCACAGCGCGCCATGCACAAACACTTCGAGCGGAACATGCGCGTCTTTGAAGCGTTCCAGCTCGCGCATGGAAAGCTCACGCGCGAGCACGGCCTGGTCGATGTTGAGTTGCTTCGCGAATTCGAGGCCTTCAGGCGAAGTAATCGTCATCTGCGTGCTTGCATGCAGCCGCAGCTTCGGCGTGAGCGCCTTGACCATGCGGGCGAGACCAAGATCCTGCACAATCACGGCATCCACACCGCTGTCTTCGAGCAACCGGAGCTGTGTTTCGGCATCCGGCAGCTCCTTGGTGAAGATGAGCGTGTTGAAGGCCACATAACCCTTCACTCCATGCCCGTGGAGAAACTTCATCAACTCCGGCAGGTCTTCCTCCGTAAAGTTGTCCGCTCTCAACCGTGCATTGAAGCGCGGCATGCCGAAATAGATCGCATCCGCACCATTCGCGACGGCGGCACGCGCACAGTCCCAATTACCGGCAGGAGAGAGAAGTTCGGGACGTGGCAGAATGGAGGACGGCATGCGGCCTATGACTACAGGCTCACGGCCTCACACTCAACCGACGATGATGCCCTTCGCTTTGCGCTCTTTTTCGCGCTCCAACAGCGGGATCTTCTCAGCAGTTTCAAGCACTTGAACGCCTTGGTCGCCGATCTTGGAGAAGGTGAGGCCGTTGAGGGCGGGAACTTCGGTGGTGAGGCGTTTGAAGACGTCTTCGACGGTGTGGATGCCGTTACTGCCGCCGAGGGCGACGATGAGGTCGCGGAGGATTTCCCAGGTGTCGTGGGCGTTACCGGGGGCTTTGACGGCTCGGTTGAGGCGCTGGAGGCGGCCGGTGACGTTGATCATGCTGCCACGCTTCTCGGCATAGGCGGTGCCGGGGAGGACGACGTCGCTGAGTTCAGCGCTGGCGTTGGCCAGGATGTGAAGAGAGGCGATGAACGGCACTTTTTCGAGATCGCGCTGAGCGAAACCGACTTTGAGCAAGTTTTCGCCAAGAGCGAGCACGGCGCGGAGGCGGCCACGGCTCATGAGTTCGGTGATTTCGGCGATCTTGGCTCCGGGTTCGATACCGAGAATGAGCTTGGCGCCGTTGGTGTTCGGATTGAGGTCATCGGCTCGGAGGTAATTGTCGGAACCGCCGGTGCGGGGGATGACATCGACGTTGGTGGTGCCGAGTTGCGCGGCGAGATGCTTCACGAAGAACAACTCTTCGTTCGTCATGCGCGCGCTGGCGATGATGGCGATTTCTTCGCCTTTCTTGCTAGCCAAAGCGGTGGCGATGTTGCTCAGCGCGGCTTTCCAGGTGGCGATGTTGTGTTTACCGCCGGTCTTGATCATCGGATCGGTGAGGCGGAACTCGCTGTTCACGAAATGGAAGTCGAGACGGCCTTGGTCGCACATCCACGAGGAGTTCACGTCGTTGTTGTCGCGCGGAGTCTGGCGATAGACGGTTTCGCCACGTGCACCGATCTCCATGTTGCAACCGCGACCGCAGCCGGTGCAGATGCTGTTTGTCTCGGTGAGGAACCACACGCGCTGTTGGAAGCGGAAGTCGTTCGAGGTGAGAGCGCCGACGGGGCAAATGTCCACCGTGTTGAGCGAGTAGTTGTTTTCGAGACGCTTGCCGGGATGCACCGCGAGCGTGGTGTGGCTGCCGCGTTCGGTGAAGCCGAGCACGGGATCATCAGCGATCTCAGCGGTGAAGCGAATGCAGCGGCTGCACATGATGCAGCGCTCGTCATCGAGACGCACACGTGGGCCGATATCGACGTTCTTGGGCTTCTTGACCTTGTCTTCGCGGAAGCGGCTTTCACCTTTGCCGTGTTCGACGCTGAATTCCTGGAGGCGGCATTCGCCGGCTTGGTCGCAGATGGGGCAGTCGAGCGGGTGATTGATGAGGAGGAATTCCATCACTCCCTTGCGACATTCCTGCGTGAGCAAGGAGTCAGTGCGAATGCCCATGCCTTCAGCAACGGTGTTGGCACAAGCGATGACCGCGCGTGGCATCCAGCCGATCTTCGGCATGCCGTGCTCGTCTTTTTCCGGCTCGGTGCCGGGAGCTGGGCGCGGCGGCATGCCCATCTCGACGAGGCACATGCGGCAGTTGCCGGGGGAAGAGAGCTTCGGGTGGTAGCAGTAGTGCGGGACTTCCTTCTTGGCCTGCTTGCACGCTTCGATCATGCGCGTGCCTTTGGGGAACTTGAGCCAGACGCCATCAATCTGCACGTTCACGAGATCGGCAGGCGGTGGAGCGGCAACAGGGGCGGGAGCTTCGGCGGGGGCAGGCATGAGCGAAGGGGAAAAGGGGACTTGGTGCGATTATCGGAGCCGCATGGGGAGGGGCAACCCGATTTTGTGAAAAGTTTCACAAGCGCGCTGGCATGAGGCTTTGCCAATCGGCGGTGGCGTGCCATGAATGCGCCCCGCCATGCCCATACCTGTCATTTTGAACCCGGCCGCACGCAGCACCAAAGCTGCGGCACTGGAACAAGCTATCCGCTCGCTCTCACCAGCGCCGGAAGTGCATCTGACCACCGCACCTGGCGATGCCGCCGTGATCGCTGAACGACTGGCGACCGAGGGCCACGAACTCGTTGTGGCTGCTGGCGGCGATGGTACGATGAACGAGGTTTTGCAGGGCATCTGCCGTGCAAACGCGCGCCGCAAACCGGGCGAAAAGCACACGGCACTCGGCGTGCTGCCACTGGGCACGATGAACGTGTTCTCGGTGGAACTAAAGCTGCCGGGCAAGGACATCGTCGCCTGCTGGAAGGCGATCAGCTCCGGCCAGCGCCGCGAGATCGACCTGTGGATGGCGAACGAGCATTATTTTGTCCAGCTCGGCGGCGTCGGCCTCGATGCGCAGATCGTGAAGGAGACTTCCTGGGAGCAGAAGAAAAAATACGGGCCGCTCAGCTATGTGATCAGCGCGGTGAATGTGCTGATGCGCACGCCGCCCACGCTGAGCATCCAGATTGACGGCAAAGCGCCATTGCTCGGCACCGTGGCGCTGATCGGCAATGGCAAGCACTATGGCGGGCCGTTCCCCGTGTTTCGTGATGCTTCAAACAGCGACGGCATGCTCGATGTGGTCATCTTCCGTGGGTTAGGTGGCTTAGAGTTCCTGCATTTGCTGCGTGGCATGCTGCTGGATGGCTATCACGCCAGCGAGCATCTGGACTATTTCCAAGCGCGTGAATTTACCGTGACGACGGACCGCGGCGAGGCCCCCGTGGAGCTGGACGGCGAGTTGGCCGCGCTGACGGGCCCCGTGACTTTTCGCCACGCCCCGTTTCGCCTGAGCGTGATCGCGGGCTGAAGGAATCGCGCTTCGGCTTGAAGCGGGAAGGTTTGTCTTCGGCAGCACCACGACGCGGTGGGCCGCTCTTTTTGCCACGAGTGGGTTTGAAGCTGCGAGGTTCACGGGCCTCGGGCTCGCGAGTGGATGAACGGGCCGGACGGCGATCTTCGTCGCCTTCCTTCTCCGCAGCGGGCTTGCGCTCAAGACGCGGCTTGGCGGGTTCTTCTTTGAAGAAGCGCTCAACTTCCGTGGGCGTGAGTTCTTTGTAGGCACCTTTGGCTAGGCCATGCAGCTTCATCCAGCCGATACGGATGCGCGTAAGCCGCGTGACCTCGTAGCCGAGGTAGAAAAGCATCATGCGGATCTGGCGCTTGAGGCCCATTTTTAAAACAATGTGAGCCCGATAAGCGGTGTCCACCCAGGCGCGTTCGGCACGGGCGAATCCCTCCTCGGTCATCATGCCTTTGACGAGCTTGGCCATCACCTCCGCGTTCAGCGGTTGATCGACGACGACTTCGTATTCCTTTTCGGCTCCCTGGCTCGGATGAATGATCCGGTGGGAAAGGTCACCGCGATTGGTGAGGAGAATGAGTCCTTCGCTTTCTTTGTCGAGGCGCCCGACGTGATGCAGATTCTGATACTTCAGCGGCAGCAGATCGTAGATCGTCATGCGCTCATGCGTATCGCCACGGGAGCAAAGGTAGCCCTTCGGCTTGTTCAGGGCGAGAACGACAGGCGACTCGGTGCGCACCGGAGAACCATCGACGACCACCTTGTCTTCAGGCTGCACCTGCGTGGCGAGTTCCTTGATGATGTGGCCGTTGATCGACACACGACCGCCGAGGATGATTTCCTCCGCGCCACGCCGTGAGGCCACGCCGCACTGGCTGAGATAACGATTGAGGCGCACGGGAAAGCCTTATTCGGGCTTGGTCTTGGGCAGGTTCGTCGGGAGACGGCCTTCTTTCCAAAGTCCACGGGATTTGAGCAGTTTGACGCGTTCGCCGCGCTTCAAAACACTGCGCTTGGTGCCGACGGAGCCGGAAGTCTTGAGGCTGCTATGTTGGGACATGGTGAGTAAAGGGGCTGGGGGTAGTCTGAAAAAGGGCGCGGAGAATAGCCGCCCGCTCCCAAGGTGCAAGGGGATTGTGGGGCTCCAAAGAGGCGGGATTCAACCCAGCACCTTCTTGCGCACGATCTCGGTGACCATTTTCGGGTTCGCTTTGCCCTGACTGGCTTTCATGGCTTGGCCGGTGAACCAGTTCATGGCCTTTTCGTTGCCAGCCTGGACTTCGGCAACTTTGTCAGGGTTGGCGGCGAGGATTTGCTCAACGATGGCCTCCAGGGCACCGGTGTCGCTGACCTGCTCGAAGCCTTTGGCCTTGATGATGTCGGCAGCAGGCTTGCCGGTCTCGAACATCTCAGTGAAGACCTCCTTGGCCTGGTTGTTGGAGATTTTCCCAGCTTCGACGGTGGCGACGAGCGCGCTGAGCGCCTCGGACTTCACGGGGCATTCAGCGAGAGTGAGTGAGCGGTCATTTAGAGCGCCGAGGAGATCGTTGATGACCCAGTTAGCGATTTTTTTGGCCGGAACCTTCGTGTCGGCAGCAACGGCGGCTTCATACCAGGCGGCGAGTTCCTTCTCGCTGGCGAGCACTCCGGCGTCGTAGGCACTGCAGCCATAGTCCTGCTCGAAACGCGTGCGTTTCTCATGCGGCAGTTCAGGAACCTGCGGTTTGACCTTGGCGATTAGATTCGCCGTGCGCACGGGCAACAGATCGGGATCGGGGAAGTAACGATAATCGTGCGCGTCTTCCTTCGTGCGCATGAGCGTGGTCTCACCGCGGTCATCATCCCAGCGGCGGGTGCTTTGGACGAGTTTTTCTCCACGATCGAGGGCCTCAGCCTGACGTTCCGTCTCGAACTTGATCGCACGACGCACAGCGGACATCGAATTGAGATTTTTGAGCTCGATCTTCGCCCCCAACTCTTTCTGGCCTTCGGGGCGCAGGGAAATGTTCACATCGCAGCGCAGATTGCCCTTCTCCATGTCAGCATCGCTCACACCGCCGTAGATCAAGATCTGACGCAGGCTGGTCAGGTAAGCGAAGGCCTCCTCGGCGCTGTCGATGTCCGGTTCACTGACGATTTCCATCAGCGGCGTGCCAGCGCGATTGAAGTCAATGGTGGTGAATTTTTCGTGGTGCGTGGACTTGCCCACGTCCTCCTCCAAATGAATCCGCGTGAGCTTCACCACCTTGCCGGGATTCGCGATGCTCTTCTGTGCGTCTTTGGGATACGCGAGATCATACAGCGGCACGCCACCGCCAAGGCAGAGAGGCATGTCGAACTGCGTGATCTGGTAGTTCTTCGGCATGTCCGGATAGAAGTAGTTTTTGCGATCCCACTTCACCACCGGCGGCGTCTCGCAGCCCAGCATCATTCCTGTGAGAATCGTCTTCTCAATCGCGGCCGCATTCAGCACCGGCAGTGCTCCGGGTAGACCAAGACAGGTAGGACAGGTCAGTGTGTTCGGCTCGGCACCATACTCGACGGGACAAGCGCAGAACATCTTGCTGCGCGTCGTGAGCTGCGCGTGAACTTCGAGGCCGATGGTGAGGATGTACTTGGGCATGACGGAATGCAGCGAGCCAAAGCCGAAATCCCGGACGTACGCAAGGCTAAGCTGCGGCTGTTAGCTACAAACTAGCGTCTCTGGTCCATCCTAAGGGACAGGTACCATCACAATACGGAAGCCGTAGCCATTTCCACTTCGTGAGGTCGGGGGGAGAGGATAACGGTTAGAGGATAGAATGCCGTTGCGGTTATAGCTGGCAAAAGATGCACCGCGTAACACCCGCTCCATTTTTGCAGCGTTCCACCAATCATTTATCCACTCCCAAGCATTGCCGCCCATATCGTAGAGTCCAAATTTGTTTGGCCTAAAGCTCATCACTGGAGCTGTTGAGGGAAAGCCGTCCACATAGCCCTCCATGCAAACTGGAGTCTGAAATTTTTCTTGCCATGCCTTATCACCATAATTTCCGGCTTGGTCTTCGGTTTTTGGTGGAAAGGAACTGCCCCATGGGAATTCATCATTCTCTTTGCCATTGAGCATTTCCGGGGTGGTGTCCTTAGGGAAACGCTGATTTAATCGGCGCGACAGTCAGGAGCAAAAAGAAGTTGCGCCGTGGGGTAAGTTCACAGGCATGGAACGACAACTGAGCTTTGCCCAACAGG
>Ga0209190_1003039_pt1 | contig 11159 bp, 7 predicted proteins | sample M_140205_XF_Meta_FD_187315 | JGI IMG/M metagenome (GOLD analysis project Ga0209190, IMG submission 187315) | Freshwater microbial communities from Lake Montjoie, Canada to study carbon cycling - M_140205_XF_MetaG (SPAdes) (version 2) | ecosystem: Environmental > Aquatic > Freshwater > Lake... | reverse complement strand
ATTGAATGCCAAGATCCAAGATTTGAATTTATTGATGCAATCAAAATCAGTTTCCCATTGCAATCTTTCCTCTGATTTATAACGCTCGTGTGAACCAGAAGTTGAATGTCCTTGAGGTTGATTTACCTCTTTTACATGCACTAAAACTGGAATATGCTCTTCACGTGCTAAAGCAACGGCTTTTTCATAGGTTTCACATAAATGGGCGTAATCCCAACCTTTCGTTATGAAAATCTCATAACCTGGTTTATCTTTGGTACGCTGCATTCCAGCTAACGCTTCAGAAATACTTCCTTTGGTTGTTTGCAATTCTCTTGGAACAGAAATTCCAAATCCATCATCCCAAACAGACATTACCATTGGAATTTGTAAAACACCAGCAGCATTAATTGTTTCCCAAAAAGGACCTTCTGAAGTTGAAGCATCACCAATTGTTCCAAATGCTACTTCATTTCCGCCGTTTGTAAACTTCTTGAATTTCTCTAAATCTTTTAAAGTTGGGTGATTTCTATAAATTTTTGATGCTTGAGCAAGACCTAATAAGCGTGGCATTTGCCCAGCAGTTGGAGAAATATCTGCAGAACTATTTTTTTGTTCCATCAAATTTTTCCATTCTCCATTCGCATCCAAATTACGTGTTGCAAAATGTCCACCCATTTGTCGACCAGCAGATTGAGGTTCAACAACTTCATCCGTGTGAGCGTATAATCCAGCAAAATATTGTTGAACCGTCAGTTGACCAATGGCCATCATCAACGTTTGATCTCTATAATAGCCTGAACGGAAATCTCCGTTTTGAAATTGCTTCGATAACGCTATTTGAGCAAGTTCTTTTCCATCGCCAAAGATTCCAAACTTGGCTTTTCCGGTTAAGACTTCCTTTCTTCCTAATAATGAAGCTTCACGCGAAAGACACGCTAAACGATAATCGTTTAATACTTCTGTTTTAAAAGTTTGGAAATCCAATGATGTTGTTTTTTCGACGGTAGATTCTTTTGTCATAGATAGCTTTTACACCCACAAAGATAATAAAATAAGAGATTGAAAATAGTTCGTTTATAAGATTGTATTTTCTTAATTTTGTAAGATGAATTTAAAGGAGATTTATAAAAAGTATTCGCCTTATTTTGTCGATGTTTGGCAGTATTTAGTCATTGTGGTAATTTTCATTTTAGCCCTTATATTTTTTCTTTAAGGATGGACAAAATTTTGTATCTTCGTTGAAATTTCGATTTCAAATGAAGATTTTCTGCTTATTTTTTCTGGTTCTTTTTTCAATTACAATCTCTGCTCAAAATAATATTGATTCCATGTCGCATGTTGATTATCAAGCATTGCATAATGCTGATTTAAATGATGTTTGGGGATATGTTGATGAATTGGGAAATGAATACGCAATTGTTGGAACAAGCAAAGGAACTTCAATCGTTGATGTGACAATTCCAAGTAACCCATTTGAAGTTTTTTGGATTGCTGGGACTGAATCAATCTGGAGAGACCCATCTGTTCATGGGGATTATGCATATGTTACAACGGAAGCTTCAGATGGACTTTTAATCATTGATTTAAGTCCGCTGCCATTATCTACCGTTTTACCAACGACAACCTATACGGGACCTAGTGGATCACCTTGGCAATCTGCACATACCTGTTTTGTCGATGAAAATGGTTTTGCTTATATTTTTGGAGCGAATAGGGGAAATGGTGGCGCAATAATTTTGGATGTTCAAACAAATCCAATGAATCCAGTTGAAGTTGGTGATTTTGATAACTGGTACGTGCACGATGGATTCGTGCGAAATGATACAATGTATTTGGCACATATATCTGACGGCTTTTTCAGTTTAGTTGATGTCACTGTTAAAGCAGCTCCAATTCTCCTCGGAACTAAAACAACTCCTAATAATTTTACGCATAATATTTGGCCAAGTGATAATGGGCAATTTGTATTTACTACGGATGAAATATCTGGTGCTTTCATTGCTGCTTATGATATTTCGAATCCTCTAAATATTGTTGAAGTAGATCGCATTCAAAATTCTCCTGGTCAGGGAGTATTGCCGCATAATACGCATGTCTTGAATAATTATTTAGTCACCAGTTATTACTCTGATGGAATAGTTATTCATGACATCACACATCCCAATAATATTGTAAAAGTTGGTTCCTACGACACCTATCCAACTCAAACAACTAGTTATGATGGCTGTTGGGGAGTTTATCCATTCTTGCCGTCTGGAACAATTCTTGCTTCAGACATCACTGAAGGCTTATTTATTTTAAAACCAATTTATATCCAAGCTTCTTATTTGGAAGGAACCGTAACCGATGCTTCAACCTTGTCTCCTTTGAATAATGTGGACGTTCAAATTGTCAGTAACGATCAAATAGATCATTCTAATACACTAGGAGCATACGCAACAGGTATTTTGGGAGTTGGAACGTATTCAGTGACCTATTCCAAAGTTGGCTATTTCCCCCAAACTGTTGCTGTCGTTTTATCACAAGCAGTAATTACTATTCAGGACATTCAACTTGTTCCAATTCCTCCATTTAACTTAACCGTAAATGTAGTTGAAGCAGGAACAGGGAATCCAATTTCAAATGCACAAATCTCCTTGCAAGCATCATTGATTGAACATGTAGGATTAACAAATGGTATTGGTCAAGAAAACTTTGTGTTGTTTTACCAAGAACCTTATACTGTAACAGCGGGCGTTTGGGGATATTTCACAACGTGCTCTTCTCAAGTAATTGATCAAAATACGTTGACGATAACAATCACTTTAGCGAAAGGTTATAACGATGAATTTACGTTTGATTTTGGGTGGACCGTTTCTGGAACGGCATCGACTGGTGCTTGGGAAAGAGGCATTCCGAACGGTTCAAATAGCGGTTCAGCCCCTTCTTTTGATGCTGATTTTGATTGTGGTAAAAAAGCTTATGTTACTGGAAATGATGCCGTTTTGTACCCGGACATAGATGATGTGGATGGTGGATATACACTTTTGACTTCTCCAACGATGGATTTAACAACCTATCCAGATCCATTTTTAAATTATGCTCGTTGGTTTTATTGTTTTTATGGTGCTGTTCCCGATGATACGTTACAAGTAATTATCTCTAACGGTATAACCTCAACAGTAGTTGATGAAATTGGTTCAGATCCAGCTCAGTTTTATTTATGGACACCAAAAAGCATAAGGATAGTAGACTTTATTGCTTTAACTAATTCTATGCAAGTGTCATTTAGAACATCTGATATAGATCCAGACGTAAACATCACAGAAGCCGGAGTTGATTATTTCTACATTTCAAACTCAACTGTTTTAGGAATAGAAAATTCCGATAAACCGAAAATTAATGTGTTTCCCAATCCTTTTGAAAATTGGTTAGTGATCGAAGGAGCTGAAATTGGCAGTAAATACCAGCTGTTTAATTTACAAGGGCAAAAAGTAGGTGAGGGAGAAATAGATGTTATTTCTAAAAAAATAAATACACAAAATATACCTTCGGGCATGCTATTTATAAAAATCAATAATGACGTTTATAAGGTTATGAAAGAATAACTGTTAACTAAAAGTAAAACACTTATTTCAGTAACTTTGGTCTTTGAGTATATTTGTCACATACATTTAAAAGTAAGTCTTGGAAAGTAATATCGATATATCTATAGTTGTTCCTTTATACAACGAAGTTGAATCTCTTCCTGAATTGCATGCTTGGCTTCAACGTGTAATGAAGGAAAACAATTTTTCTTATGAAGTTTTATTTGTTGACGATGGAAGTAAAGATGGTTCTTGGAAAGTAGTAGAAGAATTGCGAAATGCTGATGAAAATGTGAAAGGAATCAAATTTCAACGAAACTATGGCAAATCTGCCGCATTGCAAATTGGATTTGAAGCTGTAAAAGGAAATGTTGTCATCACGATGGATGCTGATTTGCAGGATTCTCCAGATGAAATTCCAGGACTTTATAAAATGATAACGGAGGAGGATTTTGATGTTGTATCTGGCTGGAAAAAGAAACGATACGATCCATTAACGAAAACAATTCCAACAAAATTATACAATTGGGCGGCACGAAGATTGACAGGTATTTATTTACATGATTTCAACTGCGGGCTAAAAGCATACAAAAACGAAGTTGTAAAAAGTATTGAGCTCTATGGCGACATGCACCGGTATATTCCGCCGCTAGCAAAATATGCTGGTTTCACAAAAATTGGCGAAAAAGTAGTGCAACACCAATCTCGAAAATACGGAACTACCAAGTTTGGAATGAGCAGGTTTCTGAACGGACCACTGGATTTATTGTCCGTTGTCTTCATGGGTAAATTTGGAAAAAAACCAATGCATCTCTTCGGAGCTTTAGGCGTTTTAATGTTCATCATTGGATTTGGTTTTGCTTTTTATTTAGGGATTGAAAAATTATTTTTTCATAAAACAGCTCGCTTATTAGCTGATAGAACTGAATTTTTCATCGCATTAACAGCAATGATTGTTGGAGTTCAATTTTTCCTCGCTGGATTTGTAGCAGAACTAATTGGCAGAAATTCATCAACTCGTAATGTTTATTTGATTGAAAAAAGATTGACGGATGAACAAGTGGGGAATTGATTCAACTTGGACATTGTTTCTAGATCGTGACGGTGTAATCAATGAACGCATCATGAGTGGCTACGTAACAACAATTGAAGAATTCATTTTTCTACCAGAAGTTCCACAATCAATCGCAAAATTATCGCATCTTTTTGGAAATGTTTTTATCGTAACCAATCAACAAGGAATAGCAAAAGGATTAATGTCAGAAAGTAACCTTTTAGAACTTCATGCTTATATGCACGATGAAGTAGCTAAAAAAGGTGGCGAAATCACAAAAAGTTATTATGCGCCAGGGGCCTCCTCGCCGAAAAATGAATTAAGAAAACCAAAACCTGGAATGGCTTTATTAGCACAACGACAATTTGAAGGAGTTGATTTTAATAAGGCAGTAATGGTTGGTGATACTGATTCCGATATCTTATTTGGACAGAATCTTGGCATGAAAACTGTGAGAGTGCGAACGGTTGAAACGATAAAAGTTCCTGCCGATATCACCGTAAATAGTTTAGTAGAATTTACAAATTTATTGATCAAATGAAAGTAGGGATTGTTTTATTATTGACTTGTTTTAGCGTTGGCTTATTTGCTCAAAACGTTACCGATGCTAAAGGAAAGAAGCAAGGAATTTGGAGTAAAACATATCCGGGGTCAAAAGTGTATCAATACAAAGGTCAATTTAAAGACGATAAACCAGTTGGCACTTTTACTTATTTCTATCCTACGACGAAAGTCAAGGCAATCATTAAACACGATATAGGAAGTAATAGGTCTGTTGCTTATTTCTATCATGAGAATACCAAATTGATGAGTGCTGGAATTTACCGTGATATGAAAAAAGATTCAATCTGGTTGAATTTTGGTCCGTCAGGAAAACTAAGTAGTTCCGAGACGTATAAAAACGATTTATTAGATGGTAAAAAGATTGTTTACTATGTTCCTGAAGAAATAGAAGATAATTCAAAACATATTTCTGCAACAAGTACATATGTTGCCGGAAAAATAGACGGAGAATACCTAGAGTTTTTTGAAAATGGAACAACCAAAATCAAAGGATCATATGCGTTAGATAAGAAAATTGGTAGTTGGTATCATTATCACCCTAATGGAAAAAAGATGATGTTGGAACGTTTTAAAAATGGTGTAAGACACGGTTGGGCATTTGGTTATGATGAAAAAGAAGTTGAAATTGGACGGTTCTATTATTACTATGGAAGTCGTTTAGAAGGAAAAGAACTCGAACATAAATTGGCACAATTCAAAGAAAAGGGAATCAATCCAAACGAGTAAAGCTTTTTTTTCATATTTTCGTTTGTAGTATGAAAATGGTTCGCTTATATATCAGTTTATTGGTTCTGTTAATAGTTGCAGTTGTTTCGTGTAAAAAACAAGATCCTGCACCTAAATTCCATTATGATTACTTTGATTTAACACAAGGACGTTATATTGATTATGATGTCATGGAAATTAATCACGATGTAGACCAAGCCATAGAGCACGATACATCCTATTATCAATTGCGAACGTTAATTGGTGATACTGCAATTGATAATCAAGGAAGAATAGCACGTAAGTTTTTTCGATACACGCGTCCAAATTCTGCAGGAACATGGGTGCTCTCCGATGTTTGGACTGCACTAATAACTGAAAATAGAGCAGAATTAATCGAAGAAAATCAAAGAATCATCAAATTAGTTTTTGCTCCAACAATTTCAAAAGAATGGAATCCAAATGCTTTTAATATATACAATGAAATGACATCTTATTACAGAGATATTCATGATTCACAAACGTTTGGTGCTTTATTTTTTGATAGTGCTTTAGTCGTTGAACAAGAAGATTTCTTTTCTTTAGTTGATAAAAAAAGAAAGTACGAAGTGTATGCAAAAGGTATAGGATTAGTTCATAAATATTACAAAGACTTGACTATTTCCAATTTCGACACCTTGAATATTCAAAAAGGTCAAGAGCTTTTTTATACATGTTTTGCTTACGGAATACAATGATCTTTTTCTTAGAAGATTGATTATATTTGATTCTTATGAAGATTTCAATTTTCTCTGCTTTTTATCCTTTTAGAGGAGGTATAGCGCAATTCAATGCACGATTGGTTCGCTCTTTAGAGAAAGAAAATGAAGTTTCAGCCTTCACCTTTAAAAAACAGTACCCCAATTTTTTGTTTCCTGGAACAAATCAATTTGTAGGCGAAAACGATCTAGTTGACAAAATTGAAGCAAAAAGAATTGTTAGTACATTCAATCCGTTTACCTATTTAGGAGCTGCAAAAACAATTAAAGCAGCCAATCCAGATCTTTTTATCACCAACTATTGGATGTCATTCTTTGGTATTTTCATGGGCTTGTTTGCGTCGAAACAAAAAAAAGAAACAACTAAATTGGCGATTATTCACAATTTGATTCCACATGAACAACGCTTTTTTGATAAATGGTTCAATCACTTCTTTTTGAAACGCTACGATGGATTTGTTGTAATGTCAGACAGTGTAAAAAACGACCTATTATCATTTAAGCCAAATGCGAAGTACATTCAGTTGAACCATCCATGGTATGATCATTTTGGCGAGAAAATTTCAGCTTCCGAAGCAAGAGAAAAATTAAAAATTTCCCCAACAAAAAAAACGATTTTATTTTTTGGGTTAATCCGATATTACAAAGGATTAGATTTATTAATTGATGCGTTTTCTGAATTAAATGATGAATACCAGCTTGTGATTGCAGGTGAAGTATATAGTAATTTGCAAAAATATGAAAGGCAAATTGCTCAGTCAAAAGCTCAAAGTAGAATATTCTTTTTCAATCAATACATTCCTGATTCAGAAGTTCAGAATTACTTTTCTGCAGCAGATGTGTGCATTTTGCCTTATCGAACTGCCACGCAATCTGGAATAACGGCTACATCTTTCCATTTTGAGGTTCCAATTATTGCGACAAATGTTGGAGGGTTAAAAGAAATAATTGAAAAGTCTGAATTAGGTTTAATGGTCGAAGAACCGAATTCAATATTGCTCAAAGAAGCTATTTCTTCCTACTTTGAGAATAATTTGAAAGAAAAATTCCAAATTAATATTCGAAAAGAAAAAGAATCGAATACGTGGGGTGAATTTGCTAAAAGCCTGATTTCGTTTAGTAAAACAATATAATTCTCCTTTAAAATCGAAATTATTTAGCCATTGAAAACCGTCATGTTGATAAACTTGGCAAATACCTCTTAAACTTTATTGACATTAATAAACGTAAATTCTATATTTGCAGGCTTAATAAATAACTAACTGTTTTACGAACATGCGTAATAAAGGATTTTTTTGGTTTATAACGATATTATTAACGGCGGTTTGCCTTTATCAATTATCGTTCACTTTTGTATCTAATTCTGTTGAGAAAAAATCAGAAAAAGAAGCAAATGAAAGAGTTGCAGATTTAAAATTACAGTCTGTTGCAACTGGCGATAGTGCGTTACTTCCAAATGGAGTATATGTTGACTTCACTGAGCCAGAAGGGACAGAACTTGCTAAAGCTGCTTTTATCAACCAAATTTTAAAGGAGAAAGCAGAAAATAAAGTATATCCAATTTTCGGATCAACTTTCGCTGAGACAAAGAAAAGAAGTTTGGCTTTTGGTCTTGACTTAGTAGGAGGAATGAGTGTTACATTGGAGATTTCAGTTTCTGAATTAGTGAAGAACTATGCACGTAACCCACGTGACCTTCGATTCAAAAAGCCGTATGAAAGTGCTTTGAAAATTTACAATTCCAAAGGTGGTGATTTTATCACATTGTTTATCAAAGAAAATAAGCGTTTGAATAATGGGACCCCTGTTGTTCGTTTGTTAGGAATCGCTGAAATTGATGGATTAAAAATGAATTCAACAGATGATGAGGTAGATTCTTATTTCAGACAAATTGCAGCATCTTCAATGGACGGTGTAGAGCAAATCATGAATAAGCGTATTAACCAATTCGGTGTTGCACAACCAAATATTAACAAAGATGCGGTAAACAATCGTTTGTATATTGAATTACCAGGTGTTCAAGATGAGGCAACTGTTGCACAGAAGATGGTTTCTATGGCAAACTTACAATTCTTTGAAACATATTTCCCAAGTGAGATTGGTGGACAATGGCAACAAGCAACATCTCTATCTAGAACTAAAGAAGTTATTATCGACGATTTAGCGGTAGTTGCTGATTCTTCTGATACGTTGAAAGATAAATCATTAGAGTCATTATCTTCTTTAGGTGGTTCTCAAAAAGGATTGTCAGATTTCGTGAAGCCAGCTGGAGATTATGCGCTTGGCTATGTTGCTGCAGAAAACAAAACTGCGGTTGATTTAATCTTAAATAGAAATGACATTTTAGCGTTATTCCCAGAAGATGTAAAGTTTATGTGGTCTGCAGAATTGGAGCAAGTTGCAACAAATTCGAAAGAAATGGCGTATGCATTATACGCTATTCGTATTCCTGAATCTGGAAAACCACGAGTTGGTGGAAAAGATGTGAAATCTGCTTCAACAGGTTATGATGAGCAATCAGGAAAAATCACTGTTGACTTAAAAATGACAGATGATGGGGCTGATAAATGGGCTGAGATGACTTCTGATAACGTGAACAAAATCGTTGCCATTACAATGGATAATGTTGTTTACAGCGCACCTCGAGTGATCAATGCTATTACTGGTGGAAGCACACAAATTTCAGGTTCGTTTACAATTGACGAAGCAAAAGATCTTGCAGGTTTATTAAATGGTGGAGCTCTTCCAGCTCCATGTGTAATTAAAGAACAAACGAAAGTAGGACCAACAATTGGTTTGGAAAACTCTCGTGCTGGTTTGATCTCATTTGGTTTTGCATTCATTGCAGTTTTACTTTATATGTATTTCTACTATGGAAAAGCAGGTTTAGCAGCAAACGTTGCTTTAACCGTAAACGTTGTATTCATCTTCGGAAGTTTAGCTTCATTTGGAGCTGTTTTAACGTTAGCAGGTATCGCTGGTATCGTTCTTACAATTGGTACAGCCGTCGATGCGAATATCTTGATCTTCGAGCGGATCAGGGAAGAACAAGCTCGAGGCGCTGATTTGTTAACTTCTGTAAATACAGGATTCAAGAAAGCGCTACCTTCTATTATAGATGCGAATGTTACTCACTTATTAGTAGCAATCATCTTGAAAGTATTTGGAAAAGGTGAAATTGAATCATTTGCGACGACATTGATCATCGGTATTTTTACTTCTTTGTTCTCTGCAATTGTAATTTCGAAATTGATTTTCACAATTTGGTTGACGAAAGGGAAAGCAATTTCTTTCCATACAAAATTCTCTAAAGGTTTATTCCAAAACTTCAATTTTGACTGGGTTGGAAACAGAAAGTATTTCTATATCTTCTCAATCTCTGTAACAATCATTGGAATGTTCGCAATGTTCTCTCGTGGATTGAAACAAAGTGTTGAATTTACAGGTGGTAGAACGTATGTTGCGAAATTTGAGCAAAAAGCAGACATGAACTACATGCGTGCGAACCTTTCAAAAGTATTTGTTGAAAATGGGGAGATTGCTTCAATTGATTTGAAAACAAAATCGAATGATTACAATGTTGAAATCGTAACCAACTTTATGCGTGAAAACGATGGTGCAACTGCTGAAGTAAAGGCAAAATTGAAAGAAGGTTTAGATAAGTGTAAACCGAAAATGGGGAAATATGTTATTGTGGAAGAAAGAAGTATTTCTGCTTCTGTTTCAAAAGAATTGTGGTCTTCATCTGCAATTGCAATATCTCTCTCATTACTGGCAATCTTTGCATACATCTTTATGCGTTTCGGTCACTGGCAATATTCACTTGGTGCAATTGTCGGATTAACACATGATGCATTCTTCGTATTGTCTGTGTTCGCATTGCTGCATGGTTATTTGCCATTTAGTTTAGATGTGAACCAAGCATTTATTGCAGCGATTCTGACAGTCATAGGTTATTCCATGAATGATACCGTTATTGTATTTGACCGTATTCGTGAAAATTTACGAAGTAGTAATGACGATGAGCACCATTATGACATTATCAATAAATCATTGAATAAGACATTGAGTAGAACATTTAATACATCGATGATTCTTTTCGTTGTTGTATTAATCATGTTCATATTTGGTGGACCAGCAATTAAAGGATTCTTGTTCGCTCTTCTTGTAGGAGTTGTAATTGGAACATATTCTTCTTTATGTGTTGCTACACCAATCTTAATTGACTTTTCTAAAAAATTGAAAAAGTAATTAAAATTAAAATCAAAATTTTCGAAGCCGACCGTCAATTGACGGTCGGCTTTTTTTACGCTTAAAATTTAAATATGATCCTAATAACATTGATGATATTTTGTAAAGTCCCTAAGGGACAAAAAAACGCTCTGCAAATTAAAATTTGCTAGAGCTATCAAGTCCCTACGGGACTTTTGTTCTTTAAAAAAGATGTTGTTTTTAGCATTTTTTTATCATGAATATTGAATTTACATGGTATTTTGGGATGTGTAATTGTGCTTTTATGAACTTCAATTA
>Ga0209190_1003034_pt1 | contig 11166 bp, 9 predicted proteins | sample M_140205_XF_Meta_FD_187315 | JGI IMG/M metagenome (GOLD analysis project Ga0209190, IMG submission 187315) | Freshwater microbial communities from Lake Montjoie, Canada to study carbon cycling - M_140205_XF_MetaG (SPAdes) (version 2) | ecosystem: Environmental > Aquatic > Freshwater > Lake... | reverse complement strand
TACTCCTAGAATAAACGTAAAAATAGTTAACCCAATAAAATAGTTAGTTGAAATGCTTTTAGAACGAATGACTAAAAAGAAATACGCTACAAACGCCAAGGTATATGCTAGGAAAATGGAAAGAAAGTGAGATCGATTTTCTTCATTTAACACTAAGAAAATACTACTTAAAAAAAGAAAAGTGGATAGATACACTAACCACTTTTGATTTATTTTAAAAGACATTTAATACCATATTAAAGGCAATTATTTACCGCTCACTCGAATCTCTTTAAGTGTAGAGAAGAAGATTACAGCATATCCACATGATAACATTAAATGAAATGGAACCATTCCTAAATCACCATATATTGCTCTAATAACAGCAGTATAACCAAAAACAACCATTAGTATTCCTTCCAGAATATTGATTATTGACAAACTCTTTTTATCGTATTTGTTTCCTTTGAATTCACTTTTTACTAAAACATTGAATTTAGGAGTTCTAACAAATGAACTTTTAATTCCTAAATACCCTTCAATAACTGCAACTGTATTACTCAAAGAAAGTCCCATCGAAACAACCAAGAATTGGAAAAAACGTCCAACAAAACGGATGAAAGATCCAAAAGTGTTTGCCGTTTTATCTCTGAATGCATGCCAATAATAGAACATCAAAAATACAGTACTAATTATGAATAATCCCATGTACTGTAGGATATAATTCAAATCTGAGAAACTGTCTTTAATATGCAAAACAGCTAAACTTAACATCGAAACGATTAAGATAAATACGAAAACAGATGAATTGAAAAGGTGAGATAAACCATGGATTTTATCTGACATTTTAACATCTTTTGCCTTGATTAATGTTTTCCACATTTTAACAAAACATTCAGCTCCACCTTTCATCCAACGGTGTTGTTGACTTTTCAATGCAGACATTGTAATTGGTAATTCAGCTGGTGCGATTACATCCTCACAATATTTAAATTTCCATCCTTTAATTTGAGCACGGTAACTTAAATCTAAATCTTCAGTCAACGTATCATGTTCCCATCCGCCAGCATCTTCAATACATTTCTTTCTCCAAACACCACCAGTTCCATTGAAGTTGATAAAGTGTCCTGCAGAACTTCTTCCGCCTTGTTCAATAGCAAAATGGCCATTTAGTCCAAATGCTTGAAGTTCCGTTAAAATCGAATAGGATTTATTGATATGCCCCCATCGTGTTTGTACAACACCAATTTGGTCATTTTCGAAATAAGGCATTGTTTTTTGCAAGAAATCTGGATCTGGAATGAAGTCAGCATCAAAAATTGCAATGAAATCACCTTCTACTCTGTCCATCGCTGCATCTAGCGCTCCCGCTTTGTAACCAGTTCTGTCAATTCTGTGTATGTGTTGAATGTTAATTCCTCGCGCTGCAACTTCAGCAACTTTCTTCGCAATTAATTCCGTTGTTTCATCTGTAGAATCATCCAAAACTTGAATTTGAAATTTATCTCTCGGATAATCGAATTGAGAAATAACTTCAATGATTCGATCTGCAACGTATAATTCATTGAACATTGGTAGTTGAACCGTAACTTTTGGAGTTGTTGCAGGATCAAAAACTGGTTTCACTTCTGGAGTATTTTTGTTTCTGCGCTTATTCTTTACGTATGCAATCGCCAATGAAAGCTGCAAAATACTGTAGAACAATACCAGTAATAAGCATACACCATAAATCGTTAATAAAATTTTCGCTAAAAGATGCGACCAATAATGCTCTTTAATAATTGTTTTTCCTTTAGCATTGGTCATTTTTCGATCTCCCCAATTGAAAAACCAAGAAACTTTTAAAGAAACTGGGATTGGTGTTCCGAACGTATAATTCTTTGCATGCTTTTCATTTAATTCAACATCTTGCTTGATATCCATGTAATCTTTATCCGTCACATGCAATTTATATTTTCCAAATGGAATGTTCTTGAAAACAAACTTTCCGTCTCCATCAGATTCAGTTGTGAATTTTGCTTTACCAGCAGTACTTGTAAGTGTTAACTCTACTTTATCAGCCTCACCATTAGTTCGTTGGTCAACCAAAGTTCCTGTAACAATTTTTGAGGTTTGAGCCTGAACTGAAATTGAAAAAAGAAGTGCGAAAATTACAAAATGTATTCTATTCATATAGGTATTCAATTAATATAAAAACGAAAAGCGATCAAAGTTAGCTAAAATCGGTATTTAAAAACAGCAAATATAATTTTTATTCCGGCGAGTAGTGTACCTTTTATTGTCCCTGATACTTTTGATACACCAATTCTCTTCCTATAACGCACTGGAACCTCGCAAAAATGGTACTTTTTCTTCACTGCTTTTATCTGCATTTCTATTGTCCAGCCATATGTTTTGTCAGCCATATTTAGTGCGATTAGTTTATCGTACCGAATAGCTCGAAAAGGTCCTAGATCTGTGAATTTTGCACCATAAAAAAGTCGGATTAATTTAGTGGCCAACCAATTACCGAAACGTTGCTGAGGAAGCAAGGAACCTTTTTCACGTTTTCCTAATACACGCGAACCAATAACCATATCCATGTTTTGTTCAAGTATGGGTTGAATTAATTGAGCTATTTCCTCAGGATAATCAGAAAAATCACCATCTAAAAAAACAATAATTTCGGGAGATTGATTTTTTAAATAATCCATTCCTGCTAAACAAGCCCAACCATAACCCTTTCTTTTTTCTGTTAAAACAATTGCTCCGGCTGTATTTGCTGCATTAACTGTATCGTCAGTTGAATTGTTATTCACAACAATTATTATTTGAACAATATCTTTTGGAATTGCATTTACAACTTTCCCAATAGATTTCTCTTCATTAAATGCTGGGATAATAACAGCTATTTGCATACTCACTTTGAAAAATTATTTTGCTCTAATTCCCAGTCATAGTGCGAATACGTAATTTTAGGATTCACCCAAATCGGAATTATTTGATTTCTTTTTAACAGCTGAATAATACCTAATTCGCCATTAAAATCTTCTTCATACCATTTGAAGAGTTCGCTAATTTCCACTTCATTTTTAGCTGTGTCATAACTTGACGTGCTTTTTACAAATGATTTTTCTGCTAATGATAATTGTTGATCGAGGTTATTTGGATCATAAAAAGCAATCGGTGGACAAGAATTAGCGCCACAATTTAATGCGAAGTGAATGCGATATTCTAGTTTGCTTGGACGTAAATTTTTTATTAGGCTTTCGTTCTTACTTTCAGTTTGAAGTCTCAATATTCCATTTTCAATTGAATTCAAGCTCATTTTCTCTCCTCCAATAGTGATACTTTGACCTTCGAAGAACTCTTTTTTATTTTTATATAAAGTTGAATCTTTTGAAAGTTTATATTGAACAAATGCATTGTAACAGTTGAGCCAAAAAGCAATTTTCTTCTCGTCTGAATTTAAAGAAGCAATCAATTTTGTGTTATCTAAATTTTTTAAAGTATCAATAAAAGCAGCTGTTTCATTACCAGATTTTTGTTGAAGTAAGAATTCCTGCGAAAAGGATATTAAATTTTTCGGATTTTTAAATTCATTTTCATTGTTACAACCAATAAATATGAATGTAATTAAACTTATAATTGAAAATAGTTTTAGAAAAGTCATTCAAGTGTTTTGGTTAAAAATAAGCAAAAAAAAACTCTTGATTTTAAAGAACGAATCCTTTCTTATCAAGAGTTTAAATTAGTTTATGGATAATGAAATTATTTCCAAACTCCCATTTTATTGAATTTTTTTATTCGATCATTGATTCGAACTTCAGGACTCAATATTTCTAATTCTGTAATATATTTTTTAATGTTCTTTTTAACGATGGCAAACATTTCTTCTTGACTTCTATGAGCCCCATTCATTGGTTCTTTGATAACTTCATCAACTAAACCATTTTTTTTCATATCTGTTGAAGTCAATTTCAATGCATCAGCAGCTCTTTCTTTGTAATCCCAAGATCTCCACAAAATCGAAGAACATGATTCTGGGGAAATAACAGAATACCACGTATTTTCTAGCATCACAACTTTATCTCCTACACCAATTCCTAAAGCTCCACCCGATGCTCCTTCTCCGATGATAATACAAATCACAGGAACTTTCAGGCGCATCATTTCATAAATATTACGGGCAATTGCTTCACCTTGACCTCTTTCTTCAGCTTCTAATCCTGGATAAGCTCCGGGAGTATCAATAAAAGTGACAATAGGTTTATTGAATTTTTCTGCCATTTTCATCAAGCGCAAAGCTTTGCGGTAACCTTCAGGATTTGGCATTCCGAAGTTTCTATATTGGCGCATTTTTGTATTGATACCTTTTTGTTGACCAATAAACATAACAGTTTGATCATCAATTAATCCAAAACCACCAATCATCGCTTTGTCGTCCTTAACACTGCGATCGCCGTGTAATTCCTGAAATTGATTGTCTGTTATTGCATTGATATAAGCCAAAGTATAAGGTCTGTCAGGATGACGGGATAATTGAACACGTTGCCAAGGAGTCAATCCAGAGAAAATTTCTTTTGTTTTATCAACAAGTACTTTTTCTAACTCATTGATTTTATCAGACATATCAACTTCCGTGCTCGCCCCAATTTCTTTGGTTTGCTCGATTTGTTCTTCTAATGCCTTAAGTGGCTCTTCGAAATCTAAATAAACTGACATAATTATTCATTTTTGAGAGGCGAAAGTTACGAAAATAGTTTAGTTCTTCTACTTTTGTCCTATGATATTATTTCCACCAGCGAAGATCAATCTTGGTTTGAATGTTTTACACAAACGTGCCGACAACTATCATGAATTGGATTCGTGCATGCTGCCAATACCGTTTACGGATGTTTTGGAAATATTACCTGCTAAAGAGTTCTCGTTTGTTCAAACAGGAAATTCAATCCCAGGTTCTTTGGAAGATAATTTGTGTGTAAAAGCATATCGTTTGATGGTTGATAACTATTCAATTCTGCCAGTTTATCTTCATTTGCGCAAAGAAATTCCAATGGGAGCGGGATTAGGTGGTGGTTCTGCTGATGCTGCTTATGTACTTAAAGGAATCAACGATTTATATCAATTGAATTGTTCAATCGAAGAACTTCAAGAGCTAGCAGCAACAATTGGTTCGGATTGCCCATTCTTTATAAGAAACGAAGCACAAATAGCAAAGGGTAGAGGAGAAGTCTTGTCTTCGTGTAATTTAAATTTGAAAGGATATTATCTAAAATTAGTCAATCCGGGAATTCATATTGGAACGAAAGAAGCATATGATGGAATCGTTTTCAATGAAAATAATCAATCTGTAAAATCTATAATAGAGGGACCCATTTTGAATTGGAGAGAAGCATTAAAAAATGATTTTGAAACGACAGCCTTTGTTAATCACCCTGTATTGTCGCAGATAAAAGAACAAATGTATTCCGAAGGAGCAATTTATGCCTCAATGTCAGGAAGCGGCTCAACGATGTATGGAATATTTTGGGATGAACCGAAATTGAGCTTTTTTCAGAATAAAGATTACCTAGAATTGAGTTTTTTAATTTGAGAATTTGAATATTTGAATATTTGAATATTCAAATAACAAATCACGAATTTCATTTTTTCACTACCCTTTTCACTAATCTATCCCCAAAACCATTCTCAAGAATCACCAAATAAATCCCAGCAGACAATCCGGTTAAATCTAAATTAGTAGAATGTATGAATTCTTGCTTGGAAACAACTTCATTGCCATAGAGATCAACAACTATAAATGAAAGAGCTTCCGCTTTTTCTGAATAGATAGTTATCGTTCCATCTGTTGGATTTGGATAGATGATAAGGTCAAATTCATTTTTCAATTCTTCAACATCAGATTGACTATTCGGATTGACTTCAAAATGATATAATCCACCTAGGTCTTGCCCTACAAATAAATCTAAATAGCCATCTTGATCTAAATCATTTACATGAAAAGAACTATACGCGCCAACATTTATGTTCAAGAAATTATCAGAAACCAAATTAAAGCTGCTTCCCGAAAGTAGATTTGATTCAATGTTATTATAGTAACGCAGTGTTCCATCTATTCCACCTAAAAATAAATAAAGGCTGTTATTTTCTTTGAAGAAATGAGGAACAGGATATCCATCAGGTGATGTAGTCGCAATGTCGATATTACCTAATGTATCATTTAATAATTGAAAACTTGGAATTGTTGCTGTTCCAATATTTTGATAATAGAGGAGCTCTCCCGTTTTCTTGCCGATTATTAAATCCAATAAATTGTCTTCGTTTAAATCAAAGAGTTGCGGTGAAGCATATTGTCCAGCTGTAATTATTCCTCCTAAATTGTCATTATAATTAAGAATAGGAGCTGCAAATGAAATAGCAGGAGCGACACTCGTATTTTGAAAATAAACCAAGGTTCCATTTTCTAGTCCTAGAATTAAATCTTTATCACCATCATTGTCTATATCTCCAAATGTTGGCACCATTCTTAAACCAAAAGTTGATGAAGCCAAATTCAAGAAATTATTATCAATAAACGTAAATATTGGATTAGTGGTTGTTCCAGTATTTTTGTAATAGGCAATGCTTCCTTCTTTATTTAAAGTTGGTTTGTATCTGAAAAAATTGGTTACAAAAAGGTCTTCTAAACCATCTTGATCGAAGTCAAAAAAAGTAGGAATACTTCCCGTTCCATGCTCAATCATTTCATTTTGGAGAAAATTATTTACTTGGTATGAAAACAAGGGATTACTATTTGTCCCTACGTTTTTGTAATGCAAAACACTCGTCTCGTTTTCAGAAATATTTTTAGCATTCGCACCAACGATTAAATCTTTTTTATCATCAAAATCGGTATCGACCCAAAATGCTGCTGGAAAAACTTGAATGTTAGTTGGTAATGAATTACTAGGAAAAGAGCCATCAACGCTAACTATAAGAGAATTAGTATTAGGAGCTGACCCTCCATTAATTAGTAAATTTAAATTCGGGTAGGAAACATCTCCTAAAATTAAATCTAAAACACCTGAATTATCAATGTCAATTGCCAAAACCGTTGATCCTGCATGCTTCGCTTCAAGACCAGTAGGTTTTTTTTCTTGGGTTGAATTGTCAAATACTGGAAATTCTGCTCCAGGCATATTTCCTGTTGTGCATTCCAAAGCAGCATCGTTCAAATAAACACTATTTGTACTTAAATCCTCACGATATCCTCCCCAACATTGATTTTTTAATACAAATTCTAAAGAATCTGGAATGCCATATAATTCCATGCTTTGATTTTGGTGGTATTCTAAATGCTCACCACTGATATGATAAGTTAGAATATCTAAATCGCCGTCTCCTTCAACATCTACGAGTGCTGGAATGTCAGAAGAACTCACATATAAATTTAAATTGGCCCCCCAATAATCAGAATACAGTAAATTCTTGGCGACAACCCATTGAATTCCGTTTGTTATATCGCCAACATTTCGATAGACTTTTATCCCTCCAATCCCATAAGCGAAAAGGTCTTTTCTTCCATCATTATCATAATCAACCATCATTGCACGGTATCTTATGTCAGTTGGGAAAGAAGTTTGGGCATTGTATTTTAATTTATATTGTTTTACTCCTCCAATTGTTTCTTGGAGAAAAACACGAATATTGTCACTGCTTTTGTCAAACACAAATAAATCTAGATCCCCATCGAAATCGAAATCGAAATCAGAAAATTGCACATAATTTAAACCGCCAGACCAAGCTAATTTTGAGGTGTCAGCACCAATTTTAACAACAATTGAGTCTGAGTATTCAAAATTGAATTGAGCTTTCAATTGACTGAAAAACAGCATTAAGAAGCTTGATATTAAAATTAATTTCTGCATATTTGACGTGTTTAAACCGAAACAAGTGTTTTTAGAAATCCAATAAAGACACAAAAACAGACCTCATAACGATGCAACTTTATACTTCCAAATTAGTCAATTTTGTAAACAAATAGAAATTTATGAATAAAATCGCCTCACTTTTTATCTTCTTCTCAACCGGGTTAATGTATGCTCAGGACAGTGCTTCTGTACTTTTTATTGGGAATAGTTATACGTATGTCAATGACCTTCCAACAGTTTTTTCAAATTTAACCACTTCGTTAGGTGATGAGGTGACAGTTGATTCTAAAACGAACGGGGGATTTACTTTTCAAAATCATGTAAATGACCCAGTTACCTTTTCTAAGATTCACTCTAAACCGTGGGATTTTGTCGTTATACAAGGTCAAAGTCAAGAACCATCATTTGAAACAAGTCAAGTAAATATCAATACATTACCTCCTGCAGTTCAACTAGCTGATAGTGTTTATGCTAATTCATATTGTTCGCAGTCACTTTATTATATGAGCTGGGGAAGACAGGTAGGTGACCCACAATGGGATTCAATAAATACGTTTAATAAAATGAATGGCCGATTGAGAAATGCCTATTTACGCATCACAGATTCTGCTCAAGCTTCTGTTGCGCCTGTTGGTGTAGCGTGGAAATATGTTAGAGACACTTATCCAACAATAAATTTGTATGCTGGTGATGGCTCTCATCCAAGTTTGGAAGGAACATATTTAGCTGCATGTACTTTTTATGCTTCCGTTTTTAGAAAATCACCAGTTGGCGCAACTTATACCGCTGGGTTAGATTTAATTACAATAAATGCGTTGCAAAACGCCGCCGCTATTTGTGTTTTAGATAGTTTAGAAACATGGCATTTACGTGCGAAAGAGGAGATTTCAATTGCTGATTTTGAGTATACAGTTTCAGGGAATTCAGTTCAATTCTTCAATGATAGTTGGAGAAGTACTGATTATGAATGGAGTTTTGATGATGGGTCTACTTCAATCGAAATAAACCCTTTGCACACCTATCTAACTGCTGGAACTTATACTGTTCAGTTAATCTCATCAAATGAATGTGGAGATGATACATTCGCTATAGAAGTGATAATTGGTCCTTTGACGGTTAATAATTTGAATCTAACTCAGATAATAAAGAAAACGAAAGCTCCAGGAATATTTAATATTGAAGGATTTGAAAATTTAAAGTTGAATGCTTTTACAATTTATGATATCACTGGAAAAGAAATTAAATTATCAAATAGTGAATTGATTCAACCTGATAATAATTCAATGATTATCGATTTTCGTGAATTTCAAAATGGTATGTATTTTCTAAAAATTTCCACAGATTCGGGGGAAGTGACAATTGATTTACAAAAGCTTGATTTCTAGATTTTATTGAAGTGAAATAGCTAAAAAGAAAGGGTGGTCTAATTGAACCACCCTTTTTGTTTTAAATTATTTCTATGATAGTTGATTTTGCTTTTCTGACTTTTTTAAAATGTTGAGTTGCATCATCTTCAGAACGATAACCAAGTGCACAAACCACTGTGGCATGTAAATTTTGAGCTTTCAAATTCAATACCTCGTCATAACCTACATGATCAAATCCTTCCATTGGTGATGCATCTATGTGCAATTGAGCAGCTGCATGAATCAATTGACCTAAAGCAAGATAAACTTGTTTACCATTCCATACAAGCTTTTTTTCAGAGTCAAAAGTATTGATTGTTCTCTTCATACTGTCACTATAACCAACTAATAAATTTGCATCCATTTCTCTTGTTGTGGCTGTATTTAAAATATGTTCATCGATATGTGAATCTTTGACGTCAATAAAAGAACATAGCACAATCAAATGAGATGCATCAGTAATTTGTGGCTGACCATAAGATTTGGTTTTAAGTTGTTCGCGAATTGAAGCGTTTTCAATTACTAAGATTTTATATGGTTGCAATCCAAAGGCAGATGGAGCAAGACGTAAAACTTCAAGTAAAGTAGTTACATCTTCTTCTTTTAGTTTCTTGGTAGTATCGAATTTTTTGGTGGCATAACGCCAATTTAAATTGTCTATTAAAGTATTCATGTTGTTAATGTTTGAAAATTAATTGAATTGTTCTTTACTGTTTATGTTAGTCAAAATCCATTGGAATTTCAATTGCTAAAATTTTGCTTTGACAGATTGCTTTTAAAACTACTTTATCCGTATTCCAAACACCAAAAGCATCTTTTTGTTTTAATTGTTGATTATTAATAGTGACATCACCATCTATTAGCATGAAATAAACACCATTTTCTTTTGAATTGAATGAATATACAATTTCAGTATTACTATCTACTTCAGCTATTTTTATCCATGCATTTTGATGAATCCATGTTCCTTCATCCTCCTTGTTTGGACTAACCAACTGTAAAAAGTTGTTTTTCATGGCTTGTGTGTCCATCTCAAATTGGTCGTAGCGAGGAACTACATTGCGCTTGTTAGGAAAGATCCAAATTTGAAATAAGCGCAATTCTTCGTTTTCATCAGGGTTAAATTCGCTGTGCTGAATTCCTGTTCCAGCGCTCATAACTTGTATTTCGCCAGTTTTAATAATAGAGGAATTTCCCATGCTATCTTTATGAGCAATTGATCCTGCTAGCGGAATAGTTATTATTTCCATGTTATCATGAGGGTGCGTTCCAAATCCCGCACCAGGTGAAACAATATCATCATTTAAAACACGTAAAGCACCAAAATTTGTTCGTTCAGGGTTGTACCAACTTGCGAAGCTAAAAGAATGTTTTGCATTTAACCATCCATGATTTGCTGCTCCTCTAGAATTCGATGCGTGAAAAATTGTTTTCATTTTGTAAATTTTATTTCTTCCGCAAATATACAATAAACCTTTATATATTTACCATGGTATATAAATAGTTTTGAAAGCTTATTTCATTTAAAAGTGATGTTAGTCACTTTTTGTATTCTGCGCGAAGATTAACATTGAGCACAATAATTTTCTCTGAAATATTTTTGCAAAAAGATGGTATAAATGGGTTGTTTTCATGTTCTGAAAAACGAGAAATAACGCCAATTCGAAAAGAATTAGTTGAAGCAGTATGCAATATAGCTATTTTGCGAATAAAACAGATCGCATCATAGAAATGGGAGATGGGATGATTATTTCTTAGGCCTAATCGTGAAATTTATTTTAATAAATGGAAGTAACAATGTCCTTCTATTATTTTTTCATTAAAATCTGTCGCTTTATATTTAATAAAATAGACACCTTCTTCAACTACTTTCCCATTTGATTTACCAT
>Ga0209190_1003033_pt1 | contig 11167 bp, 9 predicted proteins | sample M_140205_XF_Meta_FD_187315 | JGI IMG/M metagenome (GOLD analysis project Ga0209190, IMG submission 187315) | Freshwater microbial communities from Lake Montjoie, Canada to study carbon cycling - M_140205_XF_MetaG (SPAdes) (version 2) | ecosystem: Environmental > Aquatic > Freshwater > Lake... | reverse complement strand
GATGTCCACGGCCTGTTCGGCGAAATGCTTGAAGCACACCGCCGTGATCACTTCGAAGAAAGTAGGCTCCACGCCCGCTTTTTCCGCAGCTTTCGCCACTTGCTTCATCGTGTCGGCGAAGATTGCCTTGTCGATCGACTGCCCATTGATGACGATGCGGTCGCGCAGATCAATCAGATGCGGACTGGTGTAGACGCCGACGGTGTAACCGCAGGCCTGCAGCATGGACGCGATCATGTGGACCGTCGAGCCCTTGCCGTTAGTCCCCGCAACATGCACGGTTCGAATGTGCTCGTGTGGATTGCCGAGCTTTGCCAGCAATTGCTGCATGCGGTCGAGACGGAATGTCGTCTCGTTGTACTTCACTGTGCGCGAACGCTCGAAATCCGCGCGCTCCATGAGATAGCGAACCGCAGCGCTGTAGCCATTGATGTCCGCGGAACCCTTGGGAGCCTTGCCTTCGGTCGAGCGGCCAGTGCGCATTTCAAGCGGGCGAACGCTGGCAACTTCCTCAGGGCGGGTTGCACGAAGTCCGAGTTGGCGCGCGGGCGGCTGCGGAGTGTTCTGTCGCGGAGTGGCGGCAGCGATCGCCTTGAGAGTCGCCTCGGACCTCGGCGCTGGTGCAGACCTAGGAGCGAAAATCGCTTCGACAGCGGCCTTGGCGCCGCGTTTCGACGAAGCTTTCGTTGCCGGCTTGCTCGAAGGCGCGGGCTTGGTTTCGATTTTGGCCTTGAGGTCAACCTTGAGGTCAACCTTGAGATCAACCTTGGGGTCAACCTTGGGGTCAACCTTGGGGTCGGCCTTGACCACAACCTTCGCCGCTGGCGGCGTGGCCTTCGCGTCCTGCTTCAGGGGTACTTTCGGCAACCGAATAGGCGTACGCGCCGATGAAACGGACCCGACGGCGGCCTTCGCCACCGGCTTCGCCGTGCCCTCTGACCGCTTCGACTTCGAACCCGAGTTGGAAACGCTGCGACCGAGGTCGCGCGAAGTAGTGTCCTTTGCCATAGATTTGCAGAGTCTAGCGAAAACCGCGGCCCGGATCAAATGCTAATGTCTAAGTATTGCTTAAGAAGGTAGTTACATCAAACAGCGCATGAAGACTCTCGCAGTTCGCTCGGCGCCCGTGTACTCTTTCAAAATGGACCAGATGGAACGCAAGCAAGCCCTCGCCCTCGAAAGTTGGCGCGCGCTTCGGATTCTCAGTGAGTTCGTCGACGGCGTCGAGACGATGTCGCGATGCGCGCCCGGAGTCGCGGTGTTCGGATCTGCGCGTCTCAAACCCGAGCATCCTTCATACCAGCAAGCGGAGAAGTGCGGTCGCCTTCTTGTTGAGAAGGGCTTCACCGTCATCACTGGCGGCGGACCGGGCGTGATGGAGGCTGCCAACAAAGGCGCGAAGGAGGCGGGCGGAACGAGCGTCGGCCTCAACATCGTGTTGCCGATGGAGCAGCAGCCGAATCCGTTCCAGACCGTCGACATCGAGTTCCGCTACTTCTTCGTCCGCAAGGTCATGTTTGTGAAGTACGCGCGGGGCTTCATCATTTTCCCTGGCGGCTTCGGAACAATGGACGAGTTGTTCGAGGCACTCACACTCATCCAGACACTGAAAATCGTGCCGTTTCCCATCGTTCTCGTCGGCACGAAGTTCTGGGCGCCACTCGTCGATTGGATGAAGACCACGCTGCGCGACGAATACGCCACGGTGAGCCCTGGAGATTTTGAAATCTTCTCGATCACCGATAGCGTCGAGGAAGCCGTGCAAATCGTGTGGGAATCCCACATCGGTCAGCGCGTGGTTGCGCCGGAACTTCCGCGATTCGCAGCGGACGAAGAGGAGCGCGTGTCTGGCGACGGAACTCGCGGCGGCCCGCGTCACCGCAGGCGCGGCGGCGATTCGTGGCACGAGAGCGCGATCTGATGGCACGAACGCCCGAGGAGTTGCCTATACAGCGCGCTCGTGATGAGATTCGCAATGCGGTGCGCAATGCGAACAGACTCGTCGTGGTGGCGCCGACGGGCTCGGGAAAGAGCACGCAACTTCCGAAGATGCTGCTCGATCTTGAAGGCGTGAAGGGCGACATCGTTGTACTTGAGCCGCGGCGGCTTGCCGCTCGCACGCTCGCGATGCGGGTCGCGCACGAACTCGGCGACGAATGTGGCGGAATCGTGGGATTCGAAACCCGTCACGACCGCAAATTGTCGACGCGAACACGCATTCGCTTTGTGACCGACGGCCTCTTTGTGCGGCAAATGCAGAGCGATCCAGCGCTCGCCCGCGTCGGCGCGGTGATTCTCGACGAGTTCCACGAGCGCTCGGTCGCGATCGATGTCGCACTCGGACTTTTGAAGTTGGCGCAGGAATCGCGACGCGCCGATCTCAAGCTCATCGTGACGAGCGCCACACTCGAGGCCACCCGGCTTGAATCGTTTCTCGGATGCAAAACCGTGCTCGCCGAAGGGCGTTCGTATCCAGTCTCGATCGAATACATGGGAAAGCCGTCGCGCGAGACACCGTGGGATCTCGCAGGCGCCGCCATTGAGCGCGTGCTGGATGCATTCGCGCAGGGTCGTGCCGACGATCCTGGCCACATCCTTGTGTTCATGCCCGGCGGCTACGAGATCATGAAGACTTGCGAAAAGGCGCGCATCGCGCTTTCGCGCACGGGCATCGCCGCCGAAGTTCTACCGCTACACGGCGGGTTGCCCCCTGACGAACAGGATCGCGCTGTCTCGGCGGTGGATCCTGTGAAGAAGCGGCGGATCATCGTGTCGACGAATGTTGCGGAGACCAGCCTCACCATAGATGGCGTGAGAACGGTGATTGATTGCGGACTGGCACGCATCCATCGCTACGACCCGCTGCGTGGACTCGACACGCTGCGCGTCGAGCCGATCTCGAAGGCGAGCGCCGAACAGCGCGCGGGTCGTGCGGGCCGCACCGCTCCCGGTCGCGCGATTCGGCTGTGGACGATCGCAGAGCATGAGCGGCGTGAGGCGCACACGATGGCTGAGGTCGCCCGCATTGACCTCGCAAGTGCAATGCTCGAGACCATGTCGCTTGGTGTCGCCGATTTCAGTCGGTTTCCATGGCTTGACGCGCCGGACGCCGCGCGCACCGATGAGGCCGCGAAGACGCTCTCCACGCTTGGCGCGCTCGATGCGCATGGATTGACGGCGGTTGGGCGCGCGATGGCGCGCGTGCCCGCGCACCCGCGACTCGCACGCGCGCTGGTCGAGGGCGCACGGCTGGGCTGCGCGCGAAGAGTGGCGCGAATCGCAGCATCGATATCCGACCGCGACCCGACCGACGGCATTGCGCCACAGGCGCTGTTGACATTGCTTGCCAAGGACGACCCGCGCAGCGACGCCCTTGTTCGCGAACGGCTTATCGAGGCCGCGGAAACGCGCGCTTTGCCGCGCGAGGCCGATCGCCTTGCCATTCGAGAGGCTGTGCTTGTGACCGAACAACTCGCGCGCAGCGCGAAGGACATCGGAGCGGACTCTTCAAACGCCGCGCTTGATCGCGCGCTCGTCGCAGGCTTCATCGACCGTATCGCGTTCAAGCTCGAACGCGACCGCCCGCACTGCGCACTCGCGGGGCGCCGCAAAGTTGAACTCGCAAAAGAATCGCTGGTGCACGAACCAGGATTCATGATCGCGCTCGAAGTGCGAGAGTCGGGACCCGACCACGATCGATTGGTTTCGATTCCCGTCGCGCACCCAGTGCCGCGCGAGATCGTGGAGACAGCGCTCCCACACGCGTTTTCAAGGCGATTTTCAGCTGGCTGGAACAAGGAGACCCGTGCTGTAGAGATCGCCGAAGAGGAACTGTTTCTTGAGGCAGTGGTCGCTCGCAAGGCCCGCCCCGCAAAGCCATCGCCGGAAGTGGAGCGTGAGCTCGTCGCGCGCATCCGGTCTGATGAGATCAAACTTGATGGCTGGGAGGAGCACTGCGATGCGTGGATCGCGCGAGTGCGGTGCGTTGCGCAGTGGTTTCCCGAGCGAGGCCTGATCGCGTACTCCGAGGAGGACCTCGACGTCATTCGAACTGAGTTGGTGTCCGGCTGCGTACGCGCGAGAGAGGTCGAAACGAAGCAGGCGATTGATGCCGTGCGTAGCGCGCTTTCGTGGGACGACATGCAGTTTGTCGAGAAGATGGCACCAGTGGTGATCTCGATGCCGCGCGGATTCAAGATGAAGATTGAGTATGAGGTCGGCGCCCCGCCGCGAGGTCGCGCGAAGATCCAAGATTTCTACGGACTCGAAGAAACACCGAAGGTTGCGGGCGGAAGAGTGGCGATGGTCGTCGAGATCCTCGGGCCGAACTATCGCCCGCTTCAGGTGACGCAGGACTTGGCCAACTTCTGGCGCGTGCTGTATCCGGAGATGCGAAATGGATTGAAGAGGCGGTATCCGCGGCAGGAGTGGCGGTGAGGCGACTTTGGACAGGCATGCGACGCCTCAGGGATGCTCACAACTTCGGACAGGCATGTTGATCGCGTTCAGCTAGAGAACAGGGCCGGACATGCCTGTCCGCTATGACAAATCTCCGCCGGCTCAGAAATCCCGTGTAAGTTTGACATGCGTCTAAAAAATGCGGACTTACCGCTTAGCGTCGTCGGGTGGCCACGAGACGATCCGACATAGTCGATGCTGAGAATCCTGGTGTCTATCACTGCATCTCGCGCTGTGTACGCAGAGAGTCGCTACTCGCGGATCCTTCGCGCCGAGCCTGGATCGTTGCACGCCTCGAGTTCCTCGCTGAGTTTGCTGCAATTGATGTGATTTCTTTCGCCGTCATGGATAATCATCTTCACCTTTTGCTGCGAATTCGCCCAGACATTGCTCACGCCTGGTCGGATCAAGAAGTCGCGCGCCGACGCGCGGCATTAATGCCTGATCAACGCCTTCGAAGGCTACTTGGCGTTGCGTCAGGCACCGCCGCAACCGCTGAGGAACTTGCCTCGATCCTGAATTGCCCTGCGCGAATCGCGAAGGCGCGACGCGACGTGTGCAACCTCGGCTTCTTTCATCGACTGCTCAAAGAACCATGCGCCCGCCGCTGGAACCACGAAGATGGCGTGACTGGGCATTTTTGGGAAGGCCGATTTAAGTCGCCGCGAATACTCAACCAGCGTGCGCTGTTGCTTGTGTCTGCCTACATCGAGCTCAACGAAGTTCACGCCTGCAAAGCAGGATCAATTCAGTCAAGCTTCTGGACATCCGCAAGGCGGCAGTGGCAGCGACTTTGCGCGGCGGTACGACACGCCTGCGACAGCGAATCTTGTGAAGGCGTCGATGCCGCAACAGCCCTCCGTGGCGCGACATGGCAACCCGTCTTCCCCTGCAAAGTCGGCGCCATCAATTGCGATATGCCGCCCGCGACATCACAACTGCACGAAGCCGCGCAGCCTGAAATGATCCCCTTGGTGGAGTATCTAGAGGCGGTCGACAGCGCGGGGAGGCGCACAAGGACCGACAAGGCGGGATTCATTGGACCCACCCAACCTCGCCCAGTCGCGATGGCGATCGCAAAGGCACTCGAGTCGCTGCGATTTGGCGCGCCGCTTTCAGTGCGCGCGGCCGAGCGGCTTGCCGCGTCTCGGATGGAGGAGTGGATCGACCAACGCGCGCAGCAGCGCTTTGAATTCGAAACGCTCGGCACCCTGTCATTTGCTATCCGCGGCCGCGGGAGCTGCTATGGAGACGGCGATTCACTACTTCAGGAAGCGGCCCGTCGCGGCTCTCGGCGGGTTCAGGCCATCGCCTTACTCAGCAGCGCCTAGCTCCTCCATGCAGAATCGAAGCCGACGGCAGCCGACCGGAATTCCTATCGCTAGGCCCGCGCGCTGACTCATCGCGACCTGCGACCGAGCGCCCCTCCTCTAAATCAAAGGCCGTCGAAAACCAGAAGTCGCTTAGATTTTTCCTGTCGAAATCGAGGCTTGGGCAACCAAATCTAGTCAACTTACTGTGGACGCGTGCCTGAAAGCCTTATTCAGGCTCGCGTGCGGGGTCACGTGCTGTGGCTCACGTGGCTCTCGTGCTGGCTGCGTGGCCAACGCAAACATGCCTGTCCGTTAGGGGCCCTTCGAAGACCTCATTCACCACCAAAATGCTTCCGCACATCTCCCAAAAATCGCACGATCTGCCCCTGCTCCTTTGGAGTCGACGCTTGTTCCACATCGCTTTCCCAGAAGCCGAGAAACCTCATCGCGCCATCATCGGTCAAGCTCGGCATCTCATTCGCGGAGCGTGATCCTGCGCGTTCGCGCTCCCGCGCACCTTGCCCATTCACATCCGCGAGTCGCTGGTCATCGGGCTTGTCACCTTCTTTGCCCGTTGCAATACGCTCGCCAGTCTTCATCCACTTGACCATCCAGTCATCGATGTACTTTCCGCGTTCCTTCTCGGTGATCTTAAAATAGTTCTCGGCGCCCTGAACGAGGATGTCCTTTGCGAGCAAACGCGCGTTCTGGGTGGCCTGCTCGCGTGCCGGACCCGAAAGTCCCGCGAGAAACGCTGCCATCGTCGCGCTTTCTGCCTGTCCCATACCTCGAAATCGATCGGAAAGTCCTAGGAGAAAGCGAACACGCTCGTCAATGGGCAGCTTCGAAAAGTCATCAAGCGCGAAGTATCCAAGCACATCATCAACAGGCGCGTCGAAAATCGACGGTGGAGAGCGAAAGCGAATCTCCATCCACCAATAGACCCCAAAGCCGAGCAGCCCGGCAACCGACATACCTGCGAGCACGAGACCGATCTCGCGGCGCTTATTTGCCCACGCATCGGCGATCGATTCATCAAGACGGTCGCGTAGGTCAGTAGTCCACTCTATAAAATTCATGCTTTGCTCTCGTGTTTTCAAGGCGCCTCTGCCTCATCGGCATCCCGCAAAATGCCAGCACTTCCATCGATGTACACAGCGTTACGCGGGTTGCGGCTTCCGATCTTGTGACGATCCTGGCTATCCATAAGTATGGCGAACTGCGAAGGACTCTGCTGATAGAGCGTGCCTACAAGCTTCGCCTCCGCATCGCGCCGCCGCCGCTCTCTCTGCCTCTCGGTCAGCGAATCGCCCTGGGACGCAAAGAGAAGCCCAGCGACCTGAATCTGAACCTGCGGCGTGTATCGAAGCAAACCTGGCAGGTAGATGTAACTCGTGCCCGTCGCGATCGACCCCTCGAGGTCATCGTCTGCCGCGCAATACCAGCACTTACAGTCAAGCCCGACAGTCTTCTCGAGCACATCCACGAGCCCTCCGACTGGACCATCGGGGGTCGACGCGGGAAGGAAGTCGCACATCGGAAGGGCGCCATTGATCGTCGATCGATACGCATCGACCGCGGCGTAAAGTTGCCTGAGATTCGCCTGACACGACACAGAAAGCGACTCGCGCCTGACGTTCGCCATCGAAGGCAGGATGATCGACAGCAATACCCCGAAGATAAACACCACCACTAGCATTTCGACGATGGTGAATGCGTTTGAGCGAAGGCGCCGAGCGGAGGTCATCCGCGCATTCTAGTTTGGCTCACATGCCTGTCCAAACTCATTCCACCGACGAATTTCGTGGATTCCAACCCCGCGCGCTGGATCGCATCCCGCCTCGCAACTCCGATTCCTAGGCGTCAACCCGCGAACATCGCTTCAACGAAGCGGTCAGGGTCAAACGGTTGCACATCCTCGGGCCGCTCCCCCACGCCAATGAGCTTGACCGGCACATCGAGTTCCTCGCGGATCGCGACGACGATTCCGCCCCGCGCAGTCCCATCGAGCTTCGCGAGGAATATCCCAGTCACCCCCGCTGCAGAGCCGAAAAGGCGTGCCTGTTGCACCGCGTTCTGGCCACTGGTGGCATCGAGCACGAGCAACACTTCGTGCGGCGCGCCCGGGATCTTTTTCGCAAGCACATTGCGAATCTTGCTGAGCTCGCGCATGAGGTTGTCCTGCGTATGCAACCGGCCAGCCGTGTCGACGAGCAAAACATCGACGCCGCGCGCGATCGCTGCATCAGCCGCGTCAAACGCAACCGCTGCTGGGTCAGCCCCTGCCTTGCCTTTCACAATCTCGATCCCGAGCCGCTCGCTCCACACCGTGAGCTGAGCGACGGCGCCGGCCCGAAAGGTGTCGGCGGCGGCCAAAAGCACGGTTCGCCCCTCGTCCTTCAGGCTACGCGCGATCTTGGCAACGCTCGTCGTCTTACCGACGCCGTTCACGCCAACAACCAGCACCACGGTCGGCTTTCGCTCAGCCACCACGATGGCGCGCGCCTCGGCTGGCCAACGCGACTTCAAGCTCTTCTTGAGGTATTCCAGCGCATCTTCGCCACGGGACAGCGTTCCCGATCGGAACTCCTTACGAAGTCCCTCGACAAGTTCGCGCGCAGCTTTGACTCCGACATCGGCGGCGATCAGCCGCGATTCGATTTCGTCAATCAGTTCCTCGCTGAGCGTGCGACCGAGCAGGAGCGAACGCAACTGTCCGCCGATCGCCTCCGCGGTCTTGTGCAAGCCCTTCTTGATCGCGTCGAGCGCGGAGCGAAAAAGTCCCATCAGTGCGAACCCGCCGCACCCGCTTTGGCGACGCGGTCGAGCACCGCGTTCACAAAGGCACCAGATTTCTCGGTGGAAAATGTCTTCACAAGCTCAACCGTCTCGTCAATCGCAACGGCAATCGGATCGCCGCCGTGAGTGAACGCGTACCAGCCGAGCCGCAGCGCATTGCGATCGATGACGGGCTGCCTGTGGACAGGCCACTCAGCGGTGTACGGCTTCATGGCGGCGTCAGCTTCGTTGCGGTGCTCCCAAACAAGCGCGGCGAAACCGAGACCGTCCTCGATGTTTTTAGCACGGTCAATCGCGGCATCGGGATCGCGCACCGCCATGCGAACCTCCGCAGAAGACGTGTCGGGCGACTCACCAAATTCATCAATCTCCGCGGCGCTTTGCAACGCGTCGCGCACCGCATCGAGCTCGCCTGCGAGCCCAGAATCGAACTGATAGAGCGCCTGCAGCGCAAAGCGCCTCTCGGCACGAACGCGCCCCTTGCGGCCGCTCATGCGGGCCTCCCTGGCGGAAGTTTTTGCACGCGGCCGACCGCTTGGGCAGCGATGATCGCCGCATTCATTGCTTCCTCGCCCTTGTTGCCCTTCTCGCCACCGGCACGCGCGCGCGCCTGCTCAATCGATTGGCATGTAAGTACACCAAACGCGATGGGCTTTCCGTTGCGCGCAGTAATCTCCGCAAGGCCCGCCGCGACGGCTTGGCAGATGTATTGATCATGGGTCGTCTCGCCAGTCAGCACGCAGCCAAGGCACACGACCGCGTCAATATCCGCACGAGATGTGAGCGCGTGCGCAAGTGCGACCAGCTCGAAAGAGCCTGGAGCGTCGACAAGCACCAGGTCCGATTCATCACCCTCGGCAGCTCGAAAGGCGTCAAGGGCCCCGTCGCGCAGGCGCCCAGTGATGCCTTCGTGGTAGCGGCTCGTCACGATGCCGACCCGCAATCCGCGGGCGTTCGCCGCTAATGGAACAATCGTTTGCATAGGACAGGCATGGTAGTGGGGAGCGTGCGCTAAGGAGTGAGAAGAACTCGCGCCCCCCCCATCGCGCGCTCTGCCAGATCCTTACCATCCGCCCATGCGCCGCATCGTCCGCAAAACTCTCGCCGCAATCGAAATCTCGCGCCTTTCCGTCGCGTTCGGAGCGGTTGCGAATGTCTGGCTCATGATCCTCCTCGCGCGCGCCGACCCGCGCCTCGCCGAACTCACCGTCGCAACGCAGCCACTTGCGCGGGCACTGGGGGCGGGCGCGCTCGTCGCCATCGGGTTTCTTGCCTTCGGAGCCGCGCTGAACGACTTCCTTGACGCAAAGCACGACCGCGCGTTTGCGCCCGACCGCCCTCTCCCGGCTGGAAATCTTCATCCACGGCGCGCGGTGCAGCTTGCGGTCGGATCACTGTGCGCGGGAATGCTTGGCGCAATCGGCTTCGGCACCCCCGCCATGCTCGCGGCCCTGGCACTCGCCGTGGCAATCTTGATCTACGACGCCTTCGCCAAGCATGTCCCAGCCTTCGGGCTGGTCCTCGCTGGCCTCGCAACAGCGCTTTCTATGGCTGTCCCCTGCACCGATGCAACATCGCTCCTTCCGATCTGGTTGGCGATGAGCCAAACGATGGGCCTTGGAGCACTCGCGTACGTCTACGGTGAAAAACGCCCGAAGCTCACCCGGCGCTCCGTGATCATCGGAGCCGCGGGCTGGCTGTTCTGGACAGGCATGTTGTGGACCTTGGAACACCAACGCAACCAAGGCTCCCTCCTCACCAACTGGCCCAATCCGCTCCTCCTGCTCCTTCCCGCCGCCACCGTTGTCGTCGGCGCTGCGGTCGGCGCGTGGAAGCTCCGTGCCATCCGCGGCCCGCGCGCAGGCGAGAAAATTCTTCGCTACGGAAGTCTTTGGAAGAGCCTAGTCGCCGCCGCCTGGCTTGCAGCCGTAGGAATGACCGTCGAGGCTGCGTGGATCGGATCGATCGCGGTCGTGATCTTCGCGGCCGTCGCCCTCATCCGCGAAGCGGGCCCGCAAATCGCCGAGCCGGTCTCCTGGCGATCCTGATCGCCCGCTCCGCACCCGCGCCGCTATTCTGCGCCCGTGCCCGACCCAAGATTCATGCGCCGCCTGAGTTCCCTCGCCGCGGTTTCGATGGTGTCGGTGATTGCCGCCGCGCCGACCGCGTTCGGGCAAGTCGCGACCAAAATGAAGCCGATCGACGGCGCCTCGCTGGGCGGGTTCGTCCTACCGACCCAACCGATCTCTGGAAGCTGCAAATTCTCTGCCACCCGAGGCTGGACCTGGAAGACCGACGACACCCAACGGCTTTTCCTCGAGGGAGATGTGCGCGCTACCGTCGGCGGCTACACCTTCAGCGCCAAGCGCGCGATCGTTTGGGTCAACCGCCTTCCGCTCGGCGGCGAAGCAGCCACGCAGATTGCCATTTGGTTTGACCAAGCCGATGAGCCGACGCGTCGCGCCGGCCTAGGCGCCAGCGGCAAAGAACTACTCGTCACCGCAACCACGATGGGCGCGACCGAGCTCTCGCTCGTCATCACTGAAGACGGCACGCCCGACGAAGCGCGGACCTCGGTCGACCGCCGTCGCGCGAGC
>Ga0209190_1003028_pt1 | contig 11177 bp, 9 predicted proteins | sample M_140205_XF_Meta_FD_187315 | JGI IMG/M metagenome (GOLD analysis project Ga0209190, IMG submission 187315) | Freshwater microbial communities from Lake Montjoie, Canada to study carbon cycling - M_140205_XF_MetaG (SPAdes) (version 2) | ecosystem: Environmental > Aquatic > Freshwater > Lake... | reverse complement strand
GATACGAAGATAAAAGTAATTGTTAAGAACTAGTGCGCCATGGATAAAGCTTATACAAATTTGGTATCTTTGCCCCATGAGCCAATACGCCCACGACAATATTGTTCCAGATAGTAATAGCCATGAAAGTAAAAAGGAGCAGGTAGCCTCCATGTTTGATTCTATTGCCAAAAAATATGATTTTTTGAATCGTTTTTTGAGCTTAGGTATTGATCAAATTTGGCGAAAAAAAGCCATTGCTAATTTTAAAGGTGCCCCCATCCATCATTTATTGGATGTAGCAACGGGGACCGCAGATATGGCATTAATGGCTTACCAACAAATTAAGCCCCATCGAATTACCGGAATGGATATTTCTGAGGGTATGATGCAATATGGAAGGATAAAGATTGCCCAAAAAGGATTAAGCGATATCATTGAATTAAAATCAGGCGACAGTATTGCCATCCCTTTTGAAGAAAATACTTTTGATGGTGCCATGGTCGCTTTTGGTGTTCGCAACTTTGCCGATTTAGAAAAAGGACTTGCTGAAATGTACAGAGTACTTACACCAGGAAGCAAAATAGTTATTCTTGAATTTTCACAACCTAGCCAGTTTTGGTTTAAGCCCATCTATAATATTTATATGAAGTGGATTACCCCCAATATTGGCAAATTATTTTCAGGAAATAAGGCAGCTTACGCTTATTTAAACGAAAGTGTGATTGCATTTCCCGAAGGAAAGGCTTTTTTAAGTATCTTAGAAAAAGCAGGATTTAAAAATATTCATCAACAAAAATTAAGCTTAGGCATATGCAGTATCTATTGCGGAGACAAATAATTAGCGTTGCACTATTAGTATTAACTTCTTTATCAGTTAATGCGCAAAAAAATGAAGTGTTTCAACCTGACCACGACGACATGCCTTACTATTTAGGGATTAGTTTAGGTTATGGAATGAATAGTTTAAACTTTGAGCGAGGTACTTATTTTAACAATCAAACCACGAGTATTGCAAATAGAATTACAACAAGTAACAGTGGCAATTTAAATTTAGGTTTGTCAGGAACTTTAAAGCTAACCAACCACTTATTACTGAGAGCAAACCCTATGTTATTAATTGGTGGGTCAAAAAGAATTGGATTTTCTGCACCGAATAACTTGTATGTTAATGTAGCAGATTCTTTAGATATTCCATCCACCTTAATTACACTACCCATTGCTTTAAAATTGCAGTCAGACAGATATACTGCAATGGGCTACAAATCAATCATGCGCCACTATGTATTTGGAGGTGGTAAGGCTGATTTTGATTTATCAAGTTCAAAAGTAAGTAACAGTATTAACGGCGCACCTTATAAAGCTTTATTAAATGGTACGGACCTAGGATATGAATTTGGTTTAGGGTTAAGCTTTTATTTAAAATATGTAACCATATCGCCTGAACTTAAATTTTCATATGGGCTAACAAATTTAAAAAACAATACAGGAACAGGTCCTGAATCCTTACTCAATAATGTAAATAAAATAAACGCCAACTTTATTTATTTCACCATCCATCTTGAAAACTAAATTCGATGCGCAACTATATCATTAAAAATGCCATTATCGTTAATGAAGGAAGAAAAATGAATGGGGATGTACTCATAAAAGATGGCCGTATTGATAAAATTGGAACATCCATCGAAACACCTAATGGCGTCACTGAAATTAATGCCGAGGGCATGTATCTAATACCTGGCGCTATTGATGACCAGGTACATTTTAGAGAACCTGGGTTAACCCATAAGGCAAGTATTTATACAGAGTCCAAAGCGGCGGTTGCTGGCGGTGTTACTAGCTTTATGGAAATGCCCAATACGGTGCCTCCTGTTTTTAACCAGACTTTATTAGAAGATAAATATCAAATTGGCGCACAAAATGCACTCGCTAATTACTCTTTTTTCATGGGTACTTCTCAGGACAATTGGGAGGAAGTTTTACGGACCAACGAAAAGAAAAATGAGGTTTGTGGTGTAAAAATATTTATGGGGTCTAGTACAGGAAATTTATTGGTAGACAATCCACTTGTTTTGGAAAAAATATTTGAAGGTTCTGAATTATTGATTGCCACCCATTGCGAAGAGGAAGGTATTATTAAAAAAAATAAGGCTGTATTGGAAGCGGTTAAACCCATCCTTGAGCCATCCGATCACCCTATTATCCGCAACGAAGAAGCTTGTTTTGAATCTTCCTTCAAAGCAATACAATTAGCAAAAAAGTTTAATAGCCGTTTGCATATTTTACACATTAGTACTGCAAAGGAATTACAGTTATTTTCAAACATGCTCCCTTTAGCCGACAAACGCATTACCTCAGAAGTATGTGTACACCATTTGCATTTTACTGCAGACGATTATGCAACGAAAGGCAATTTAATTAAATGCAACCCTGCCATAAAAGCGCCTGAAAATAAAGCAGCTTTATGGGAAGGCTTATTGAATGATCAATTAGATGTTATCGCAACCGACCATGCACCGCATACTTGGGATGAAAAGCAAGGCGATTATGGCCATGCGCATGCGGGACTACCATTGGTACAACACCCTGTTATGTTGATGATGAAATATGTGAAGGAAGGGAAGTTAACCATTGAAAAAATGGTAGAAAAGATGAGCCATGCTGTTGCCACCTGTTTTCAAATAAAAGAACGCGGGTTTATTAGAGAAGGTTATTACGCCGACTTGGTATTAGTAAAGGAAGTCCCCTATGTTATTACCAATGAAAATATTTTATACAAATGCGGATGGAGTCCGCTTCTAGGAACACCATTTCCTTATCAAATTCACGCCACATTTGTGAATGGACATTTGGCATATCAGGATGGTGAATTTGATGAAAGTCAAAAAGGCCAAAGAATGCAATTTGCCAGAAGCTAAATTTAATAGGTATGCTGGTAGATAAAATTACTTTAAAAGATATCGGCTTATTTGATACGGAGGAATCGGCCGGGCTTATTTCACACCTTAATTTTTGCAAATCCAATGGCGGCAAGGAGCAATTAGATCAATATCTTGCGCAACCATTAAATTCTATTGAAGCCATTGAAAAGCGACAAAAGGCCATTGCTGTTTTTGTCAATGAAATTGATTTTATACATGAAATGAAAATCACGAATGGTACCACCCTAGTGATTGAAAAGTTTTTTGGCACTGCATTTAAGCCTATCCCAACACAAATTAGCTATCTAGGCGCTTATTGGTATCAATATGTAAATGGCGCCGATTACGCTTTATTAAAATATTCGCTAGAACATTTAATTCTGTTTTATGAAAATTTAAACAATTGGTTAGTTGTTTTCGAAAGAAAAAACGAAAACCCAATTATTGCTAATTTGGTTCAAAATATAAAAAAATTAGTGCAGCATTCAGCATTAGCTAATTTAAATACACAAACCACATTAGCCAACCCACAAAAATTATTAGCGTTGGCTTATTTTTTTCGAAATCATTATAAAAATAACACGCTACAGTTACTGCAGCATTATTATGATTTAGATGCCTATTATAGCATGGCAACTGCTGTAAAAAAATTTAATTTTGTTTTTCCAACTTGGATCAATAGTGAAAGACCCCTACTTGAAGTAGTATCGGGGATACATCCACTGGTTCCCAATCCTATTGATAATACCATTTCGCTGTCTAGTCAAAATAATTTGTTTTTTTTGACAGGTGCCAACATGGCTGGCAAAAGCACATTCATTAAAACGATTGGTATAATAATATACTTGTCGCATATTGGCATTGGATCGCCGGCAAAAAAAGTGACCCTGTCTTTATTTGATGGACTTATTACCAACCTAACTATTGCCGATAATGTTGTCAAAGGTGAAAGTTATTTTTTTAATGAAGTACAAAGAATAAAAAATACGATTGAAAAAATTATAGATGGCAAAAAGTACTTTGTCCTAATTGATGAGCTTTTTAAAGGTACCAATATCCAAGACGCTATGAAATGTAGTTCTACCGTAATTGAAGGCCTACAAAATTTAAGAAATAGCTTATTTATTATCTCCACCCATTTGTATGAAATTAGTGATGGATTAAAAAAATATGATAATATTCAATTTAGTTATTTTGAAACCGAAGTACGTCAAAAGGAACTCGTATTTCACTATCAACTAAAACAAGGCGTCAGTCAAGACCGATTGGGCTATTTAATTTTAGAAAGAGAAGGCGTGGTTGACCTGCTAAATAACATGACGAAAAACAAGTATTAATACTTCATTACTTCCCCCCTACAAATATAGTTTCAAGCAAAAAGTATGCTTGTAAAAACAAAAGGAAGTGCCTTAATTGGTATTGATGCCGTTGGGATTACTATTGAAGTAAATGTAAGTATGGGGCAAGGCTATTGCATTGTAGGCTTACCCGATAGCTCGGTAAAGGAAAGTTTGGACCGAACCGAAAGTGCGATTAAAGCAAATGGCTTTAGAATGCCAAGAACTAAGTTGGTCATCAACTTATCGCCCGCTGAATTAAAAAAAACTGGAGCCGCATTTGATTTACCCATCGCCATTGGCATATTAGCAGCTTCTGAACAAATCATGCCAATTGATTTAATTGATAAGTATATTATGATGGGTGAATTGGGATTAGATGGCAAATTATATCCTATTAAAGGCGTACTTGCTATGGCAATGCAAGCAAAGGCAGATGGTTATTTAGGTATTTTACTTCCTAATGAAAACGCAGCCGAAGCAGTATTAGTTGATGAATTGGACATTTACTGTTTTGAACATTTAACAGAAGTAGTTGAATTTATTACGCAACCAAACACAAAATCGCCCATTAAGAAAAGTGGACTTGTGCAGGATTATAAAATAAAATCGGCGACTGATTTTTCAGATGTAAAAGGGCAGCAAAATGTAAAACGTGCCTTAGAAATTGCGAGTGCTGGTAGCCACAATATTATTATGATTGGGCCACCAGGTGCCGGAAAAACAATGTTGGCTAAAAGTATCGTTTCCATTTTACCCCCATTAAATCAAATGGAAGCTTTAGAGACAAGTAAAATATATAGTATCACAGGGAAATTGGATGCCGTAAATAAATTATTACATACTAGGCCGTTCAGACATCCCCACCATAGCTTATCGTCTATAGCATTGATTGGTGGCGGAAGCCATCCGCAACCAGGAGAAATATCATTAGCACATAATGGGATTTTGTTTTTAGATGAACTGCCTGAATTTAATAGATCCGTCATTGAAGTGCTTCGGCAACCTATGGAAGAAGGTATCGTCTGCATCGCCCGAGCCAAAATGAGTGTCACTTTCCCCGCTAGATTTATGTTAATGGCAGCTATGAACCCATGCCCTTGCGGGTATTACAACCACCCAAAAAAGGAATGTCATTGCAGTCCCTCTTTAATTCAAAAATACATGCACAAAATTTCAGGGCCTTTATTAGATAGAATTGATATGCATATTGAGGTGATACCCATACTTTATAATGAATTAAGGGCCTCCAAACAGGAAGAATCTTCCGCAACTATCGCTACTAGGGTCAAAAATGCGAGGGAAATACAAAGTCATCGATTTAAAAATGAAGCAGGCACCTACACCAATGCACAAATGAATAGTGGTCAATTAAAAAAATATTGTACCATTAGTCCTGAGGGCGAAGCCATTTTAAAAATGGCTATGGAAAAGTTTCAATTAAGTGCAAGGGCTTTTGACCGAATTATAAAAGTAAGTCGAAGTATTGCCGACTTAGATAACAGCAATGCTATTCAACTAAACCATATTAGCGAAGCCCTACAATTCCGAAGTTTGGATAAATCTAGTTGGGGGCAGTATAAAAATTAATATTGCCCAGTTTTTAGTAAAACGAGCGTGCAAGCTTCTAATGTTTGAACGCCGTTTTCTGCCGCAAGTGCTGCTAAGACTGGATTTTCAGTGCCTGGATTAAAAATAATACGGCGGGGCTTTAGGGCTAAAATTTGGTCAATATATTCCGTTTGGGCAGGGGAACCAAGGTATAAAGTGACCGTATCTATAGGTATTTGGCTTGGCCATTCATTCAAAATTGGGATATCATTTATCATTCCTGTTTTAATACCATAGGGATATACCGATATTCCATGTTCATTTAATAAACTGGTCGCTAAAAAACTATAGCGTTCCGAATTGGGCGATGCCCCTACCACTAAGGTGACTGGTGATTTCATATTACAAATCTATTATTAAATAGATGAATAGATTTTATTTTGTTTAAATAAAAGAATGTAATTTTATCAAAATCAACTTTACTAACTAAATTAAATAATCATCATGGCAAAGTCAAGCAAGAAGAAAGCAGCAAAAAAAGCAGCTCCTAAGAAAAAAGTAGCTCCTAAAAAGGCAGCAAAGAAAACAGCTCCTAAGAAAAAAGTAGCTCCTAAAAAGGCAGCAAAGAAAACAGCTCCTAAGAAAGCAGCAAAAAAAGCAGCTCCTAAGAAAAAAGTAGCTCCTAAAAAGGCAGCAAAGAAAACAGCTCCTAAGAAAGCAGCGAAAAAAGCAGCCCCTAAGAAAAAAGTAGCTCCTAAAAAGGCAGCAAAGAAAGCGGCTCCTAAGAAAGCAGCGAAAAAAGCAGCCCCTAAGAAAAAAGCAGCCCCTAAGAAGGCAGTAAAAAAAGTAGTTCCTAAAAAAGTAACTAAGAAAGCGGCTCCTAAGAAAGCAACTCCAGCTCCTGTTGTTGTTGAAGCAGCTGTTGTAGCGCCAACGCTTTTTGCAGAACCTACCACTGATACTCCTACTGCTTAAAATTAGCGGTAAAATTCATATCTTAATCCTCTCATTCCGAAAGCGCGAATGGGAGGATTTTTTTTATTGACAAAACTAAAATGTATGAAAAATTTATTAGTTCTTTTATGTTTCCCTTTTATGTTGCATGCACAAAGTAATCCCATTATTGAAAAAACAAAAAGCATGGAATTGCGTAAAGGCTACTTTAATTATTACTGGGATGCTAGCCAAGGAAAAATATTCTTAGTCATTGACAAATGGAACAACCCATTTTTATATGTAAACTCGCTGCCAGCAGGGCTTGGTTCAAATGATATTGGATTAGACAGAGGACAAATAGGCGATTCAAGAATTGTTTATTTTAGTCGCGTAGGTAAAAAAGTATTACTAACACAACCTAATTTGGACTACCGAGCAGTGACTAATGATCCTAGAGAACAAAAAGCAGTAAGTGAATCATTCGCGCAATCTGTTTTATATAATTTTACTGTAGAAGCTGAAGACGGAAACACCGTGTTAGTAGATGCCACATCTTTCTTTTTAAGAGACGCGCATAATGCTGCCGATAAAATTAGAAAAATGAAACAAGGTACGTATACCTTGAGTGAAGGTCGCTCTGCTATTTATATTAATAACACAAAAAACTTTCCAAATAATTCTGAGTTTGAAGCATCGCTCACTTTTATAGGTGGTTCTGATGCGGGAAGATTTGTACAAGCAGTTGCACCTTCCACTGAAGCAATTACATTAAGAATGCACCACAGCTTTGTTGCATTACCCGATAATAAATATAAGCCAAGAGTATATGATATTAGAAGTGGCTATTTTGGAATTACTTATTTTGATTATGGTAGTGACATTAGCGAACCCATTCAAAAAATGTTTATCAGTAGACACCGTTTAAATAAAATGACTCCAAGTGCTGCAATGAGCGAAGCCGTAAAACCAATTATATATTACTTAGATAATGGCACACCCGAACCTATCCGTACTGCATTATTAGAAGGTGCAAGATGGTGGAACCAAGCTTACGAGGCAGCTGGTTATAAAAATGCATTTCAAGTACAAATCCTACCTGACAGTGCCGACCCAATGGATATTCGTTACAATATGATTAATTGGGTACACCGATCTACGCGCGGTTGGAGTTATGGCGCCACAATCACCGATCCTAGAACAGGTGAAATTATAAAAGGCCAAGTAACTTTAGGCTCACTTAGAGTTAGACAGGATTATTTAATATTTACTGCATTATTGTCTCCTTATATTAATGGACAACCCGTGACTGATAAAATGCGCACTGCAGCAATACACAGATTAAGACAATTGGCTGCGCACGAAGTGGGTCACACCTTAGGACTACAACATAACTATGCATCAAGTTATAATAATCGCGCATCAGTGATGGATTACCCACATCCTAATGTATTTGTGAATGACAAAGGAGCCATTGATTTTTCAGATATCTATACCAATGAAATTGGCGAATGGGATAAACGTGCTATTACCTATGGCTATCAAGATTTTGACAAATCCATAGATGAAAGTAAAGCATTGCAAAATTTACTGATTGAGAACTCAAAAAATGGTTTGCAATTTATTGCGGATGCAGATGCGAGATCGGCAAGTGGATTTCACCCGAATGCTCATTTATGGGATAACCAAGCAGATCCAGTTGTTGGATTGAATCGAGTGATTGAAGTCAGAAAAAAAGCAATGAGCCAATTTGGTGAACAAGCTATTCCAAACGGCACCCCATTATCAAAATTGGAAGATGTATTAGTTCCCTTGTATAATTACCACCGTTACCAATATGAAGCAGTAACTAAAGTAATAGGTGGCATAAACTATACCTATAGCGTTCGTGGAGATGCAAATCAAATAAAACCAACCATTTTATCCAATGAATTACAAAAAAATGCTTTGAAAGCAGCACTTAAATGTTTGAGCGCAGAAACTTTAACCCTTCCTGAAAGCATTTTACAATTGATTCCCCCACGCCCTCCTTTATTTTACGGTGTTGGTGAACTTTTTGAAAAAAGAACTGGCATGAGCTTTGATGCATTAAGTGCAGCTGAAGCATTGGCTGATTTTCAATTAGGATTTTTATTTAATGTAGAGCGCGCTAATCGTTTAGTGCAAAATAAAGCAAGGGCAGGTGTGATAGGTTGGGACGACGTACTTGATCAAATTCTCGAAAATACCTGGTATACTAAAATACCCAATGGCTTGGCTGGTAGTATTCAACAACAAACACAACAACAAACACTTCATTGGTTGATTGGCGTAAGTCAAAGTACAGATGCTAATTATGAAGTGCGCATTATAACACAACAAAGAATAAAGCAATTAAAAGCTAAGCTAGAAGCATTATCCAAATCCGATCCAATACATAGTGCTCATTATCAATATGCGATAGAAAGTATAAAGAGTCCAGATAAAGTAAGTCTGCCAAAACCATTAGCTATGGCTCCTGGCGCTCCTATTGGTTGCGATTTGGACTAATATGTGATTAATAAAGCCTCAACCTAAAATCCCCTCCCGATACATCAGGAGGGGATTTTTTTAACCATCTTATTGTAAAATATCTCTTATTATTTTTTCGTGATGATAGCTGTGTACGTATAAAAATTTAATCGCAGTTGGCAATTGTAAGTCTCCAAATATAGGATGTGTAAAATATTTATTTTTATTCACCGTTAAAAGCAATTCAGCACTATTGCGCGCTTTTGCAATATGCTGAAATATCATGTCCATAGAAACTTCGTTAGCAGGTTGGGTGAATGAGGGTGCTTTTGCTTTACCTCTTGGAATTTTATTAAAAAGCAACACAAAAAATGCTTTCCAACTAAACTTCTTTTTATAAAGCGAAGGATCCGATTTCATGATCGCATCTGTAATTGAAGTAATTACCAAGCAGCTATGGATGATATGCCATCCAATATTTGCTTCGGATACGATTTTATTACTCGTTAAATAAAGCGGCGCCTGCTTTTCGAAATCATTTAAAACATTTAATAATTTTTTCATTCAATATATTTTTAATTTAAACAAAAAGACTCCGTTACTTTTAGAATAACGAAGCCTTTAAATAAATTTTTAGTGCTAATACTTGCTCAGCTATTTTAAATAAACATTTTAATGGGTGCTTCTAAATAACTTTTTAATGTTTGTAAGAATGTAGACCCTGTTGCGCCATCCACTACGCGGTGATCACAGCTTAAGCTTACATTCATAACATTTCCAGGTACAATTTGACCATTTTTAACAATAGGCTCTTGTGCAATACCACCCACTGCTAAAATACAAGCGTCTGGTGTATTAATGATTGCCGTGAATTGATCTATACCAAACATACCTAAATTAGAAATAGTGAAAGTACTTCCTTCCCAATCGGCTGGTTGTAATTTTTTATCTTTTGCTTTTTTCGCAAACTCCTTAACAGAAATACTGATCTGCGATAAGCTTAAACCATCAGCAAAACGAAGTACAGGAACCAACAAACCTTCTTCTACTGCTACTGCAATACCAATATTTACATGATGATTCGTGCGAATAACATCGCCCAACCAACTGCTATTTACTTTAGGATGTTGCTTTAAGGAAAGCGCTACTGCTTTAACGATAAAATCATTAAAGCTTATTTTAACCGGAGAAGTTTCATTCACCATCGCACGTGCCTCCACTACTGCATCCATATTTATTTTCATCGTCAAATAAAAATGAGGTGCTGTAAATAAACTTTCGCTTAAACGCTTCGCAATTACTTTGCGCATTTGTGATACTGGCGTATCAATAAAACTTACTTGCCCAACAGGCGCCGATGCGGTATAAGTACTTGCACTCGCTGGTGTATAGTTATCTAAATCAGTTTTAGTAATTCTTCCATGCTCCCCTGATCCTTTTACATATTTTAAATCCACCCCTTTTTCTTTTGCTATTTTTTTAGCAAGTGGTGAAGCAAAAATTCGTCCTTCATTCACCACCGAAGCTGCTGGTGCAACTGGCGCTGCTACTACAGGAGCTGCAGTTGATGCTGGTGTTGCTATCGCTTTTGATTCTTGTGCAACGGGCGCTGAAGCTGCAGGACTATCAGATGCACTTTTGACCGATTTTACAATCGCATCAATATCCAATCCAGGTTGTCCGATGATACACAACAATTGATTCACTAAAATTTTCTCTCCCGCGTTGGCACCTTGATATAATAAAATCCCATCTTTATAGGATTCTAATTCCATGGTTGCTTTATCCGTTTCAATGTCCGCTAAAATTTCTCCTTTCTTTACGGCATCTCCTACCTTTTTTTGCCATCCTGCAATTACACCCTCCGTCATCGTATCACTTAATCGTGGCATTAAAACCACTTCATCCATCTTACTAAAATCAATATTATCTGAACTTACAGCTATAGCAGCAGGTGTTTCCACTT
>Ga0209190_1003027_pt1 | contig 11178 bp, 10 predicted proteins | sample M_140205_XF_Meta_FD_187315 | JGI IMG/M metagenome (GOLD analysis project Ga0209190, IMG submission 187315) | Freshwater microbial communities from Lake Montjoie, Canada to study carbon cycling - M_140205_XF_MetaG (SPAdes) (version 2) | ecosystem: Environmental > Aquatic > Freshwater > Lake... | reverse complement strand
GAGTTGGCATAAGTGAAATTAATGCTAAAACTTTGTTAACCCAAGCCGGCTTTTTAATTAGAGAGATCACCGCGAGTGATCCAAGTAAGCAAAACGGTGAAGTGCTAGCTCAAGCACCAGAGGCAGGGGCAACTAAAACTATTGGCAGTGTTGTAACAATTACGATTAATCGTAATTAAACTTTAATTACAACTGGAGATAATCCTTCAGATCTTGCGCGAGCGCCTTTATCTCCACAAATTTCTAACCAATTGCCAATCATTTGATAACCATGTTCGGTAAGAACAGACTCTGGATGAAACTGCACACCGCAAATTGGTAGCGTTTTATGTTGGACCGCCATCACAACCCCTGAATCAGTCTCTCCAGTAATCTCAAGCTCTGCTGGCAATGTGTTTTTCTCTATTGCAAGTGAGTGGTAACGGGTGGCAGTAAATGGAGTTGGAATATTTTCTAATACTGATTTATTTTTGTGGTTTACCACTGAGGTCTTGCCATGTAAAAGTTCTGGCGCTCTAGAAACAGTTGCGCCATATGCCACCCCAATAGCTTGATGTCCTAAGCAAACTCCAAGGAGTGGAATCTTTTTCTGCGCGCAGTACTTAACTAATTCAATACTTATGCCAGCTGCCTCAGGTGTGCCAGGCCCTGGTGAGATTAAAACACCGTCATATTTATCCGCTTCGCTAACCTTGATTTCATCATTGCGGACAACGGTGCACTCTGCGCCAAGTTGTTGCAGGTACTGGACCAGATTAAAGACAAAGGAGTCGTAGTTATCGACAACTAAGATTTTGCGGGCATTGGTGCTCATTGGCCAATTGTGTAGTAATCTGCCCCTATGCCGAAGTCAAAATTGCGCGATAAGGTCCGCAAGCAGAGAAAGATTGCTGCTGAGATCAAACCTGAGGTAGTTAGCTCAAAAGCTGAGAGCCCAAAGTGGCTTGCTCCAGTAATGGTGGCCAACTTTATTATTGGCTTGATTTGGATCGTAATTTTCTACATCAGCTCCACCAAATACCCAGTCCCAGGCATTGGCGCTTGGAATATGTTGATTGGTTTTGGTTTTGTGGGCGTTGGTTTTTCCCTTTCTACCCGCTGGCAATAATTACACACCTGTAATTCTCCACACGGTGGATAAGTGTTGTGGATAACTTTTAACCCTTAAAAACCATCTCCTCGCCTACCCTTACACCGTGCTCGCATTAATTGCCTACCTACTAACTGTTATCGCAGTTGGCATTTTTTCTTTTAGAGCTTTCCAATTATTTAAAAAAATATCTGCTGGTCAAGTAGATCCTTCTCGATTTAATAATAAAGGCAAGCGACTAAAAAATATGTTGGTTGAGGTTTTATCTCATACCAAAATGCTTAACTTCACCGCCACTGGTATTGCACATTGGTTTGTAATGGTTGGCTTTGGCGCACTGATTGGCACATTAATTACCGCCTACGGTCAGTTAACAAATCCAAGTTGGGCACTTCCTTTAATTGGCCACTTTGTTGGTTATGAACTCTTTGCTGAGTTAATTGCAATCTCAACTGGAATTGGGATTGTTACCTTAATTGGAATTAGACAAGCAACCAATATTTTTAAGAAGGGCCGTTTATCTAGATTTTATGGCTCTGGTAATAAAAAAGCGTATTACGTTGAAGCAACCATCCTGGTAATTGTATTTTGTGTTATTGCACTTCGTGGCTTAGAAGGCGCACTTACCCATGTCTCATCTTGGAATTGGCACTATGCAATCTCATATCCTGCCGTTTTATTTTTTAGTAATTACTCATCGACTCAGATTGAAAACTTAATTCAAGTTATTGCCTTTATAAAAATTACTGTTTCAATGGTTTGGTTTATTGTGGTTGGCATAAACCTAACTATGGGTGTGGCTTGGCATAGATTCTTAGCATTTTTTAATATTTACTTTAAACGCAATCCGAGCAAAGAAAATGCATTAGGACCGCTACCGGTAATGATCTCTCATGGTCATGAGATTAACTTTGAAGATCCAAAAGAGGATGATGTTTTTGGAATTGGAACTGCGGCTGACATTTCTTGGAAGGGCTTACTTGATATGTCTACCTGCACTGAGTGCGGAAGGTGCCAATCTCAATGCCCAGCCTGGCATACTGAAAAACCGCTATCCCCAAAGCTTTTAATTATGGCAATGCGTGATCACGCACTTTCCAAAGTTGGCACCGAGAGTGCGCAAACAAAGATTGTTGGTAATGCTCATGAGAATGCAATCTCCTTAGATGTTTTATGGTCCTGCACAACTTGTGGTGCTTGTGTTGAGGAATGCCCAGTTGATATTGAACATGTTGACCACATTATAAATATGCGAAGGTTTCAAGTTTTAGTTGAATCAGAGTTTCCAACTGAGTTAGGAAATACATTCCGTAATTTAGAAAAAGCTGGAAATCCTTGGGGGGCTAATCGAACCGATCGTGATGCCTGGATTAAAGAGTTGGATATTCCAATCACAGTAATTGATTCAGTTATTCCAGAGGATGTTGAGTACTTATTTTGGGTTGGTTGCGCGGGTGCCTATGAAGAGCGGGCTAAGAAAACTACAAAAGCTGTGGCAGAGCTTTTATATATGTCAGGAGTTACCTTTGGTGTCTTAGGTAAACGTGAAACCTGCTCCGGTGATCCTGCCCGGAGAAGCGGTAATGAATTTTTATATCAAATACTTTCAAGAGAAAACATTGAAACCCTACAAGAAACCTTTGGTGCTCGAGGCGTTAAAAAGGTTGTAGTTACCTGTCCCCACTGCTTTACAACAATTGGTCGAGATTACAAACAACAAGGTTTTGAATTACAAATGGTTCACCACACTCAATTACTAAATACTTTGGTTAAAGAGGGAAGATTAAAACCAATCGCACCAGCAGCAGCTGATGCTAAAAAACTTACCTATCATGATCCTTGTTACCTAGGACGGCACAACCAAATTTATGAACCACCACGGGAATTATTAGAGTCAGCTGGTGTTGAAGTTTCTGAGATGCCAAGAAATCAAGAGCGATCATTTTGTTGTGGCGCAGGTGGTGGGCGAATGTGGATGGAAGAAAAAATTGGTACCAGGATTAATTTAAATCGCGTTGATGAGGCGATTGCGACTGGGGCGCAAGAGGTTGCAGTTGGCTGTCCGTTTTGCCGCGTGATGGTCTCAGATGGCATGGTGGCCAGAGATAGCTCGGTTGAGGTGCTTGATGTGGCTCAAATAATGCTGCGTAGCGTTAAAAGACCAAGTTAAATAGCACCCATTTCTCAGTAAATCCTCAGGATAGTAGATAATGATCTATATCGAGGTGATGCCAAATGACCGCTCTTAAAGAAAGAGTTAGCAATACAGATCAGCTAGATCAAGCAACTCAGAGAATTCTAGTTGTAGATGATGAGAACAGTATTAGCGAGTTAATCGCTACCAGCCTTAAGTTTGTTGGCTTTGATGTTCGTACCGCTTCTTCTGGCGCCCAAGCTTTACAAATTGCTGAGGAGTTTAAACCTCATGCATTAATTCTTGATGTGATGTTGCCAGATCAAAATGGTTTTGAAGTATGCCGGCAACTTCGCAGCGAGGGCCACAATGTTGGAGTTTTGTTTTTAACTGCAAAAGATTCAACTGAAGATAAAATTGCCGGATTGACTATCGGTGGCGATGATTATGTAACTAAGCCATTCTCACTTGAGGAGTTAGTTGCTCGTCTTCGCGCACTTCTTCGCAGAACTGGTGCTACAGAAGTAATTGCCGATGAAGAGAAAATAAGATTTGCTGATCTTGAGTTAGATGAAGCAACTCACGAGGTGCGCAGAGCTGGAAACTTAATTGATCTATCACCAACTGAGTTTTTACTGCTTCGTTACTTGATGATTAACGCTGACCGAGTAGTAAGCAAATCACAAATTCTCGATCATGTTTGGCAGTATGACTTTAGAGGAGACATGGGAATTGTTGAAACCTATGTTTCATACCTTCGCAAAAAGATTGATATTTACGATCCAGCCTTAATTCACACAGTAAGAGGAGTTGGATACCGGCTGCGCTTGCCAGCAAGTAAGTAATTGATCACAATTATCAGATGAAATCACCGTTAAGTCGGGTGCGCACACCTCTTTCACTTTGGTCATTGCGCAACCGACTTATCTTGGCGGCGGTTGTTTTAACCAGCTTGGCAATTATTGCTTCTGATTTTGCCGCAAATGCTGCACTTAGAAATTACTTAGTTTCACAGGTAGATAAGCAATTAATTGATATTTCTAGCACCTCACTAAACAGATTAGATCGCGCAGGTATTGCACCCTCTGAAGTTGAAGAGGATGACTCACCTTTTAAAATATTAGCTCCACTTCGCGGTGTTCCAACCGCCACCTCAGTAACACTTCTAGATAGTGATGGCATATTAATTGGACAAGTAGGTGGTGAGTTAGGTGGCAAAACTTTTGCCGTAACTGGAATGAAAATTAGCGAGGTTGAAAAGTATAAAAATCAACCATTCACAATTAAGGGCAAGGATGATTCACCTGATATCAGAGCACTCGCCCAAGTTTTGCCAACTGGTATGGGAACGGTGATAGTTGCTAACTCACTTGAAGATGTTGATAAAACTTTAAGCCGGCTCAGATTTTTGTTTTCAATCTTAGGATTAATTGCTTTGTTAGGTATTGCCATATCTTCTAGATGGATTATTGCAATTGGTTTAAGACCATTAGAAGCGGTTGAAGACACGGCGGAGGCGATTGCAGCTGGTGATTTATCTGCTCGTTTGCCAGCAGCAAAACCTGATACTGAGGTTGGTCGATTAACCACCTCACTTAACTCCATGCTTGCTCGAATTGAAGAGTCCTTTGCGGTTCGAGTGGAAAGTGAAAATAAATTAAGAAGGTTTGTTGCCGATGCATCTCATGAACTTAGAACACCACTTACTGCAATCCGTGGTTTTGCTGAGTTACACCGACAAGGAGCAGTTGTTGGTGAGGATAAAACTAAAGAGTTAATTACACGTATTGAAAAAGAATCAATTCGTATGAGCACATTGGTTGAGGATTTATTACTGCTTGCCCGGCTTGATCAGTCAAGAGAGTTAGTTTCTGATCCAGTTGATTTAAATACCTTAATCACAGAGGTTGCTGCTTCAGCAAGAGCTGCCGGCCCAGAACACCCAATTGAGGTTAACCTCGATGAGAGCGAAATATTTGTTTTAGGTGATTCACAACGTATTCATCAAGTTCTGGCCAACCTGCTTGCAAATGCCCGTACTCACACACCTGCCGGCACACAAATAAAAATTACTGCAGAACAGGGTATTAATGAAACAACAATCTCAGTTTCAGATAATGGTCCAGGGTTATCAGTTGAGGATCAAGAGAAAATCTTCGAGCGCTTCTATCGCGCAGATCCAGCTCGAGTTAGAAGTGGAAATGAAGGTAGTGGCCTTGGCTTATCAATAGTTGATGCCGTAATGACCGCTCATGGTGGTTATGTATCGGTTAAATCAAAATTAGGCGAAGGTTCAACCTTCACACTTCACTTTTTAAATCAGGAGTAATTACTTATTCAATCTTGCTCTTGTGAAAATTAAGCCAAGACTTTGATGGCGTTGGGCCGCGTTGACCTTGATACCTTGATCCGTAAACTGCTGAGCCATATGGGTGCTCAGCGGGTGATGATAATTTAATTAAACAAAGCTGACCGATCTTCATGCCGGGAAATAATTTCACTGGCAAATTTGCCACATTAGATAGTTCAAGTGTTATGTGTCCAGAAAATCCTGGATCAATAAAGCCGGCAGTTGAGTGAGTTAACAATCCCAATCTTCCGAGTGATGACTTACCTTCTAATCTGCCCGCAATATCATCGGGCAAAGTAATCACTTCATAAGTGCTTGCTAAAACAAACTCTCCTGGGTGCAGAATAAAAAACTCATCATCTGTTACTGCTACCTCGCGAGTTAACTCTGGTTGTTCAGTTGAAGGATCGATTACAGAGTACTTATGATTTTCAAAGACTCGGAAGAATCGATCTAATCGCACATCAACACTTGATGGCTGAACCATTGCTTCAGTAAAGGGTTCAACCTTTACTCGGCCGGCGGTAATTTCCGCTCTAATATCGCGATCGCTTAGTAACACGTCGCTGACCCTATCCTGAAGTAGGGGATGTATTTGGGAAAACCTACTGGCGGGTATTGATTAAGTTACTCATCAGTAGCATGCTTATCCCATGGGTCATTACATAGCCAACCTGCGCGATATTGAGTTTTGCCTCTTTGATTTATTAGAGCGCGAATCAATTTTGGGTAAATCTATTTATAAAGATTTAGATCGTGAAACTGCAATGGGCATGCTTGAAGAGGTTAAGCGAATGGCTGAAAATGATTTAGCTGCCTCATTTATTGATGGTGATCGTTTGGGAGTTAAGTTTGATCCAGCAACTGGGGATGCCAAATTACCGGAATCTTTTAAAAAATCTTATAAAACTTTTATGGATAATGAGTGGTGGCGCATTGATGCACCAGTTGAATTAGGTGGCACTGCAATTCCACCATCAGTTCGGTGGGCAATTGCTGAGATGGTTTTAGGTTCTAACCCATCTATTCATATTTACGCATCCGGTACTGCATTTGCTCATGTTGCTTACATGTATGGCACGGAGGAACAAAAGAAGGTTGCAAAATTAATGATTGATAAGCAGTGGGGTGCAACCATGATGCTCACCGAACCAGATGCTGGCAGTGATGTTGGGGCTGGTCGATCCAAAGCTGTTAAGCAACCAGATGGCACCTGGCATATCACTGGCACAAAAAGATTTATTACCTCAGGAGATTCTGACCTTACTGAAAATATTATTCACTTTGTATTAGCTAGGCCAGAGGGCGCAGTTGCAGGAACCAAGGGATTAGATCTTTATATGATCCCTAAATTTATGTTTGATTTTGATACCGGGAAGTTAGGCAAGCGCAATGGAGTTTATGTTACAAAATTAGAACACAAAATGGGATTAAATGTTTCAACTACTTGTGAAATGAACTTGGGAGAGAAAGAGCCCGCGGTTGGTTATTTGCTTGGTGAAGTGCATGACGGTATAGCTCAGATGTTTAAAGTTATTGAGTACGCCCGCATGATGGTTGGCACTAAAGCTATTGCAACATTAAGTGCTGGCTACCAACAAGCACTTTCATATGCAAAAACCCGTGTACAGGGACCAGATTTAACAGTAGCTAAAGATAAAAACAGTCCCCGAGTTGAAATTATTAAACACCCAGATGTGCGCCGTTCCTTGATGGTGCAAAAGTCATACTCAGAAGGAATGCGAGCATTGGTTTTATACACCGCCTCAATTCAAGATGCATTTGCAATTGCCCAAGCAGAGGGTGCGGATAAGGAAACTATTGATGATTTACATTTAGTAAATGATCTACTGCTACCAATTGTTAAGGGTTATGGCAGTGAAAAATCCTGGACATTACTTGGCACTGAATCACTCCAAACCTTTGGTGGCTCTGGCTTTACTACCGATTGGCCACTTGAGCAGTATGTAAGAGATGCCAAGATCGATACCTTGTATGAAGGAACTACTGCTATCCAAGGATTAGATTTCTTCTTCCGCAAGATTGTTAGAGATCGTGGTCGCTCGATAACTATTTTAGGTAAAGAGATTGCAAAGTTTGCTTCAGCTGGCGGAAATCTGCCTGAAGAAAAGAAAGCACTTCTTAAGGCATTAGAAGATGTGCAGGCCATGATTGGTCATATGGTTGGCATGGCAATGGAATCACAAGAGAATCCAAAAGAGATTTACAAGGTTGGTTTAAATACTTCACGTTTATTAATGGCAACTGGTGAGTTAATAATTGCCTGGTTACTACTTCGCCAAGCAGATATTGCTCAAAGTAAATTGGCAAACGCTGGACGCGATACTGAGTTTTATAATGGAAAAATTGCATCAGCAAAATTCTTTGTTCGATCAGTTTTGCCACACATCTCAGTGGAGCGCGCAGTTGTTGAATCTGAGACTGGCGAAATCATGGATATCGCAGAGAGTGCCTTTTAAATTTAATTAATGTAAAGTAACGGCGTGAAACACCGCGCTGAATTTTTACTTATCTCTGCATCAATGGGTTTTGCACTCGGTGGCGTAGCTGCCAAAGTGTTACGTGAAGCCAATATGGATGCTTTCCGGCTAACTCAAATTCGCTCAACTGGAGCTGCGTTAATTCTTTTAACCTTTGCACTAATTAAAGGCAAGGATCAACTACGAGCCAGGCGGGATGAGTTAAAGGATTTAATAATTTTTGGCGTAGTTGGTGTTGCCGCCGTTACCTCTTTTTACTTCTTTGCGATTAAATACTTATTCGTATCAGTTGCGCTAATTATTGAATTTACTGCCTCGATTTGGATTGCCCTGTATTTAAAGTTTGTAAAGAAAAAACATATATCCCCAATTATGTGGGTTGGAATTGCGTGTGCTTTTTCTGGATTAATTTTGGTTTCCCAAATTTGGAGCAGTTCATCATTAAGCCCAATTGGTGTTTTGGCAGCTCTTGCTGACGCAATTGCGCTTTCCTATTATTTCTTAACCGCAGATCGACTAACTCAAACTCGCTCATCCCTCTCCCTTATGACCTGGGGTATTGGGGTAGCAGCAATATTTTGGACAATTATTTTGCCGTGGTGGAACTTCCCGTTTGAGTATCTAACTAAGAGTTTTTCATTGTCGGGAAACCTTTCTGACTACAGCGCACCTGGCTGGGTTTTAATTCTTTGGATTATTATCGTTGGCACCGTGATTCCTTATTTATTAACAGTTACCGGTATCCGCGAGCTATCTGCTGGAACAAGTAGTGTTATCGGCATGATTGAGCCAATCTTTGCTGGGGTTATCGCTTGGATATTGCTAAATGAGGCATTAAGTGGCATTCAATTAATAGGCTGCGTGGTTGTGTTGTTTGGTATTTATCTAGCAGATAAAGCAAGAGCAACGGTGGGTAAGTAATGAGTAATTTTGATGATTTGTTTGCGGCAAATACTGAGTTTGTTAAGGAGTTTAAATCGCAAGATCTAACCGGTGAAGCTAAAAAAGGCTTAGCAATTGTTACCTGCATGGACTCTCGAATTGATCCACTTCGAATTATTGGCATGAAGGCTGGAGATGCAAAAATATTAAGAAATGCCGGCGCCAGAGTTACTGAGGATGTGCTGCGAACATTAATCCTTGCTACCAACCTATTAAATGTTAACCGCGTACTTGTTATGCCACACACTGATTGCAAGATGGCCAGCGGCACAGAGGATGAAATTCATGCTGCGATTTTTAAAAAGAGCGGTATCGATACTAGAAGTGTTGAGATTAGAACTGTGACTGATCAGGTTGCTGCTTTGAAATCTGATTTGGTAAGAATTGAACAATTTCCACTACTACCAAAAGGTATTGCAATTGTTGGTGCTATCTATGATGTTAAGAGCGGAAAACTTACCAAGATTTAATTATCTTTAACAAAGTTTTCTTTAGTTGGGAAGTTTGCAGCCATATCGGTAAAGCGAGCAAGGTGAAGTTGAGCTGATACGGTAATTGTTCTAGTTGGACCATTACGGTGCTTTGCCACAATTAAATCTGCCTCACCTGATCTATTTTGTGAGTCATATAAATCTTCACGGTGAAGCAAAATAACCACATCTGAATCCTGCTCAATCGAGCCAGATTCACGAAGATCAGAAAGCATTGGCTTCTTATCAGAACGCTGCTCTGGGGATCGGTTTAACTGAGAGATAGCAACAACTGGCACATTTAATTCTTTTGCTAACAACTTTAATTGCCGAGAGAACTCAGAGACCTCTTGCTGACGGTTTTCAACCCGCTTGCCGCTAGTCATAAGTTGCAAGTAATCGATCACAATTAACTTCAAATCATGGCGTTGCTTAAGCCGGCGTGATTTCGCGCGAATTTCCATCAATGAAAGATTTGGTGAATCATCAATAAATAATGGCGCATCTGAAATTTCACCCATACGCCGTGCCATCTTTGCCCACTCCTCTTCACCTAATTGGCCAGAGCGAATGTTATTAAGTGGCACACGAGCTTCAGCAGAGAGCATTCTCATGGTGATTTCAGAGCGGCTCATTTCAAGTGAAAAAATAACTGAGGTTTCACGTTTATGAATTGACGCGTACCTTGCAATATCTAAACCGAGTGTTGATTTGCCAACGGCCGGACGAGCGGCAAGAACAATCATGTTTCCTGGGTGGAAACCATTTGTTAGCGCATCTAAATCTTTAAAACCAGTCTTAACACCTTGACCAGCAACACCGGCAGAAATCTTTTCAATCTCATCATATGCAGCCGGAAGTAATTCAGATAACTGAACATAATCTTCAGACTCACGTCGCTCAGTTACCGCATATACCTCTGCTTGTGCTTGATCAACGGCGTCATCTACTTCACCCTCATCGGTGTAACCAAGTTGAACAATCTTTGTGCCAGCTTCAACTAGCCTGCGCATAATTGCGCGTTCGCGAATAATCTTTGCGTAGTAACCAGCATTAGCTGCAGTTGGAACGGATGAGATAAGTGTGTGCAGATATGGCGCACCACCTGCTCTAACTAAATCACCACGTTTGGTTAACTCAGCAGAAACTGTTACTGGGTCAGCGGGTTCACCTCTGCCATATAAATCAACAATTGCGTCATAAATTAATTCATGTGCTGGGCGATAAAAATCACGCTCTCTTAAAATTTCGACCACATCACTAATGGCATCTTTTGATAACAACATTCCACCTAATACAGATTGTTCTGCAATTACATCTTGTGGTGGGGTGCGCTCAAACTCAGCAGCGTTGTTTTTAGCTCTACTGGAATTACCTGGGAACTCGGCGATACTCATGTTATAAAGCCTCCCATCTGCCACTGACAATCTAATAAAAGTACTTAAAATCAATTGTTTTACGCTAGGAGGCAAAGATAATCCTGCTTGATGCGCTTTGGTAATGGTGGATCTAACCCTGTGCGCTCACCTGTGTAGTAACTGGGGATTGCGGTGGATGAAGGTGTGGGTAAGTGTTAATAATTGGTGGATAAGTATTTACGTTAAGTAAATTTAAGCGTGAATTTCTAGTTATTGCTGTGGAGAAAGAAATATCTGTCTATCTCATTATTTGATAACCAATGAAAAAGCCCC
>Ga0209190_1003026_pt1 | contig 11181 bp, 9 predicted proteins | sample M_140205_XF_Meta_FD_187315 | JGI IMG/M metagenome (GOLD analysis project Ga0209190, IMG submission 187315) | Freshwater microbial communities from Lake Montjoie, Canada to study carbon cycling - M_140205_XF_MetaG (SPAdes) (version 2) | ecosystem: Environmental > Aquatic > Freshwater > Lake... | reverse complement strand
GAGTTAGCTAAAGCTGCGATGGATTCAGCACTTCTTGGTTCAGGTCAGTTCTGCACAAAACCTGGAATTATGGTTGTGCCAGATGATGCTGGTGGTGATAAATTTATTGCGCAAGTTCAAGCCTACGTTGGAGCGCAAAAAGTTGGACCATTATTAAACAAGGCTATTGCTAGTAGATTTAACGAAGCAATCTCATCATTAAGTAAATCAAAAGAGATTAAAGTAATAACTGGCACAGCTAATACTGATGGTTTTGGCGTAACTCCAACTATCTTTGTGGTTAATTGGGATGATGTTAAAAATAACCGTGATCTACTTGAAGAACATTTTGGTCCAACCTCAGTAATAATTCGTGCACCTTTTACTCAATTCCTATCTGTAGCTAAATTAATGGAGGGTCAATTAGGGGCTGCACTTCATGCGGTAGCTGGTGAAAATGTTAAGGAGCTAGTTGCGCAATTAAGTCAGATCGCAGGCCGTGTTATTTGGAATGGTTTTTCAACCTCAGTATCGGTAACAGCAGCGCAAAATCATGGCGGCCAATGGCCATCATCCTCTACCCACACAACCTCTGTTGGCTTAGATGCACTATTTCGCTTTGTAAGACCAGTTGTTTATCAAAACTTTCCAGACAATCAATTACCAGCAGAGCTACAAAACGCTAATCCATATGGAGTTGAGCGAGTTATTAATGGCGTGCGCAGCAATAAGGCAATCTAGTTACTTGTAATTAACAACCTTATTTTTTATAGTTCCAATTCCTTCAATAGTTGTCACAATACTCTCGCCACCTTTTAAGAATTTCTCTGGTTTAAAGCCCATACCAACACCCTCTGGGGTTCCAGTATTAATTACATCCCCAGCCTTTAACTCCATAAATTGGGAGATATACCAAACACAGTGGTTGATATTAAAAATTAAATCATTAGTTCTTGAGTTTTGCCTTACCTGCCCATCAATAGTGCAGGAGAGAGCTAAATTATTTGGATCTAATTTGTTATTAGCCAATTCATCAGCGGTAACAATCCATGGTCCCATTGGATTAAATGTTGGAAATGATTTGCCCTTTACCCACTGGCCACTTCGTTCAACCTGCCAGTGGCGCTCTGAGACATCTTGAGAGATGGTGTAACCAAGGATGTAATCAGATGCCTGCTCTGGTGATTTTAAATAAAGTGCGTTCTTACCAATTACTACACAAAGCTCAACCTCATAATCTGTCTTTAATGAGTTAGGTGGAACCACAATCTCATCATTTGGTCCAATAACAGTATCTGGTGCTTTCATAAAAATAACTGGTTCAGCAGGTGGGGTCATGCCAGACTCAATTGCATGCTTTGCATAATTTAAGCCAACACAAATAACTTTTGTTGGCCGAGCAACCGGAGATCCAATTCGATAATCTGCAATTTTAACCTTAGCTCGATTAGATAAATCAGCATTTTTTATTTTAGCTAGCCCACCATTTTCTAATTCAACTCGATTAAAATCACTGATCAAGTCATCAACAAAGACGGCCTCAGTATCTGAGATTATTACTGCTGGCTTTTCCTTATGCATCTGACCTAGGCGAGCGATTCTCATTATTCTCACTTTTCCCTTGAGGTGAAGTTTTGGCTCTAATCAACTAGAATATGAAAACCTTAACATAGAGATTTTCTCATTATTTGAGAGCATAAAAGATCAGGAAAGGGCGAGTGTGAGCGAAGAGAAGTTTGATCGCCGCAGCCAGTACTGGTTTGGACTTAAAGATAAGGGTGGCTATATCCACCGCGAACGACTTCGCAATCAAGGGTATGCCCCAGATGTTTTTGATGGCCGCCCGGTAATTGGAATTGCTAATACTTGGTCAGAGCTAAATCCATGTAATGGAACATTAAATGATGTTGCCGAAGCTGTTAAGCGCGGAGTTTGGGAGGCTGGTGGCTTTCCACTTGTTTTCCCTGCAATGTCACTTAGTGAATCGTTGCAGCGACCAACCACCATGTTATATCGCAACATGCTTGCGATGGAGGTTGAAGAGTTAATTAGATCTCACCCACTAGATGGCGTTGTATTACTTGGCAATTGCGATAAGACACCACCTGGATTATTAATGGGAGCGGCAAGTGTTGACTTGCCAACATTAATGATTACTGGCGGACCAATGCTTAATGGTCGCTACCAAGGTCAAGCAGTTGGCTCTGGCACATTAGTTTGGAAATATAGCGAGCAGGTAAGAAGTGGAAAGATTACCTTTGAAGAGTTTATGGCGATGGAATCATGTTCAGCCCGCAGTCAGGGATCTTGTATGACAATGGGAACTGCATCAACTATGGCATGTGTTACCGAAGCTCTCGGTGTGCAGTTGCCAGGAGCGGCAGCAATTCCAGCGGTTGATTCTCGTAAATTTACCCTTGCCACATTATCTGGCCGTCGAATTGTAAAGATGGTGGAAGAGGATCTTAAGCTTTCTAAGATATTAAACCGGAAAGCATTTGAAAATGCGATCAAAATTAATGCTGCAATTGGTGGCTCAACAAATGCGGTTGTTCACCTACTCGCTATTGCTGGCAGAGTTGGTGTACCACTTAATCTTGATGATTTTGATAAGTTAGCCAGAGATGTACCGGTAATCGCCAATATGATGCCGAGTGGTAAATTTTTAATGGAGGAGTTCTTTGACGCAGGTGGCGTGCCAACGGTTATGAAGGAGATCGCAAACTTAATTCACACCGATCACATCACAGTTACTGGAAAAACAGTTAAAGAAAATATTGAGGGCGCAGAGAATTGGAATAAAGAGGTTATTACCCCAGCAAATAAGCCATTCCAAGCAGCAGGGGCAGGCATTGTGGTTCTTCGTGGCTCACTTGCTCCAGATGGTGCGATCTTAAAAGTATCTGCCGCCTCACCAAACCTACTAACCCATAAAGGAAAAGCTTTAGTATTTAATGAAATTGAAGAGTATTTAAAGGTTGCAGATGACCCTAATCTGCCGGTAACTAAAGAAAGTATTTTAGTTTTAAAAAACTCTGGCCCTAAAGGTTATCCAGGATTTCCAGAGGTTGGAAATATGCCGATGCCTAAGAAGTTATTAGATCAAGGAGTTACCGACATGGTTCGTATCTCCGATGCCAGAATGAGTGGCACTGCATATGGCACAGTTGTATTGCATGTATCGCCAGAGTCAACTGCTGGCGGACCTCTTGCATTTGTGCAGGATGGGGATGAGATTGAATTAGATGTGCCAAATCGTAAATTAAATCTTCTTATTTCAGCTGATGAGCTAGCAAAGCGTAAAGCTGCTTGGGTGCCGCCAAAACCAAAGGCCGAGCGAGGCTGGAGCAAGATGTATATCGAACATGTACAACAAGCACACTTGGGAGCAGATCTGGACTTTCTAGTTGGCAGTAGTGGCGATTACGTGCCACGTCACTCCCATTAATATTTAACTAAAGGGATTAACGAATTTAGTTTTCTCTATTGCCTCAAGCTCTAATAATCTATTCCACTTAGCATTTCGCTCACTGCCATGGGTTGAGCCAACCTTTATTTGACCAGCTCCCCAACCAGTTGCCAAATCGGCTAACCAAGAATCTTCATTTTCTCCAGATCTTGCCGAAACTACCGTATTAAAGTTATTTGCCCTGGCTTGTTTTAAGACATTAAGAGTTGAGGTAACTAAGCCATTTTGATTAGCTTTGATCAAGATTGCATTAGCACTTTTCTCAGCGATTGCCTTATTTAATCTTGTTAAATTAGTTGTTAAAAGATCATCACCTAATACCTGAAGTTTCCTTGGGCACTCCTGCATAAATTTCTGCCAAGCAGCCCAATCATCCTCGGCAAATGGATCCTCAATTGAGATAATTGGTTGATTTGAAACTAGGGTATTTATGTATTTAACAAACTCATCTGAAGTATATTTTTTATTAATAGTTGCCAGATTGTACTTTTCACCATCAAAAAATTGAGTTGCCGCAACATCTAAAGCAAGTGCTATATCACTGCCAACTTTTAATCCAACTCTTTCAATCACCTTACATACAAATTCACATGCTTTTTCAATCGAATCAAATGCAATACCTAAGCCGCCCTCATCAGCAATCAAATGTGTTACTTTTCCGTCCGCTTTGCCTAATACTGCTGCCATCTCACGAACTGCCACAATCCAAGAGAGTGCCTGGGTAAAGGATTTAGCACCAACTGGCACAATCAAAACATCTTGAATATCTAGGCTTCGATTGGCATGAGCGCCGCCAGATAAAATATTCACCATCGGCATAGGTATTTCTAGTACACCATCTGGCTTAAAGTATCTAGCAAGTGATCGATTTTGTGAGTGGGCATCTGCGATTGCAGCGGCAAGTGAAACAGCTAGGGTTGCGTTAGCACCAAGAGTTTCATGGTTCTCACTGGGATCTAACTCAATTAATTGTTTATCTACAAAGTTTAAATCAATTTGTTCTTCAATTAACTTAGGCGCAATTTTCTCATTGATATTTAACACCGCTTGTTGCACAGATAGACCGCTATAAAATTTCTCTTCAAACTTGCCTGCGCGATCGCGTAACTCTTTTGCCTCATGTGCGCCAGTAGATGCCCCGGATGGAACCCGTGCAGTATGAGTGCTGCCATCAGTTAGTGAAATAGAGGCAGCAACTGTGGGCCGGCCCCGCGAATCTAATACCTGATACCCAATAACTCTATTGATCTTCACTTAGCACTCATTTCAAATAACTCTTCAACGGTTGTGCTATTACTAGATGCCAATATTGATTTAGTAAAGCTTTGTAGTTTCCTTTGTTGCTCATTACTTAGGTAATTTACAGTTGATTTTCCCTCCACCCGAGCAAGTGCAATAAGTGCGGTGTGTTTGGCCAGTGATTGATCAATCGGTCGTAGCTTTTTATACTCGCGAACAAAGGTAGTTGCAGTATTTGCTAATAATTTTGCTTGCAACCTCTCTTCTGCCCTAAAAAATTTACAAAGCAAATGTGCAATTAAGAAAGCTAAATCAAATACTGGATTACCAACATGGGTAACCTCAAAATCTAAAATATAGATATCATCATTCATTGACGCCATAATATTTTTAGGGGAGAAGTCGCCATGAACAATAGTGGTCTTATCTCCCTCTAACTCATTGATTAACTTTCTAATCGCCACCTCAATCTGAGGATTCTTCACCGCTACAAAGCGATAGAAGGGGTCGATGCGTAGTTGTTCAAATAATGAGTCCTCCATAAACTTTATTTTCGCCTCTGGATTGTTCTCACCAAAGTTATGCCAAGTAGCAAGTGTCTTACCTAACTTAGCGCCAATATCTGGATTAATTACCCCAGCTAGTAGATCTGATTTCCAAACCGTACTACCAACTGGAACTCGCTCTAGAATTAAAATAAAGCGCTCAGAATCTAGGAAAACTAATTTTGGGACCTGGGCTGGACTTAATTGATGAAATAACTCAATGGCATTTGCCTCAACAATTGCTCGGCGTTGATCTGCCTCCCATTTTTCACTTACCTTAAGCTCTGCAAGTGCCTGCTTTAAAACTAACTTTTTATTTGGGGTAGTAATTGCTAAAACCACATTTGAGACTCCACCGGTTAATACCTCAACCTCAGCAAGCTCATTGCTTCCAATTACGTCTTTACTAATTAGATAATCAATAACTGTTGTTTCATCTAATAATTCAACACTCACAAGTTTTCCTATAAGACTCTGGCCACAGAGAAGCCGTAATCAACAAATAGAGATTGACCAGAGATTGCGGTGTTATCTTCACAACCTAGTAGATAAGCAGCATTTGCCACATCAAGTGGCACAACCATTTGATGACCTGGAGTTTGCCATTGCACATTCTCAATCTGCTCAGGTTTTAGTAGGCCACGTGCCATTGGCGAATCAACCACGCCAGGAAGTAAACCATTTACTAAAATACCTTTGGCATTTCCAAGATCTACTGCCATCGATCTAACTAGGCCGCCAACTGCTGCCTTGGTAACGGTATAAGACATCTTGTCTTGTCTGGTTAATTGCTCCCAGAAGGAGCTTAAAATAACAATTTTCCCCTTATGCTTAATTAGGTTGTGCAAGATTAATGCTTTAGAAGTTTCACTAATAAAAGTAACATTTGCCTCAAATAATCTATTTAAATCATCTATCGAATGATTCATTACCGAGTCATTATTATTTGCCCCTTGCGCAAAAATTACCGTATCAAATAACTGACCTTTTAAGAGCTCTGGTACTGGTCCTTCAGTTAATGGTAGGAGGAATTGGTTATCTGGATTACTTATTTTTCGAACTCCATAAGTTACCTGATACTCATTTGCTTGGTATTTCTCAGCAATTGCAGCACCAAGCACACCAGTGCCGCCAAAAATTAATAGTTTAGGCATTACTTCTTAAATCCATACCGATCTAATATCGCCTTACTTATCGCAGCTCTTCTGACTCGCTCACGTGCAGTTGATTCAACTAAACCTTGAATATGTGCTCCTGATGGATACAAACCAGGTGAGTTACGAAGTGTGAATTTCAAATAAATAGGAGCTGCAACCCTCACCAAATCAGGGCTTTCATAATGACGAACTGCCCCACCAAAATCATCTGGTCCTTCGACATAAATATCAACTGGAATATCCACTTGGGATCGGATTGCTGCTATTTGTTGCAAAGATAGATCGGTTGCAAGATTTAATGTTGAAGCACCAAGATCCTCAAGTAGTGCAGCAGTTGCCGGATTATTACAAACTAAAGCAACAGAGGTTTTAAGAATTAACTCCTTTGGCAAATCTCCTTTGCGTTTTGCCTCACCTAGTACTTTTAACAAACCAAGATCGCCAACTAAAACACTGCGCAGGCCTAAATTAACTCCATGTATTACATCCTCTAACGCAAATCTAAGTTGATCACCACCGCGAAGGGTTGGAGATGCGATTACACCGGCAGAGGCTGATACCTGTTTGCCAATATCCCAAGATGCACGAGGACCAACAAATAAACAAACCTCAATCTTTTCTTTTTTACCCATCGCAACCATCTGCTTAATCTCAGCATCGGTTTGCATCATAATTCCAGAGCCTTGGGAGATGCGATGAATTATTAATTTATGTTTTTTTGCCTCATCAATTACAGTTTTAAAGGCAGCAGGTCCCTCAACTGAAGGAATCTCAATTTTGTAACGGGAGCCGTCGGCAAATCTTTTGCCTGACTCAGGCAGAGCATCTGCATCTTGGGATTGGATCTTTTGTTTATTTAGTATTCCAATTGAGCGCTTCATCGGTCCTTTTGGATCTCTTGTGCTGGGCCATGATGCCATGATGCTCCATTCAAATCATTTTTTATATAAGAGTAGAGACAAGTATAATCGGATAATAATGAGTAACAACAGCGGCTTTGAGCAGACCTCCTACGCAGACCAGGTAGTAATTGTTACTGGCGCTGCCAGTGGGATTGGCAGATCAGCTGCCCAATTAATCGCCTCCCGTGGCGCATCTATTATCTGTGTTGATTTAAATCAAGCAGGTTTAGATCAAACAGTTAGTGAGATTAAAAAAGCAGGCGGTGTTGCCGAATCTGCGTTATTAGATATCTCAAATCAATCTGGCGTGATGGAGCTAATTTCTAATTTAGCTAAGAAACATAATCGAGTTGATGCATTAATAAATTGCGCAGGCTATCCAGGGCCTACTGGTGTTTTAGTTGAGGATATTAAGTGGGATGATTTTCAAAAAGTAATACAGGTAAATCTATTTGGTGCGATCTGGTTAACCCAGGCAGTACTACCAATTATGAAAAAACAAAAGTATGGCCGAATTGTTCAAGTTGCTTCCATTGCTGGCAAAGAGGGAAATCCAAAGATGGCTCCCTACAACAGCGCAAAGGCTGGCTTAATTGGTTTTGTGAAAGGTGTTGCTAAAGAGGTAGCAACAGATGGCATAACTATTAACGCGTTAGCACCAGCGGTAATTGCCACTCCAATTAATGTGAACACCGCAAAGGAAACTTTGGATTACATGATTGCAAAGATTCCAGCAGGACGTCTTGGTGAGCCAAGTGAGGTGGCAGAGATAATTGCCTTTATGGGATCTAAAGCTTGTTCATTTACAACAGGATTTACCTTTGATATTTCAGGTGGTCGGGCTACTTACTAATTTACTTTGCTCTGCCTCTACCATGTAATCTCTTAATCAAGATAGTTAAAATCTTCTCAGATAATTTAGTGCGCTCAAAGGAAGTAAATTTCAACGGAATCTTAAATCTAGTTTTAACCACTGTGCGAGCGTAGGTGTACTCAAGCAGACCTTCTGCGCCATGAATTCTTCCGTAACCTGAGTCTTTAACTCCACCAAATGGCACAGATGCAACTGCTGCAAATAAAAATACTGAGTTAATTGAGACCATCCCGCAAGCTAATTTTGATGCAATCTGCTCACCATTTCGTTTTGAAAATACTGCAGCAGCAAGGCCATAAGAGCTGGCATTAGATAATCTGATTGCCTCATCTGTGTTAAGCACTTTATTTATTGCAAGGGTTGGCCCAAAGGTCTCCTGCGTCATCGCAGTTGAATCCTCTGGCACATCAACCATAATTACCGGCTCAACAAATGCGCCCTTAACTGAGTCGGCTCCTCCTAATAAAAACTTTGCACCTTTATTTTTGGCATCATCTAGGTGAGATTGAATTACATTTAATTGTGATGGCATCGTGGCAGGTCCGTAATCTTTGCCAACCTTAATTTTCTTAGCCAGATCGGTAATAATCTCAATAAATTGATCAGCCACAGATTCAACTACATAAACTCGCTCAGCCCCAATACATGATTGGCCAGCATTTGCCATTGCAGACCAGAGTGCGTACTCAGCAGCTAACTTAAGGTCAGCATCCGTGTCAACAATTACAGGATCCTTACCACCACACTCAAGGACTACTGGAATCATTCGCTCAGCACAACTTGCTGCTACTTTTTTAGCTGTTCTAGTTGAACCGGTAAATGAGATCTTATTTACTGCTGACTCTGTTAACGCTTTTCCAGTATCTGGTAATCCAGTTACGGTAGTTAAGATATTTGCAAAAGGAGCAATTTGGGCAAATGAATCAGCCAACCACTTGCCAACACCAGGTGTGTACTCAGATGGTTTAAATACAACAGTGTTCCCAGCAGCAAGAGCGTATGCAATTGAGCCCATTGGAGTAAAGATTGGATAATTCCATGGACCAATCACGCCAACTACACCAAGTGGTGATCTTTGCACCTGTGCCTTCATATTAAACATTAACAAGCCAGATGGACGATCTTGCTTGCGCATAATCTGCTCAGCATGTTTTGCAGCCCAGGCAATGTGATCAATTGCAATTGAAACTTCAAGTGCAGCATCCCCAATTGGCTTGCCACACTCCTTGGCAACTAACTTTGCAATCTCATTATGATTTTTTGTTATATGTGAAGCCCACTTAAGTAATACTCTCTTGCGGGCGGTAAAACCAAACTCTACCCACCTAACACTGGCAAGATGTGCTGCATCAACGCAAGCGAATACCTCAACTTGGGAAAAATTCTTATATTGGCCAATCACCTCACCGGTTGCTGGATCACACTTATCAAAGATGGCAGTTGTGCTCATGGGGTAAGAGTAAACTCTTTTTATGCCTGAGTTAATCCGCCCTTCAACGGTTTTGCCGGCACTTCGCAGGCCAATTACGATCAAAACAAGAGACGGGCTGAACTTAATTGGTGAGGTTGCAACGCCTGAGGGTGAGATAACTGGATCTTTATTAATGCTTCACCCCAATCCATCAGGTGGCGGAATGATGGATTCACACATCTATAAAAAGGCAGCAAATAGATTGCCAGCACTTGCTGGTATTCAAATAATTAGATTTAACACTCGTGGCACAAGTAGTGAAGCAGGTAGAAGTGAGGGTGAGTTTGATCAAGGCATTGGTGAGAAGTTAGATGTATTAGCTGCAATAGATTTTTGTTTTGACCAACTACAGGTTAAAGATTTATATCTAGTTGGCTGGTCCTTTGGCACAGAGTTAGCTCTTAAGTATGCCCATGATAAAAGAATAAAAGAGTTAATCCTGCTAAGTCCGCCAATGATTGCTACAAATGATGAAGATCTAGCATTTTGGAAGGATGATGGCCGTCCCATCACCGCCCTTATTCCAGAGCATGATGATTATTTAAAACCAGATCAAGCTAGAGCAAAATTTTCTAAGCTGCCAAATCTTAAGCAAATTAATGTTGATGGCGCAAAACACCTTTGGGTGGGAGAGCCAATGGTTTATCTAGTATTAAGTGAGATTGTGAAGGTTATTGCGCCAAGTAGATTGCCGCTACCTACAGAAGTTTAAGATTGATCAGCTCTTGGAAAGACAACCTCATCTAGAATTAGTAATACCGCAGCTGCAATAGGAACTGCAAGTAAGCCGCCAATTAAACCAAGTAGGGATGTACCAAGCAGAGCTGCAATAATTGTTACCAACCCTGGAATTGATAGTGATCTTTTCATAATACGGGGTGTAATTACATAATTTTCAATCTGAACATAAATCACATAGGCAGCTAGGGCAACTAATGCAGTAGTTGGTGATTTAGTAAGTGATACTAAAGTAACAACGCTCATGCCAATAAAGTGGCCAATTAATGGAATAAAGCCACAGATTAAAACAAACATGGCAAGGGGGCCGGCATATGGCATACCAATTATTAAGCCCATAATTAAAATAAAGATTGAAGCAATAGTGGCGATAATTGCTTGTCCGCCGACGAAGGAGCCAACTCTGCCGACAATTGCATTTACTAATTTTGATACCCGATTACGGCGTGATGCTGGCACAAACCTTAAGCCAATATCTATTACCTGTGGCAGTGATGCTAAGAAGTAAAGGGTTAAAACCAGGATAGTTAAGGCAGATACCAAACCTGAGACCACCGCTTTACCAACCCCAATTACCCCACCAAAGGCGGTAATCGCAAATTGGCCATCCTTTATTAAAGAGTTCACTTTACTTTGCAGGGAATCAATTACCCCATACTTATTATTTAAATCATTAATAAAGGCGTTGTTATTTAAATCTCTAACTAATTGCGGAGCATTATTAAGAAATGCATTTCCCTGATCAATCAATGGCGGGACTGCAACTGCAATAAATACCCCCACAAATAGCAATACCGATGCCATTAC
>Ga0209190_1003025_pt1 | contig 11184 bp, 5 predicted proteins | sample M_140205_XF_Meta_FD_187315 | JGI IMG/M metagenome (GOLD analysis project Ga0209190, IMG submission 187315) | Freshwater microbial communities from Lake Montjoie, Canada to study carbon cycling - M_140205_XF_MetaG (SPAdes) (version 2) | ecosystem: Environmental > Aquatic > Freshwater > Lake... | reverse complement strand
GACTGGCCACCTGTCGGGCTTTGTTCACGCCAAGCTCCGTTTTATCCTCGGCTTGGGTATAGTCCTCAAACACGATTGCAAACGTGTGATCCGCTATCCACCACCCATCCGGTGCAGCTACCGTTTCTACGTTGCCCGCATCAAAGCCTAGCAGCTTGCCCAGCTCCTTTTGAGCATTCTCAAATTTTTTATATTCGTCTTGTTCAATGCCTTCTAGAATGACCCTCTCGACCTTGACGAATTTGTCATCATGGCGAGTGCCCAACTCCGCAAATTGCCGCTCCAAGCGCTCAATAAGTGGTGCTGCAGAAACACCCCGGCGAGTGTCCTCAAGGGCACGGCCATCGCGTCGGTCTGCCAGCTCCCAAAACCAGTGAACCGCCGGAATAGTCTTCGCCGCAATATGGTAGTATTCCTTTGCAACACCGCTCATATCACTGATGCCTAATTCGGCAACGAGTGCAGCGGTGTCACCTGCGAAGTAATTCCACAGCCCCCTATACCCCTTCAATCCGTCGTCTTGAAGAATCCCGAGTATCTTCTTTGCTGCTTCGAGCGCACCAACCGGGTTATGGTCCCAAAGAGCATATTGGAATGCCACCTCGTAATTAGCAGCCGCCTGAAGTTGGTCCAAAGCAGGAAGGCTAGTTTGCGTCGCTTGGCTCCTCATCCTCCGGATCTCGTTATCCGCAGCCTTCCAGTCATCGCCTCGCGCATAAAATATTTTGAGGTTCTCAAGCATGTTCTCGCTTGTTCCAGACTGCTTCATTCCAAACGTAATTTCCGCCTGCAGTTCGGGGTGCAAAGCTGATCTCGTCTCCTTTTTGCTGATATATGTGTGAAGCTTTTCGCCAAGTAAGATTACAGCCGAGTAGTCGGTTGCTGATCGGGTGCAACGGCCCACTGCCTGAACGAATCGCGTCCTAATCCGGTCTGCCAATAGCAAGCCAGCACTCATGCGGTCCTGAAAAACACGCTCCTGAAGATTCGCAGCCGAAGGCAGGTCCCGCATAATCAGAAGGCGGCACTGGTCATCCGCGAAATCGATTCCGTCGTATCTATTTGCGAGCACTGCTACAGCGCTAGGAGCATTGAGAAAGGGTGCCTTAGAATCCTCGATCTGCTTTGCGTTAAAGGTCGGAAATTGAATGGTTTCCGCAACCTCCGCCTCAACCACAGCGGCCGTCTTAAAATCCGGGACCAGAACGACAGCCTTCTTGGCTTCCTCAATTGCGGCACACTGTAGAACATTCTGCTCGGTAGTAGCGAGAGCCTTTCCTGGCATGAGGAAGAAGCGCCGCCCGACACCCTGCGCATTGAAGTCTTCACTTACACTTAGTCGAGTAATACGTTGCACGCCTGTTACGCGCTCGAGGTCACCGCCCTCTCCTAGTGTCGCTGACATGAAAATGCGTTGTTTTGCATTGGCGAACGGTTTGTATCTTAAGGTGGGGGGCACGAGAGGCCGAATGAGAATTTGACCATTGCTGATATAAACGCGGCAGGCACTTAGATGACTGCGGATTTCGTTCCATCGCCAGCGAAGATCGTCGTTTACTAGGTGCTCGTCAAACGCCGAAATAAGTTGGTGCTCAATCGACCGTATAAAGGATCCTGGAACCATATCCGCCCACGTCAGGTCGGATACGTTTTGAGCATCGTCCCTAATGTTCTTAGCGTCCAACGAGGCTAGCCCAGGCGCGAGAATTTCGGCCAGTACGAGGAATAGAGCACGATGGCTCAATCGATCGACCTCTAGCGACCAGTGCTGCGTCATGTAATTTTCTGCTGAGTGCGCGTCATCGAATATGATTAAATGTGGCTCGTCAAAAAACGTCTTCGCGTTGAATAATCCGCCGTAGGTCGTGACGGCGACGACCTCGCCCGCTTGGAAACGACCAGCATCCTCAGGATTGTATCCTGATTTTTTTCCGACAAATGCAGCGATAGAGTCGCCGAATCCGTACTTTCCTTTTGCCTCCTGAACCACTTGGTAAGCGAGCTGATGCGTCGGACAGACGTAAACAACGCGTTCGTGCTCTCGCCTGCGCCGCCACTCTGCTATCAGGGTTCCAACAAGCGTCTTACCGCTGCCGGTTGGCAGCTTAATTGCGACATTTGGCTGGCTAAGGCCCTTCTTCTGATACTCATCAAGAACGTGGCCTTGGTGCGTCAGAAGCCCTTGAAACTTTCGATCGCTGAAATCCAGAAACATCTTCTCCGGAGTATCAAGTGATATACTGGACTCTGTTCCAAATGTGAAAGCCACGTCGATCTCCCTGTACGTGGTGGTATCCTGCCCCATGATCCTCTTCTCGCCAACCAGTCCTGTCATTTGCGCTGGCAGGTACGGTCAGGAAACTCCGCGAGGCTTCGCCTCCACACTTCGAGGGCAATCGTGAGTCAGTTCCTTTTGGGTATACCCTCCGCGTCCCTAACTGGGCCGGTCCGATTTGCGCCGAAAAGGAACGTCAAAAAATTGGGCCCGATTAGCCCCTTAGTCCGCCTGGAGTCCTAGCCAAAGAAGACCATACGGCACCCTATCAAACGGCACCGAAGAGGCTCCAATGAGGGTTGAAGAGCTGCATTTTGTCTCCGCCTTATGGGCGGCCGGCGAGGCGGGGTTGGCGCATTGCGGTCCGCTGCTGGCGAGCGTCCCACAAACGATCCTCTCACCAGACCCCAAAGCGGGCGTTCGGCGACAGATCGGGTCAGTGGCTATTGGTGGCCAAAATCTAAGGCACTGGAATGGCAAAAAGTTAATGGGTAGCACTGCATCAGCAGTTTGCCAGAAAGGCTGGATGTCGCAGTGCCGATGAACATTTCCCAGATATTCAGCGCCGAGAGCCAAAATGTATATGAATTTCTGACAATCGATGGACAGGGCTGTTTCATCCCCTCGTACCAACGCGGGTATGCTTGGGACAGCGGTCACGTGGGCCGGCTACTTGAAGACGCTACCTTGGGGCTAGAGCGCCTTGTTCAGGATAGTTCCTCAGTGAGGTTTCTTGGCTCAATCATTACTGTTGAGGGAAATGAGTTGGTTGCGGCTCCGCCGCCACTCGATCGAGAGCTTCCACGCCGAGTTGTGACAATCATTGACGGGCAGCAACGCCTATGCACCGTCGTAATCCTCAACATTATCTTTCACCGGAAGCTTAGCTCCCTCATCGAAGCACTAGCCGATGCGGACGATCCCGGCGTCGTAGCGTTGCGTGAAGATGCCACTGACTTCCTCGACGACCTTGCTAAGACGTTCCGCTTCGAACGTGCCCGAGGCGGGGAAATCAATCGACTCTACCCCCGGATCGTTCGAGCCTACGAGGACACGTGGTCGCGCAACGATCAAACCGCTGAGTACAGCTCGCCGATCGCAAAAGCTATCTGGAGCTATGTAGAGTATCTGCAACCGACCGAAGATGATGAGGAGGAAGCGGAGGAGCGTGACGGGTTCCATTACGATGGAACGGACGAGAACGGGGATTTGATCGACGGCCATGAGGCGCTGGTCGACGCTTGGGACTACCTCTCGCAGCAGATTGATCAGCTAGCTGCGGCCGATCACCCAACCCTATCATTGCCGACCGTCGAGCAAATTGTCACAGATGGTTCGATCGTGTTGACCGAGCTGTGGCCTCACGCATTGCCAAGTCAAACGCGGACATTCCTCAATGATAACGAAGACGGACAGTTTTTTGACGAGGCAGCCCAAACAGTGAGGCTGCTTGCGTTAGCAAGATACGTGAATTTTCGGATGGCCGCAACTGTTATTGACGCGTCGAACGAAGACTATGCGTTTGACATGTTCGAGTCGCTAAATACGACCGGGCAGCCGCTTACGGCCTTCGAGACGTTCAAACCGAAAGTAGTGGAGTTTGAGACGCCGGCCAACTATCCTTCTTCACCCTCAAAAATTTCCGTCGACAAGGTTCAGCGCTTTCTTGATCGCTTCAAGAACGCAGAGCAACGTCTGCAAGCGACCAGTTCTCTTCTTATTCCTTTTGCACTTGCGGAAAACGGTCACCGTCTCGAGAAGCACCTGAGCCACCAGCGACGATACCTGCGCGAACAGTACACCTTGGCAAATACCCGTCCTGCAAAGCGGGCGTTCGTTCAGCATCTAGCTACAACAGCGGATTTCGTCGGGTCGGCTTGGCGTCCTCGCGCGCGGCATACCCCTCAACTCCTCCCTGATCGGGTCCGGACTGATCCTGTGGCAGAGTTCTGCTTTGAGGCGCTTCGAACCATTCGGCACGACATCGTCCTAGCGCCGCTCTCCCGCTTCTATGCGGCCTATTGCAATGCAGCAGCAGCAGGACGCGACGAAGCGGCAGCTGAATTCTTTGGTGCGGTGAAGGCTGTCACGGCATTCTCAATGCTTTGGAGAGCTGCGAAGGGCGGCACCGCCAACATTGATAGCGTTTATCGTGAGCTGATGTCGCGCGGCATTGGTGGTGGAGCGGCTTTGGGAAGGAGAGCTGGCGGCACTGTCTCATTAGCTAATCTGAAAGCGGCGCTACAATCAAAACTGGATGGAGAAGGTTTAGACCGGGCCACGTGGGTAGCGGACACGAGCGTAGCCGCGATCTACAAGACGGGGCAAGCGATTACACGCTTCCTTCTGTTGGCGGCTGCGCATGATGCGGTTCCCGACGAGGATGCGCCAGGCATGATCATCAAGGGGCGACGCGGTACAAACACGTTGCTCACCCGTGCGCAATGGGATGACGATGAGACCCTCACGGTCGAGCATGTCGCACCGGACGCGCAGCATAGTCAGGGCTGGCCAGGAGACGTCTATAACGAGCGCCGCACCGTTCAGCGCCTCGGCAACTTCGTCCTTATCCCGGAAGTTGAGAATAATCTGCTCGCCAACCGCCCTTGGGAGCAGAAGCGTATTCTGTACCGCATGTTTGGCGCAGACACTCGTGCCAAGGCCACACGCGCGCTTACCGATGGGCGCGCCGTAGGCTTCAATCCAGGTCGGCGCGCCGAACAGCTGGTGGAAGAATCAACGGTTTTGCCGATGTGTCAGGCAATTAGCGCCTTTGCTGGACCATGGGACGAGGCGTTCATTGCGGCAAGATCCATCCGCCTTGCTGAGCTTGCGTGGGATACGCTTCACCCCTGGCTCGAGCCCTCTCGTGCCGCTGTCAGAAGGACCCGGCGAGCAGGATAGACGGCAGCTAGAAGCGGCCGTCCACACACGCGCGCTAATGAGATTGCCGGACAGGATGGCGTTCGTTCGTAGGTTGTCTGCTGTCGTGTTACTTATGGCAGATCACGCAACCTGCGTCGGCCTCATCGACGCCGTAAACGTCATCCACGGTGTCATCCGTCTGGGCGGCGAGCGGGTTACGCGGGCGACGCTTCTGCAACCGCTTCAAACGTCGATCGTAATCGTCCACGATGGCGCGCACCCGTTTAGGCTCGATTAGCTCGGTCAGGCTTTCGCCTTGGCTCCAGGTGAACGGCGAGCCACCTTCCAGCGCTGTTTTCTCGTACTTCACAGCCTCCGCAAATTCGTCAGGATGATGCTCCGCGAGCCGCACCCATTCGATCTTCTGTTGGAAGAAGCAGAACGTGCAGCCTGATCGGGACCGCCAGCTATAATATTCCGGTTCGCCGACGTCGGCCTGCTGCAAAAGCTCAATCACCCCGGCGCGATCGATCCCAGCCTCGCGAAGGGGAAGATGCACGCGCATGTTCTCGTGCGTGGCCTGATAACCCTCGCGCGAGGGCTCGTCCGCCCGGATCGCGACATAGGAATGGATGGTTGTGCCTGCCTCTAGCGCTGGCCTGATCCAGTGTTCCAGCGGGCGTAGCTTCAGTTGCCGCGTGCACCACCTGGTGCGCGGCGAAGGCAGAAAATTGCCATACTCGTCGAGCCAGAAGTCGAAATCCCGGTCCGGATTAAGCCGTTTGATCGGCTTCCCAAGGAAGCCCTCAAGGCGATCCAAGAAGGTGTAAACCTCCGGCAGTTCCTTGCCGGTGTCGGTGAAGAAATACTCGATGGGGAGGTCTGGTCGGTGCTGGCGCATGTAGACCGCCAAGGCCGCACTATCCCGTCCACCCGAGATGCCAAGGATGTGGCGTTCCTGCGTCATGCCGCCTCCATGTCCTGATCGGCCGCGAGCGCCGCGACCGCACGCGCGAGCGCCGCCATCTGAACCCGGTCAATTCCGTCGCTCTTTCGGAGCGTCTTTAGGACCTTCTCGGCCAGCATCGCGGCATCAGCCTTCTCCGGCTCGGTGAGAACGAACGACCTCAGCAGTGGCGGCGTCCGAGGATCCACGCCGATGACCAAAGCCAGCGCCTCGGTATTGGAGCGACGATCCCTGACCACTGCCAGGGCCTCGAGCTCACGAAACTGACGACCAAACCGCGCCATCTGGAGCAGCGCTTGCTCACGATCGCGGTCAGACCATCCATGTGCCGGCTTGTGGAGTAGCACACTGGCAACCCCTTCGATGTCCCCCTCTCCGCGCTCGAATGCTGCAGCACGCATGGCGAAGCCTTCGAAGGCGTAATCGTTGGTGAGGTCCTTGATCGACGTTGCGCGTTCCTGGGCGCCTAGGAAGGTAGTCGGATCTACTGCTAGGGCTTTGGCGAGTGCCCCTTGGAGATGCGCCAGGAGCTTCGGGTATGATGCTGTTGCCTCGTCGAGCGCGTCGATGACAACCTGCGCCGTGAGGCGCTCGCCCAACGCGGCCGGCAATGCGTCAAACAGCAGAGCCTCCGGATCCCGGGCTTTGAGCACGACGCTCCGGACCTTCTTCGCATCGGACGACAAGGTGTCCGTCCGCTGCGCGTAAGCCGTCAGTGCCTTGAACCGTTGGAACAGCGCCTGCGCTACGGGCAGAGACGAACTCTCTCCCTCCAGCCCGAAATGACGCGCCAGATCGCTGAGGAACGCGGCCTCCTTCGTGGAGCGATCAACGCGCCTCACTCGTATGTCCGCCGGCTTTTGAAGGAGCTTGTCGACGAACACGTCATCGATCTCGGTCTGGAAGACCCCATCGAGATAGACTGCGAGATGATCGCGGTTCGCAAGCAGTATGGCCAATGCTAGCACCGGCATGATGCCAGCTTTCATGCCGAAGGGCGGGCGAGACCAGGTCGCGTAAGCGTCGGCGAGCGAGATCTCGGTCGCGTCGGCCAGCACGGACCAAGCCGGCTTCAGAGTTAGTCCGTGTCCAACGTCTTGAGGCGCTTTGAAATCGTAGCCACCCTCACCATCAGGGCCATGAATGCCGAAGGGTTTTAGGACGGTGAGGTACAGCCCCATCTCGGCGGGGAAGCCCTCAAAACCTAGATCGGCCTCATGCGGGCTGCGCACCATCGCGTGCCCTAGCTCACGAACCGCCGCCATTGCGCTCGAGGACGGCCGATCGCGTTGGAGCAGCTCGCTTTTCAGCACCGGCGCCAGGCCGTAGGCCGTGTCTGCAAGGGCAGTGGCGACGATCGAGATGGGGTCGCGTAGCGACTTCGGAGGTGAGGACGCTAGCCACCACCGAGCTCTGTTGAGCGCCGCTTCCAGCTCGCGATGCAAGATATCGACGCTGCCGGACCGGCGCGCGGCAATCTCGCGGCGAGCAATCCGGTCGCCTTCGAGCTGGGGATGGTCACGGAAGACCCGTTCCACCGCAAAAAGGTCTGAAGCGCTTGTCCGGAGAGCATGGCTATTCGCCGCGCCGGCCACGGCGGCAACAATGCCGGCCTTGTGCAGGTGCTTCGCCATCGCCTTGCACCGGCTGTCGACAGCCGGTGCATCTAAGTCGCCATCACTCAGTGCGAGAACAAGCATTCCGCTTCCGCGGCTTCGCCGTGCCGCTAGTCGGGTCGCGAGATCCGCCGGCGCGTCATCGCGTGTCAGAAGCTGAACAACAACCTCGAACGTCCGGAGGGCTCCAGTCCTGAAGTAGTGGCGCTTCGCGGTTGCGAAGCCGAGGCCGACACGCTGAGGTATGGAGGCGAGTTGTTCGAAGTCCAGGGAGCTTGTTGCACGCGCGATCGCGTCCTCAAGGTCGAAGTCGCTGCCCGCGAAAAGCGCATACCCACCGAGGCGCGGCTGACGGATCAGCACCGCCCACTCAAGGAGGTCGGCGATCGCTGCGGCTCGGTCGACCGCTGCCACATCAGGCACCGCAGCACGGAAAATATCGTCTGCAAGCGCGAGGCCTGAGCCGTTGCGGAAGAATTCGATGACTGCCGCGGCCTTGGTCAGACGGACATGGAGCTCGCCGCCCTTAGCTGCCGCTCGTTCGATGGCCTCGAACGCAAGGCTGAACCGGCTTCCGTCGCTTCCATGCGAGAGGGCCATCCCGAAATTGGAGGCCAGATAGTCCCACAGACTATCAGGGCCGTATGTCAACGCGCCGTCGCTCGTCGAGCGAAGGAAATCTTGGAATCCATGCGGCTCGGCCGAGCTGAGGAAGCCGAAGACACTTCGCTCATTCTGAGCGAAGCGCTGCCGAGACACCGGACCGAGTAGGAGCGACGTCACCGGATTGAGCGGCCACGTCGCCGCCAGGGCCGCAGAGAGAATGGCTTCGTCGGTCGGCTTCCTGCGTCCAATAGCCTCAGCCACAAGGCGCGCTTGCTCGCTCGCCGCTTCCGGGGGCCTGGCACCAGTGATCGCGCTGCCCAACAGCGTGACGGTCTCGTCCGCACCCGCCAGAAACGGGATGTCCTGGTATCTGCCTTGGACCTTGGCCCATTCCTGACGCGCATCGCGTGCAGCGCGCGCGACATACTGGTCGAAAGCTTGGTGGAGAATGCCCACCACCACCAGGCGCCCCTCCGACCGGGCACTCCGCTCGGCCAGGTCTTGGAGAAGGTGGATGTCACCGCCCGCCGACGCTTCGTGCTCGAGGAGCTTGCCCAGCTCGTCCAGGACCAAGAAAACTCCGCTCCGCTTGGCTGAAGCGGCTTGCATTAATGCCTCGATGAGCGCGTCGTCGGTCGCGATCGCGCGGCTGTATGCAGCCTTGTTCCAATGCAGGGTGGCAGCGGCCGCATCGGCGATCGACTGACGAAGCCCCGTACGGCTGCCGGTAACTGCCACGATGGCCCATGGCCCGTCCGTCTCCGGGAAGGCGCGAGCATAAAGGGCTGTTAGTTCAGCGCCCGCAATTTCCCTGGCGATCGCTCGGTTGTCCGGGTGTCCGGCAACAAGATTGGCGACGAGGAGCGCAGCGCTCGATTTGCCTCCACCATAAGGACCTGTCCAAGTGAACGCCCCTTGGCGACTCTCGATCTGGCTGTCCGCGAGAGTCGTAAGCGCCTTGGTGACGGTCGCTTGCATGACGTAGCCCACAAGGGGGGGCGTGCCCTGCAGATCCGCGTCCAAGCGCGCGGATCTGGCGAACCGCCGGTTGATCTCTACCGTTTCAGACAGAGGCTTCATGCGGCAACCCGATCGTGCAGAACGTGCCCGTAGGCAGTAGCAATAAGCTTCATGGGATCGACAGCGCCGAGCCTCTGAACCTGCCGAAGGCCCGCCGTATCGGTCCAGCGCAACGCACCCTCAGTGACGTCCTCGATTCCCATCAGCCGTGTGATGACCGTGTCCTCGTCCAGCTTGAAGACGCGGCCCGGCGATCCCGGCGCGTAGCAGACCTGCTCGGCCGTGATCGCGCTCGACCCGCCCTTGGCTTCCCAGAAATCGGCAAGGGCATAGGCGAAGATGCCGTCGGGCAGCGTGGGCTTCGGACCACGAACGAACTCGTGCCAACCCCCAACTCTCGCCTCACGGATCAGCCCCAGCTCGGCGAGCAGAGGCTCGGCAGCGTCATCCCCGGCCATCGCATCGCGACGGACGTAGCTGCGCAGGAATACCTCAACGTCTCTCTTGAGGGTGTTCTGTGTTGCCCTCCACCCTCTCGATCGAACGAGCGCCATCAGCTCATCGATGAGACTTCCGGTATCGAATTCAATCGCTGACAGCACGTTGAAGGCGAAATAAGCGGTCGTTGTCCATTCTGGAGTGCTGGCAACGCCCCAATGAGCAAGCCACACGGTTGCAGCGTGCTCGAGATATGGATCATACCCATCATCGGCCAAGATTGCATGGCCGAGCGGTGTCGGCTTGATTAGCCGGTCTTGCTCCTCGAGGAAGGCGGTGGCTAGCCCCCAGTACCGCATGGACACAGCCATGTTGCGGCCGACGCCGAACCGTGCGATAGCCGATTGTTCCTGGAATGTTCCTGGCGAAGCGCCATCACGGACGGCGTCATACGCCTTCTTGAGCCAAAGGAGGCGCAGCGGGAAGGTTTCGTGACCGGCAAATTGGCCACGGACGTCTGAATCGGAAAGCGCATGCCTCATGCCATCCAATTACATCCTACTGGCGGGTCCGTCCAGTGGCGACCGCTGCCGTTGTGCGGCTTCAACAAATGCAGGTGATACACTCTTTATTTCCGTGATCGTGTTATACCGGTTAAAGTATAGTCGAACCACAGACTGAGCCCGTTCCGGCGTAATACCCATTGCCAATAAGACGTGAGATGGCATCAGCTGGCCCGACGTGCACGCAGATCCTGTGGAAATGCTCGCAACCGGGGACAATGAAGAAACAACACTGTCAGCGGATATGCCATTTACCTCAATGCTTACCGAGCCAGGTAGTACCGAAGCACTTCCGGTCGTAATCGTGAAGCTTAGTCCTCTATCGCGAAGATCGTTGCAGAACGTCTCGGCAAGTGCGCGACCATGTACCATGTCCTCGCGGAGCCGACTTCTAGCTAGTCCCGCTGCCGCCCCGAACGCCGCAAGAAGGTATGTCGGCTCGGTGCCCGGGCGCATAGAGCCCTCCTGTTTACCTCCGTAGGATAACGGGCTTGGCTTCGGGGCTCCGGATGCGACGTAGAGCGCTCCGACGCCCATCGGGCCATACATCTTGTGTGCCGAGATCGACATATAATCGACTTCCAGGTCATCGACATCAACAGGGATCTTGCCTGCCGCCTGAGCGGCATCGCAGTGAACTAGGGCGCCCTCCCGATGGGCGATCGCAGCGATAGGACCGACCGGCTGAACCGCACCGGTCTCATTGTTTGCCAACATAATCGACACCAGCAACGTAGCTGAATCAATCAGGCCTTCGATCGCGCCAACATCGACGACACCTTCCGCGGTTACGGGAGCAAGGATGACGTCGAACCCGAACGCCCGCATGCTCTC
>Ga0209190_1003024_pt1 | contig 11185 bp, 11 predicted proteins | sample M_140205_XF_Meta_FD_187315 | JGI IMG/M metagenome (GOLD analysis project Ga0209190, IMG submission 187315) | Freshwater microbial communities from Lake Montjoie, Canada to study carbon cycling - M_140205_XF_MetaG (SPAdes) (version 2) | ecosystem: Environmental > Aquatic > Freshwater > Lake... | reverse complement strand
CCGCGCGCGCCAACTCGCGGGCCACGCCCTTCTCGGTCAATTGCAAATACTCCTGATAGTTCGCCTCGGCGCGCTCCAACAAACCAAGAAACGACTCGGCGGTGCCAGCGTCGATCGGCTCATCGCCGCCTTGGCGATTCACGGAACTTTGCTTGCGCACATTCTCCAAGGACGGCCTGTAAAAACGGTCCGGCACAATTGAGTAACGCGCTGAGTATTCATTCACATTCGCGGTGCGATGGCGAATCCACTGGCGCGCCACGAACATTGGCATGGCCACATGAAATTTGAACTCGACCATTTCAAGCGGCGTGGTGTGGCGATGACGAAGCAAGTAGCGAACCAACGTGCGGTCCTCGCTGACTTGCTTGGTTCCATCTCCGTAACTCACGCGCGCGGCTTGCACAATTGCGGCGTCTGCAGTTTGTCCAACCGGCGCAAGGCGCGGCATGACATCAACAAGCGCAATGAATCCATGTTGATGAATTGGAATTTCCCAACGCGAGCAACCATCCATCAAGTCGCGCATGGGCGTCTCTGGTTGCACACGGCGAATATTGGAATCCGTTTTGGGAACGCTGTTTGTTGGAACAACCATTCTTTGATTATGCGATGAAACCGCCCGCCGTAGGTGCTTTAAATGCCCCGTAATTTCAAATTATTTTGGGGCGGCCGTGGCGGCGGCATGGTTCCAATTTTGCAGCCACTCATTCACCTTCTCAATGGTTCCCACTCCAGAGGGACGCCCACGCACTTGTAGAACAGGCGTGAGATTTCCGGTGGGTGGCCAGATCACTTCAATTCGACCCGCGACCGCGGCGGCGATATCCGCTGGAACTAGATTCGCCTGCGCGGCCTCTTGACTGGCAGGCCATTCGCCCGCGCGCCGGGTCGCGGACAAGCATTGCGGGTGCGCGGAAATAAATTTCACAAACTCCTCTTGCGAAGTTGGCATGGCATTGTTGGCCACGGAGTAACTCATAATGGCCCACGACACCGATCGAAGTTGAATGTCCGTTTGCTTGGCCTCCTCACGAACATTGCGGGTGACGAACCAGCCAAAATAAAATGATGCGGCGGCCAATGAAATAAAGATCACCGCAAACCATCTACGAAACAAGATTTGCTTTTTCATTTGCGCCGCGGTGGGCGCGGGAAAGTCGTTGGACATTTTGGTGTCAGCCTGCGTCAAGTTCGCATGCCCTGCAATTGCACAAGCGATCGCTTGCGACGCGGATCAGCCTCTGGCACGGCGCTTAACAATGCCTTGGTGTACGGATGCTGCGGTCTGTGAATCACATCGTCACGCAGACCTTCCTCCACAATCTTGCCGTCATACATCACCGCGATCCGATCGCAAATGTGGTGAATGACAGCCATGTCATGGCTGATGAACAAATATGACAATTGAAATTCGTCCTGCAAATCCTTCAAAAGATTCAAAATCTGGCTTTGAATGCTCACATCAAGCGCGCTGGTTGGTTCGTCACACACGATCAACGCTGGGTTTAAAGCAAGCGCGCGCGCAATACCAATGCGTTGACGTTGTCCGCCGCTGAACTCATGCGGATATCGATCAGCCGCCGCTCGCCACAAGCCGCAACGCTCGAGCAATTTCTCAACGCGCTCGCGCAATTCGTCGCCCGTGGCAAGTCCATGCACTTCAATCGGCTCGCCAACAATGCGCCCCACGCGCATGCGCGGATTTAAACTTCCGCCGGGATCTTGAAAGATAATTTGCATTTTGCGCCGCGCCGCCCGCAACTCCGCTGAATTCATGGCAAAAATATCCGCGCCTTCAAACAAGGCTTGTCCACCAGTGTGGTCCGCCAAACGTAACAAGGTGCGGCCCACCGTGGTCTTGCCGCAACCAGATTCGCCCACCAAGCCCAATGTCTCGCCCTTGTTCAAATAAAAGTTGACGCCGTCCACGGCTTTCACATGTCCCGTGACGCGCTGCAGCACTCCACGGCGAATAGGAAACCATGTCTTGAGATCACGAACTTCCAATAAATGTTGCGCGCTCATGTGATTGATGCTACCCATTCAAATTCCAATTAACCCAGCGGAATCCGAAGCTGCGCAATGGTTCCATTTTGCTGGCGCACACCAAGCACAAGCGTAAATTCCGGGCTTCGCAATGTGTCAATTTGCCGCGTAATTCGCGTGTAAAAGTCGTCCAAATTGCTGATTTTCTGGCCGAACACTTCCACGATCATTGTGCCGGGTGAAAAAATTGTGGCGACTCTGGATCCAGGAATCACCTCCTCAACCATCACCCCTCGCTCAAACGGCACTTTGAATTGCGCCGCGGAAACTTCCGTGGCCGTGATCAGTTTCTGAACGCCAATATTGCGCAACGCTTCAACAATCGCATCGGAATTGGTTTCAGGCTTCAGTTGCGCCATCACAACCTGCAATGAAATTACTTCGCCAGATTTATTATCAACATTTGGCCGCCATAAATCAATCGGGATAGTTTCGTTTGGCAAACGCGACGCAATGATGCTGCGCAACTGCGAGGCATTCTGAATTCGCTGCCCCGAAAATTGCGTGATCACATCACCAACGCGCAACCCCGCCAACTCCGCCGGACTCGCTGGACTCACCGTGGTAATTGCGACTCCGTCACCTTGAAATACTTTGGCGGTGATCTGAAGCATGGGATCGCGCGGCCGCGTTCGAGATAAATCCTCCGTGTCCAACATGGCAATGCCTAAATATCCCTTGATCACTTCTCCGTGATCGATGAGTTGATTGACCACATTCTCAATCATTGAAATTGGAATCGCCAAGCCAATACCAGCGAATTGCTCCTGCGAAACGCCATTTCTGTGGCCCGTGGCAATTGCCGTGGCCATGCCCACCACATGCCCTTTAGTGTTGGTCAGAGGTCCGCCAGAATTTCCTGGATTGATGGCCGCGTCCGTTTGAATGAAATTTTCATATTCAATATCCGTGATTCCAGCGGCGCGGCCAAGCCCCGACACGATTCCATTGCTCATGGAAAAACGAAAATCAAATGGACTGCCAAACGCGAACACCATGTCGCCCTGCTGCGGATCCTGCGTGGCGCGCTGCGCCGGCACAAGTCCAAGCGTGTCCACTTGCAATACAGCGATGTCCGTGCGCAAATCCGCGCCAAGTAATTTTGCCTCGCGTCGCTCGCCGTCAACCATTTGCACTTCAAGACTTGTAGCGCCGTCAACAACATGCGCGTTGGTCACAATGTGACCGGCGGCGTCATAGACCCAGCCGCTTCCTGTATTAATAAAACTACGATTGACCCCACGGCCTCCGACTAATCCTGAACTGCTGACATGCACAACACTGGGCTCCACAAATGTTGCCACATCGCGTGAAGCTTGCGACATTTGATCAAGCAACGAGCCAGCGCTTAGACGTTCTTGCGCCGCGGTCATTTGCACGGCGGTCATGCCTTGTGAAACTTGCCGCACCGCGGTGGGACCAATAAACAACAACGCCGCCGCCGCCGCAAGCACCACCAATGATGGCCCAAGAAATTCAATGCGCCGCACGTGAGTCACTTCCAGAACGCAACATGGCGCGCAGTTTTTCCTGCTCGACTTGCTCCATGCGATAGGTCTTTCCAGGCAATTTTCCGGCGCGAACAAGCTCTCCAAACGCCGCCGCGCCAGCTTGAATTGCTTGCCCAACAGCGGCCAACGGTTGCGCGAACGCCGGCTGCCATTCGCTCATTCCAAGAATGTCCTGCAACACAACAACTTGTCCATGACAACTGGCGCCCGCGCCGCAACCAATCACAGGAATTGTGGCGCGCTCAACAATCAATTGCGTCACCTCTGGTGGACATGCTTCAACAAGCAACATGCTGGCGCCGGCGGCTTCCATGGCAGATGCGTCGGCCACGATTCGAACAGCGTCCTCCGCGGTTCGACCCGCGGAAAAATATCCGCCCTTCATTTTGGCTTGTTGCGGACGGCTTCCAACATGCGCCACAACTGGAATTCCGGCGCGCGCCATTTGCTCCACAAGCGTGGCGAACGATCGATCCACTTCCAACTTCACGCAGTCCGCCATGCCTTGCGTAAGAAATCTTCCAGCGTTGCGAATGGCGTCGCCTTGCTCGCATTGATAAGAAAGAAACGGCATGTCCGCCATCACCACGCGCCGCGGAGCGCCACGCTTCACGGCGGCGGTTATCTCCACCATGAAATCAAGCGGCGCGTGAATTGTCGCCGTGTGTCCAAGAATCACTTCGGCAGCGGTGTCGCCCACCAATAAAACGTCCACGCCCGCGCGGTCAAGCCAACGCGCCGTGGTCGCGTCGTAGCACGTTAAACACGTGAATCTTTTTTGCTCACGCGCCATGCGCGCCAAAGTGCGCAGCGTGATGGCTTCGCCGGCGCCCGCGTCAGTGATGCGATTGGTGGCAAGCGATTCATTCAATGGTGCGTTGTTGGGTTCCACAGATGCCAATAGTAGCCCGCTTTCGCTTAAAAACGTCGCGACGGATTGTTGATCAAATTGTCGCGACCAGGCACGATCATGTCGGCAATTTCAATGGCTTCCTTCAGGGATTCAAGCGCTTGTTGAATGTCGAAACACGGCGAAATCACGCGGCCCTGCTCTAAATGCTCCGCGGTGGCGACGGCGTCGCCCGCGATCAAAATTGTTGTGGCTGGCGTGGGCAAAAGCAAACCGTTTGCGCCAATGGAAACCCCAGGCAGCGGAAATAAATCCACACCCTCGGCTAATCGGTCAGGCGCGACCTCGCAGGCGTTTAAAATTTCAAGTTCTTCGCGCAACATGCGGGTGAGTTCCGCATCCTCCTCCGCTCGCGCCTGCTCAAGTTTTTCTCGAAGCTGCGCGCGCACACCTTTTTGCTCAAGCTCGCCAATCCATATGGTGGCGTTTGCAAACGCCGCCAAACCGCGTCGACGAAGCGGATGAAAGCTGGTGAGAAAAACATGCGTGACACTGTCGGCGCCTTTGCCCGTGCGCTCGGACAAACGTGGAAGCAAAATCTGCGGCGGCAACGATGGGTCAACCAAAATCACCGCGTCACCCGACACAACAAGGGATGTGGTTGTATGCGCCGCGCGAACATCGCCTTTCTCGCCCCACAGCGGATGCGCGCTCATTGCGCCAATGGAAATGATTTTTAAACTAGCCGCCATGATGTGGTTGCAGATAAGGTTGCAGGTGTAGTCTAGGATTCAATCCGAGATTTAATCCTGTGCGGATTCCTTAGCAAGACGACTCAGCGGATCATTGGGATCGCGGCGCTTTGATTCCAACGCCGCAATAACTTCCGGCGGAACCAATGCGGAAAGTCGCTGTAAATCCCCGCCAAATGCCGCTATTTGCTTGATCAGGCTGCTAGAGACATATGCGAAACTTTCGCCCGTTAAAATAAACACCGTCTCAATTTCCGCGACCTGCCGATTGGTGATAGCCAACTGACACTCGGACGCCAAGTCTGTGACGTTGCGAATGCCGCGAATAATCGCCGACGCATTTTGCTTGCGCGCGAAGTCCGTGGTGAGCCCGTTGTAACTCTCCACGCGAATCTTGGCGCCCTTTGGATTTTTCAGCAGCAAGCGCTCAACTAAAATTTGCGCGAACTCGCGGCGCTCCTCTATGGTGAATAGCGGCGGCTTGTCAATGTTGATTCCAATCGCCAAAATCACCTCGTCAAAAATACAGCGGCTGCGTTCAAGCACATCAATATGACCCAAGGTGATGGGATCAAATGAACCGGCATAAACCGCAAGATGATGCATGGCGCGCAAGCCTTACGGCCCAGTCACTCCAACGGCGGTCATGACTTGCGAAAGACCGGCGGCGTTGAGCAAGCGCTTGAAATTTTCGCCAAACACAAAGTTCTCTTTGGGAAAATTCACGCCGCTGCGATTGTTGTCAATATGGCTGAACACAATTTCCGTGGACCCAATGTCCGTCCACGCCCCAGTGCGGTGATCGAAGCAGGAAATAGTGCCTTTTGTGCTGGCGCCAGACTCATCCACGCGCTCGATCACGGCGTCGTAGCGGATGGTTTGCCCTGGAATCACATCCGCGTCAATCGTTGCCGAACCAATCTTTGCAAGAATCACTTTCTCTTTAAAGCCGCGCGTGCTTCCAACCAACACGCCCGCGGTCTGCGCCATGCCTTCCAACATTAACGACGCTGGCATGATTGGTTGATCCGCGAAATGATCATGCAAATGATCCTCCGCCAAACTGACATTCTTCACCGCGGTCAAGCGGTGTCCAGGTTCAAAGGCAACCATCATGTCAATCCACATCCAGCGCATGGGTGATTCTTTCTACCAATATTTCACGTGCAATGTTTCACGTGCAATGTTTGAAACGCAATAGTTCAAGTGCTCAAGAAAAGTGAATGCAACTCAAATCAAATATTCGCGTCAAGCCTTCAGCTTATTGTCCACAAAGTCGGTCAAACTTTTCACGGTGAAAACTTCGCTGAGCTTGCCAACCGAGCGATCTTTTTCAAAGTTAGAAAAGTCAATATGCGGCAGTTTTTCCTTCAAAAGACCAAAGCCCTTGTCGGTAACTTTGCCATTTTCAACCATGCTTGCATCTTGCAACATGTTCTCGGGAAACAATTCACCTTGCTCAATCTTGAACGGCTTTGCGGGCGTGGAAAATTTCTTCTCCAGACGAAATTGAATATCTAAAAAGTCAATGCTCTCCGCGCCCAAGTCGCCCGTGAGAGTTGATGTTGGCTTAACACTCTCCGCGTCAACGCCAAGAGCCTCTTCAAGAACTTCGCGAACGCCTGCTTCTATCTGTGTGCGATCAAATGACAATGTGAATTCTCCATTCAGTGTTTATGCCGACCTTCCATGGCCGGCGGATTAGTGAGTGGCCGCGACGGCGGCGTGAATTCGAACAGGTCGCATTGTAAAGCGACCTGAGACTGCCGTTTCGCCAACTCCGGTTGAGCGAACAACTAAGGCTGTACCTTTCATCCCAAACGACCCGTCTTCATGAATTTTTTCGCGCGTCACTTCCACTTGAAGCGCTTCACCTGGGCGGACAAAACTTCCGTAACGCAGGGCGCGCACATTTCCAAGCACTAAACGAACTTTAGATTGATCCTTTAAGAGCTCCCGCGCCGCCTGAACCATGGCTTCCAGCATGAAAACCCCAGGCAAAACCGGAAAGCCAGGAAAGTGATCCGCAAGGTATTCCTCGGCGGATGTGACGTTTTTGATAGCCAAAATTCGATCCTCTGACCGCTCCAAGACCGCATCAATAAGTTGAAATTTCACGATTTCGATAGTAACCAAGTGCGGGCAATTTGGCTTTCATTGAAGGCCGAAAGTTAAAAAACCCACCAAAAACCGCAATTTAGGCATGTAATTGCTATGGAATTAGTCAGAAAGCACGCGAATTTGCGGTTTTAGACGGCAAATTTGCGCAAACCGCCAACCCTAAAACCATTTCACAAGCCAATCCCGCGGCCTGCCAACACAAAGCACCATATATGGGGGACCGGACCGACCTCGAATCTAATCGCCAATTTTGGCGAAGAAACCGCCATTTTTCCGATCTTACAAGTCATGGCACGCACCGCATCTATTGATTCAACTGGGTCATTCAGTGACCTTCCCGCACCCACATTCGCCCGCCGCGCCGCTTGGATCATGGCCGCCGGAACGTGGGTGTTCCTATTTCTGGCCATGGCCACTTTCAACAGCGCTGATTGGCCAAGCCACGTTGTGGCTATTCACTCCAACCCACCAAGCAATCTCATGGGCAAACTTGGCGCCATCTTTTCATATTGGATTTACATGGGCGTTGGATTTGGCGCGTGGCTTCCAATGATCGCGTTTGCGATTGGCTTGGGCGCGGTCGCAAGTGGTCGGCGCGTCACGCATCCAATGGTGCGAATGTTCGGAGCATGTTTAATGATGTTGTCCTTCAGCGCGATCCATGCGCTGTGGTTTCCACGACTTGGCGCGCTGGCAGGTTGCGAGGCGGGACTTGTTCCGCAGTGGATCACCGGTGAATTGCAATTGCGCTTCAGTGGCACCGCGACAAGCTTAGCGCTTCTCACTTCACTTGCTCTTGGCGCCATTGTGTGCATGGATGAAATTGTTTTCGCGCTTCCAAAACATTTCTCGCACTTGTGGAATTGGTCCGCGCCAATGCGTCAGGTGGATTGGAAAGGCCTGATAGCGAAACTGCGCACTCGTCCAGCTATCTTCACTCCGGCGCTTGCGGGCGCCAAAGTTAGCGACAAGGTGAGTACAAGAGCCGCGGCCAAAGCAGCCGCCATGGCAAAGACTTCCGCCAAGTCATCCGCGGTGCTTGAGGCCGAAGAAGATGAAACCGAAATCGCCGACGAGACTGAAGAAGACCAACTAGAAGAAACAGACGAAATCATCGATGAAAACGATGATTCTGAGGAAGCCGAACAAGATGAAATCGACGAGGTTGAAGAAGCCAACAACGCCATTGCTGAAGTGGCCGCGCCACGCACGCTGACCGAGGAGGAACTGAAGGCGAAGATCGCCAAACTTCCACTGCGCATGGCTGGCAACAACACCGTGATCGCGCGCGACCAAGATATTCCGCGCCAAGAAAATTACGACGGCTATCAATTCCCAGGCCTTGATCTTCTTGGCGACCCAGAGGGCAATTGGTCCGAAGCTGTTGAGGCCTATGTGCGCGACCAAGCGCAAGTGCTTGAGCAAACATTGCACACATTTCAAATTGACGGCGAAGTGACCGGCATTGAAAGTGGTCCCGTGGTCACGTTGTATTCCGTTGAACTTGCGCCAGGCACGCGCGTGGCGCGCCTGCAAACCATCGCCTCCGACATTGCGCGCAGTTTACAAGCGCCAAACATTCGCATCTTGCCAAACATGGTTGGCCGCACATCCATTGGCATTGAAGTTCCAAATCGTCAAAAAGAAAAAGTGATGTTGAAGGAACTCATGAGCGGCGGCCACGCCAAAGACATGGTGCTGCCAATGTTCCTTGGAAAAGATTCCGCGGGCGAGCCGCTGGTGCTTGACCTTGCCAAGATGCCGCACATGCTGATCGCTGGCACCACCGGTAGTGGCAAGAGCGTGTGCATGAACACCATCATCATGGGCTGGCTGTACACCAAGCGTCCCGACGAATTAAAGCTGTGTTTGGTCGATCCAAAAATGGTGGAAATGAGCCAATTTGCCGAGATTCCGCACTTAATGTGCCCCGTGGTCACGGAGATGTCCAAGGCCGCCGGCATTCTGGAATGGGCCGTGGACAAAATGGAGGAGCGCTACGGCATGCTCAAGAACGCGGGTTGCCGCGACATCACCGCATACAACGGTCTTGGCGAAGAAGAGTTGTACGCGCGCTTGAAGCCAGCCAATGATTTGGAGAAGGCGCGCATTCCAAAGAAGTTGCCAGCGCTTGTGTTTGTGGTGGATGAGTTGGCCGACTTGATCATGACGCACAAGGAAGTGGAGCAATCTATTGTTCGCATTGCGCAGAAGGCGCGCGCGGTTGGCATGCACTTGGTGCTTGCAACACAGCGACCGCAAGCGGATGTTGTGACGGGTTTGATTAAGAGCAACATGCCTTGCCGTGTCAGCTTTAAAGTAGCCAGCGGAATGGACAGCCGAATTGTGCTAGATCAAAAGGGCGCGGAACTTTTACTTGGTCAAGGCGACATGTTGGTGCTCACTCCAAGCAGTAGCGAACTTCGCCGCTCGCAAGGCACGCTTGTAACCGATAGTGAAACGCGCAAGGTTGCGCGCTTCTTGGAAGATGTGGCCAAGCCTTCGTTCGAGCGGTCACTGGTTGCTATTCGCGGAACCAAAGCCGTTGTCGGCAACAACGACGCCCGCGACGGTGGATCAGCCGCAAGCGATGGCTTTGAGCGCGATCCATTCTTTGAAAAAGCCGTGGAAATCATTATTGAATCGGGCCGCGGTAGCGTAAGTTTGTTGCAACGACGGCTTGCCATTGGCTACGGCCGCGCGAGTCGCTTGGTGGATCAAATGGGTCTGGCGGGAATTCTGAGCGACCACAAGGGAAGCGTTGCGCGCGAAGTGTTGATTAGTTTGGATGATTGGCACCGCATGCGCGAGATGGAAGAAACGCCACGCACCACCACCATGGACCCAGATAATTTGGGTGAGACCGCCTCGGACGCCGTTGATGAAAGCGTGCCGAATGAATTTGAAGGCGAGTACAGAAACTAATTCGATCTTAGAAGGGTTTGAAAGGGACGTAGTGATTTGTAATTTGTAATCAGTAAGCAAGACGCCGAGAAATCGGCGTCTTGTCTTTTTCCGGGCGTAAATTGGCGACGCGCCACGCGCCGCTGGGCAAGCGTTCTTACACGCCAGCGTTTACTTCGCAGCCGCCGCCTTCACTTCCACTTCCAACGTGATGGTCTCCTTCGCCGAACTGTTCTTATCGGTGGTGCTTACAAGCCCGAACTCAATCTTTGCGTCGCCCGCCGCGTTCGCGTGCAGGTGATAAATAGTATGAATCGCTGTTCCAGCCGAAACCGCGCCCGCGGGGTCGGTCTCGGAAGCTGCATCAACAAGTATGTACGGATCGTTGGCCGTGCGGCATTGCCACTCTTGTCCATCACCCGACTTTGACGTGAGTGAGACTTTGAAGTCCTCGCCAACTGTGGCGGTTCCATTGGAGGATTTTTCCAGCTTCAACACTGCACCCTGCGAAATTGCGCCTAGGTCTTGACCCTTATGTTTAAATAGGACCCGCGCCAACATGACTGGCGGCGGTCCGTTCTTGCAACCTTGCATAGGAATGAAAGCGCCCGCGGATAGAAGCATGACGACGGTGAGTTTGGAGAGAGTGGACATGTTGTAATACCCTTTCGGTGGTTTGTTGGCTTAGGGCCAGTTGATACAAATTTAATTTTCCAGTTCCAAGTGTAACGGCGAATAAATCAGAACTACGTTTGGTCGATCAGCGCCGCGAAGAAGTCATATACGTGAATCCCAACTTGAGATGCGCGATTGAGCGCACGGCGCGGATCTCAAAGCCCCCACAACTTGGCGTAGTCAGCTTTAAATGTATCGCCATACCCCTTGCCGTATGTCGCGGGTACGCCGGCTTCCGCCGCATTGCTCTTGTCAAAAATGCGAAACGGAATATGCAAATTCTTCACCGCGCCCATGCCGCCAATCAATCGCATTTCCGCGTC
>Ga0209190_1003021_pt1 | contig 11190 bp, 11 predicted proteins | sample M_140205_XF_Meta_FD_187315 | JGI IMG/M metagenome (GOLD analysis project Ga0209190, IMG submission 187315) | Freshwater microbial communities from Lake Montjoie, Canada to study carbon cycling - M_140205_XF_MetaG (SPAdes) (version 2) | ecosystem: Environmental > Aquatic > Freshwater > Lake... | reverse complement strand
GGCCTGAAAGAAAGTGCGAAACTTCCTTGTTCGGCGTAATCTTCATCACGCCCTTCCGCCCCGACCACGATGCCACCACGTACATGTTGCCATCCACATCGAAGGCCATACCCTGCGGCCGGCCCAGCCCGCGATAAAACGTCTCCACATCCCCGTTGGAGGCCACACGATAGACCGAATCATAGCTGGAGGTCGTCGGGCCTGAAACATACAAATGCTGATCCGGACCCCACGCCAAATGAAAGGCCGAAATCGACGGTTCCAGCGTGGCGTAGACGTAGATCTGGCGGGTTGGCTCCACTTTGAAGATCGTGCCCGAACGGTCCCCCACATACAGGTTGCCCTGCTCGTCGAAGCACATGCCCGTGGCCACCCCCATGCCTTCCACAAACACCGACATATTGCCGGATGGGGTCACCTGATAGACGATGCCATCGAAGCGGCTGGAAATGTAGATGAGGCCATCGGCACCCACCGCAATCGCAGTGGCGTTCATCATGTCATTGAGGAACGGACGCAGGTTGAAATTGAGGTCGATTCGGTAAACCGCCACCGGTACTTTCTGGCCACGTGAGCCCGAAAAAGTGGTGTAGATATTGCCGAAGGTATCTACCGCCGGGTTCGCCACGGGATGCAGGTTTTCGGCGATCATGATGCCGATGTCGCAGCCCCAGACCTGGCTGGCACCCTCGCCCTCGCCAACAACAAGGTCCCCCGCAGAAGCGCCATCCGGAACCTTGACAACCAGTAAGGAGTCCGAGCCGATCAGGGGGTGCGCCGCAACGTCGCCGATCATGACGACCGGACGTTCCATTTCCGCTCCGGCTCCAAGGCCATTGCCGCTGATGTAAAGCTCGCCGCCGGTAATGGCGGCTTCAGGTTGTACCCCGGTGATGCTGGGGCGGAGGTTATCGCGAGTTGCCATAATATTTTTCGGTTAATAGAGATTGAACCACCCTGCGGCGGATAAGACAAGGGCACCGTAAACGCCCGCCATGATGTCGTCGAGCACAATTCCGGCACCGCCTGGAACTCTCTCTGTTTGACGCACCGGGGGGGGCTTCAGGATGTCGAAAAAACGAAACAAAACGAACCCGAGGGTGATCGACTTCCAGTTGAAGTGGGCAGCCCCGGCCAGCGTGAGCCATTGGCCCAGGACTTCGTCCACCACCACAATCTGCGGGTCTTTCCGGCCGGACTCAATGGCGACAATGCCAGACGCCCGAATGCCCGGATACAGAAACACAAGTGTAAGGACAATGAACCAGGCTGGAGACATCCCCAAATAAATCAACGGGGTAGCGATCAGAATTGCGGCCAGAGAACCAGCCGTCCCAGGGCCCTTCGGGCAATAGCCCGCGCCAAAGAACGTGGCGAACAGCCAGGCCCACTGGGTATGGGACGCGGTAGCGTCTTCAACCAATAAACTTCGTCTATTCGCCATTGTCCCGTTCAAAGGCCGGTTCAGTGGAGATGATGTAGTCGCCGGAAGCCCAGGCACCCAAGTCAAGGACGCGACAGCGCTCGCTGCAAAATGGCGCTTCCGCGTCCAGCAGGCTGACTTTCTTTTTGCAGATAGGGCAGATCATCCTGGTTTAGATCATCTTGGTGCAGAGATAAGCTCAGCTGAGCGTGAAGCAGAAATCTGGATCAGCGGTGTCGGGCGGAAAGCCTGTGTTGTTTCCGTGGACGGCAAAAGCGTCCCGATTACATCGTAATCATGGGTTTCGGTCACCAGCAGCCGGCGCATCTGGCCCACCGCCGGAGCTTCGCCCTCCACGTCATTAATCAGGACGTAACCATCAATCTCGGGAGCCTGGGTGGACATGCGGGCCTGCCAGAGGAGGTCGGTGTCGGGGGAAGGACCCTCCACCAGAACGGAAACTTCCTGGCCCCGGTACAGCTTGTTACGCTTTTTCGAGATCCCGCGCTGGACCGACATCAGCTTGCGCTTGCGATTGTTGATATCGCGAGCCCCCACCTTGCCGTCCAGTTCAAAACTCTTGCTGGTGTCTTCGTCGGAGTAGGAGAAGACGCCCATATTGTCGAACTTCGCCTCTTCCACAAACTGGCACAGGGTCTCGAAATCTTCCTGTGTCTCGCCCGGGAAGCCGACAATAAAGCTGGTCCGAATTGCCACGCCCGGAATGGTCCGGCGGATCTTTTCCAATAACTTCAGGAAGATATCGCCATTCGCCCCGCGCTTCATCCTCTTCAGAACGTTGGCGCTGGCGTGCTGCAGCGGCATATCAATGTACTTCACCAGGTCGCGGTGTTCGGCAATGGTGTCGAGCAGTTTCTGGGTGACGCGATTCGGGTAGCAGTACAGAAAGCGAACCCATTTCTGCTGCTCGGTCTCGATCTGTGCCAGCCGAGCCAGCAGGACGGCCAAACCGTCTTTCAGGCCAAAGTCTTCCCCATAGCAGGTCGTGTCCTGCCCGATCAGGTTAATCTCCCGCACACCCTGACTGAAGAGTCTGGTGGCTTCGGAAACGACCGACTCAAAACGGCGGCTGCGGAACTTCCCGCGGTACTGCGGAATCACACAGAAGGTGCACGGGTGGTCGCAACCTTCCGCGATCTTCATATACGCGAAGTGGCGGGGCGTGGCCAGAACCCGTGGTGTCAGATCGTGGTAGAGATACAGGCCGTTTTCCGGAGGCGCGACCTCTTCTTCGATCCCTTCGCAAATGGCCCCGATCTTGTCCAGTTCGTTGGTGCCGATCAGGGCATCCACTTCCGGCATATCCGCCTTGATATCGCCGCGGTAGCGCTCGACGAGACAGCCCGCAACCACCAGACGTTTCGCCCGCCCCACTTTCTTGTACTCGGCCATTTCCAGAATCGTATCGATCGATTCCTTCTTGGCAGGGTCAATAAAGCTGCAGGTGTTTACAACCAGGACATCGGCCTGATCGGGATGGGTAGTGAGTTCATGCCCACGTGAAGTGAGCTGGCCCATCATCACCTCGCTGTCCACGAGATTCTTGGGGCAACCGAGACTGATGAATCCGATTTTCAAAGTACCGCTTTTCAAAAAAAAATTAGGGGAGAGGCGCCGAACGGCGCGTCTACTTCAGGATATCATTCCCGAAAGAGGGCTACTCGCGCTGGCGTAGAGTCGCCGCTCCATGCGCCCGGCTTCGAAGGCCAGTCGACCGGCCTCCACGCCCAGTTTCATGGCAAGCGCCATCTTTTCAGCATCCTGCGCAGCGGCGATCGCAGTGTTCATCAGGATGCCATCGGCCCCAAGCTCCATGGCGAGCGCAGCGTCCGAAGCGGTGCCCACGCCGGCATCGACAATCAGCGGTACTTCGGTAATCATTTCACGCATGATGCGGAGGTTCGTCGTGTTCTGGATGCCGAGCCCCGAGCCAATCGGCGCGGCCAGCGGCATAACCGCCGCTGCTCCGGCGTCGATCAGGCGGCGGGCGTTCACCAGATCGTCATTTGTGTAGGGCAGAACCACAAATCCTTCTTTTGCCAGGACTCGGGTGGCTTCCACCAGACCCTGGTTATCGGGGAACAGCGTCCGCTCGTCGCCAATCACTTCAAGCTTCACCCAATTGGACAAGCCCACTTCCCGCCCCAGACGTGCGGTTCGAATCGCTTCGTCAGCGGTGTAGCACCCGGCAGTGTTGGGGAGGATGAACATCTTTTCGCGGTCGATGTAATCCAGCAGGGATTCTTTGCTCTTGTCGGTCAGGTTGACGCGACGTACCGCCACAGTTACGACCTCCGCTCCGGAAATGGCGTGGCAGCGGGCCATCTCCTGAAAGCTCCGATACTTGCCCGTACCGATGAGAAGCCTCGACTGAAAAGTCCGTCCGGCTATTGTTAGCGCCATGGCTCCAGGGTATCAAATGGGCGTCAGAGACCGGCGTACCAGTCGTAGCCCCGCTCTTCCCAGTAGTCTTTTGGCCGGGTGTCGGTGTATTCAATCCGACCGATTCGCTTAATGTTCTTGATGCCGTACTTCACCGGAATGACGAGGCGCAGCGGCGCTCCGTGCTCTTCGGTGAGCGGTTCGCCATTCATCTCCCAGGCCAGCAGAGTTTGCGGATGCAGGGCGCTGGGCATGTCCACACTCACGTAGTAGACGCCGTCCGGCGTGTTCATGCCGATGCAGATCGCGCGCTCGGACCCGGCGCAGAACTTCGCCGTGAAATCGGAAAGTCGCGCACCCGCGAACCGGGTTACGGTGCTCCAGCCTTCCACGCACTTGAATTCGATGGTCTCATCGTGAAGGGGCAGGGTCTTAATGTCGTCGATAGCGAGCTTCTGCGTTACGCCCGCAGAGCCGTAGGGCTTTATCTCCAGGCGCCAGTCTGCGACAACAAGCTCATCCTCCAGGCCTTCTTCACCGTTGGGCTTCAGCTTACCGATGGCCGAGGCCGGGAAGGTGGGTGCCAGATTGTTGTTGGAGTAGAGAGCGGAGCGGACTGCGCTTTCGTTCAGGCCCAAAACCTTCCGGAAATTGGGCGGTATATCGCCTTCCGTGATGGGGCCGGCCGATAGCCAGCCAAGGCCCGCCATGCCGGCTACCGCCCCACCGCCAAGCGCCAGAAACGCCCGGCGGGTTCTGCGTGCGAGTTCCTGCTCGTTACTGAGCATCTGCTGCTCCTTTGGGAAGATCGTATCCACAAACCATCGACCGGAAGTTGGCCCAGCCAGCCTTAATCACCTGGCCCACATGGATGCCAAAGAACCCCACATAGCCCATCGTCAGCCAGAAATGCTCAAAACGGGCCCACTGGTAGCCCCCCAGCAGGCTGGTCAGGCCGGCGAGCTGAATCGGCTTGTAGATGGCCAGACCCGTGATCATGCTGCCGAAGCCCATCAGGATGATCAGCGTGTACGTAATACGTTGCGCTGCGTTGTAGCGCCCCTGGGGAGGCAGGGGGCCAAGACCGAGGTCATGTTTCACAACCTCAATGGCCTGGCTGAAGCATTTTGCGTCCGGCAACAACTCCCGCCATTCGCCCGAAACCGCAGTGTAGATCGCATACACGATGCCGTTGATGGCAAACAGCCAGGCGAAGACGAAATGCAGCGCCATGCCGAACGAAAGCTTTTTGCCAATGCCCGAGAGCTTGTAAAACCAATCGGGAAACATATGGAGCAGCGTAACGTCTCCAAAACCGATTCGGTAAGGGTCGTAGGCCCAGTAGATCCACATCCCGCTCATGATCATTAATGAGAGGACGGGAAAGTTCACCCAGTGCGTCCAGCGCGTGGTGAGGCGATGTTTTAGTTCCAACGATTGCACAAAGGGATTATCCCGCGTTTGCTTAGATTATTCCCATGGAGGGAAAAGAAGACCCCAAACCAAACCAGGGGGGGAGCTCCGGCTGTTGCCGAAAACCGCCACAGCTCCCCCCTGGTATTGGCCCCGGGTTCGTTCAGGCTACCTTTTTCAGGGGGGCTCGCAACGCCCTGCCTCCCCGCGGCCCGAACCGCATCTCCACTACTTTCCTCGTCGGTTCGCGCCAGCCCTCCACGGCCCCCCCAAAATACTCATCAAGAGGGAAGAGGGCATAGGGTTGCAACTCACGAAAGATCCTGCCCAGCTTCTGCTCAATCCGGTACACGGAGTGGAAGAATCGGCCCCGGTCGAGTTTTAGCCGACGGCAGCACAGCTTCCAGTCGGCCCCCAAAAGAAAGTGAAAACGAAACAGCTGGAATTCAAAGGCGTCGAGATTCCGTTTCGTGACGAGATAAAAATCGGCCATATATTCTTCCGATTTCATGCCCCACGACTGCCGGTTGTCGCAACCGTTGGCGACGTTCTCAATGCGTGCCACAGGAAGGTGACTGGCCTTCTCGGCACAGGCACGAAACTTCCGGAAGCAAGACGTAAATACTTTTCTTAACACACAGTTGCAGGGTTCAGACGACCCTTCATCCCCATGCCGCATTCCTAAACCATGGCAATGCGCACAAGCTTCTCTGGCCAGGCCCAAAACTTCAGACCGATTCCACTGGAATTCCACGTTTATTCTCCTGGCACGAGCGATAAATCTGCCGTGCACCATATGGTTGAATCTTACTGGTTTCAGGCCCGAGATCAACTTGTTTCATTTTGGGGATGCATCAGAATTGTGCAAGTCCCTTATTTTCTGCTGATTCCATTTTGGTACTGGTACCTGGGTACGGGGTATTTCCGTGTACACCTATTTCTGCAGGAAATACCCCCTCGGGATACGATACGAATTGCTCTGCGCCGAAATCCTGAAACAAGTCGTCGATATCGCAAAGCACAATGTCCACTCGGGAAGGTGGACGGAACGCAAACTGGCGCGCACCGCCGGAATTTCCCAGCCCCACCTGCACAATGCCCTCAAAGGCGTCCGGCAACTGTCTCCGGAGTCCGCGGACAAACTGCTCGTGGCCCTCGGTCTCACTGTGCCCGACATTCTCTGGTGGAGTCCGGGCGAAGCAGAACCAGGCACAAGGTCTATCCCGCTTCTCCGCGACCGTATCGGGCCGGGAAGCCATGCGGATTTCGCGAGATACCGGGGGTATCTCGGGCTTCCACGAGGAATAGCCGCGAGACTGACAGAGCCAGTGGCGGCCCGCCTCGCCCCGGACCCTGCCATGCCCCTCGTGTTTCGCGACAACGACCTCGTGGTCCTGGACCGAAACGTGAGCCACCTGCTGAATCCTCCCGACGGTTGGTCCTGGGTGATAGCGGATACTGGCGGATTCCGGGTAAGATACCTTAAGCAAAGTTCAGCAGGGTTGATGTCGGCGGCGGAACCGATGTCGGGTGGCGAGTTGGAGTGGAAACGCCTGGGAACAGGTCCGCAAAATCTACGAGAGCTGGTGAAGGCAAAAATTGTTTGGAATGGCCGTGAATTGGAAGCGACGGCGCCCCGGTCGGCTCGACCGCCTGGCCGCCGCGATTGAAGCCATCGGCGAGCGCGACCGGCGGCATGCTGACGAAAATGACCGCATTGACCACTTACGCGCGTCCGGCGCCCTTACCCTGCATGAAATGTGCCGAAAGTTCGTCGATGAGGTGAACGGCCGGCTTTCGGAACCAGCTCTGATTTTGGCCCCCGGCGAGTTTGCCCGCGCCGGTTTTCGTGACCCCGGCCCCAATCTTTTTCAGATCAACCTGCGCGGACGGCTCCTGGTGCTGGAGTTTGAGGCCACCGGTGAACCCATGTCCACGGACGACTACCGGCGTCCCTATATCCTGCATGGCTCAGTTCGGTCGCTCAATCAGGACCTCCTGGACCGTCACCTTGTGGCTGAGAAATCAATCTTCTACTGTCCCCAGGGCGACGCCGGCGAGTGGCATTTTGTGGACCATCGCACCTACCGGTCCGGCCGCGTAACCCCGGATCTCCTGGCCACGGAGCTGGAACGGCTGGTCTGAACAGACAACGCCCGGTCCCACCAACGCCCGGTCCCACCAACGCCCGGTCCCACCAACGCCCGGTCCCACCACCCACCGGTCAGCCACCCACCGGTCAGGCCCGACCAGTGGCTTCAAGGTACAAGTTGGCCACCTCGCTGGCAGTGCGCGCCCAGCTAAAGCCCGCCGCCTGCTTTCGACCCTTCACCACCATCGAATCGCGGAGGTCATTGTTCAGCAGGACCTCCGTGATACCCCTGGCGATGTCAAACACATTGTCCGGGTTCACCAGCATCGCGGCCCCGCCGACGACTTCCGGTAAAGAACTGACTGCGGAAGCAATCACCGGGGTCCCTGACGCCATTGCCTCTAACGGCGGGAGCCCGAAGCCCTCGTACAGCGACGGGAAGACGAAAGCAGTCGCCAGTTCGTGAAACACGCGCAACTCCTGGAACGGGACGTAGCCAAGGAATCGGACACAATTCTCCACGCGGCTATGAATAACCGCACGGCGCACTGAAGCGTGCCGCGAGATCTCGTCCCCGATAATGATCAGCCGGAGGTCTTTGTAGCCCCGATGACCTTCAAGGGATGCCCGGGCTACCGAGAAGGCCTCAATAAGGCGTGGGATGTTCTTCTGGGGCCGAATAGAGCCTGCGTAGAGCAGGAAGGGGTAGTGGATCTGGTAGCGTTCCAGAATCCGGTGACGTTCCCGGGCAGCGTCTGACGGGTTCAGCCGGCGTTCCAGAAACACCGGGTCCGGCGCGTTATAGATGATTCGCGTTCGATCCGCCGCCGAGGGTGCCAACTCCATCACGTCCCGCTGGGTGGCCCCGGAGACGGCGATGATCCGCGCAGCCCGCTCCAGGCCGTGGCGGAGCTTGCGAATGTGGGCTTCATGGAGCCAGCCCTTCGCTTCGTCGTAGAACAGGCTGCTCAGATCGTGGATGGTGACTACGTAGGGTTTGGGAAGGAACCAGGGAACCCTGTGCATCGGAATGTGGGTGAGGTCCACCTTCAGGCTGCGGATCAGGGCGGGCAGAACCAGGTGGTCGAGCCTGTCCGAATCCCTGCGTTCGTAAATGACCGTCTTGAAATTTGCGGGAAGGTCAGCGAATTGTCCCTTGCTGACCGCAGGACAAATCAGATGAAACTCATGTGGCGTGCCGATCTCGGCAAACGCGTTGAGCAGATTTCGGATGTGAGTCCCCACTCCAAAATCACCGATGCGCCGGACATCAATTGCTATTTTCACGGCATCACCATTTCAGCTCAAGCGGGCGACTGTCTAGTCCCGCAGCCAGGCGTAGAGCGGGAACCGGGCGGTCAGAGCTTCCACGCGATGGCGAACACCGGCAATGGCCTCCTCAGTTGTGCCTGCGGCAATACCGCTGATGACGGTGGAGATACAGGCAGCAACCTCGCGCATCTCAGGGATGCCGAAGCCACGGGTGGTCGCGGCCGGGCTGCCGAGGCGGATGCCGCTCGGGTTCATGGGCGGGTTCACATCAAACGGAATGGCGTTCTTGTTCACCGTAATGCGGGCGAGATCGAGCGCACCTTCCGCCTCCTTGCCCTTCACGCCCTTCGAGAAGACATCCACCAGGAGCAGGTGCGTGTCGGTCCCGCCGGAAACAACACGGAAACCTTCTTCCTGCATCCCGGTAGCAAGTGCCTGGGCATTGTCGATCACGGCCTGCTGGTAGACCTTGAATTCGGGCTTCAGGGCTTCCAGGAAACAGGTTGCCTTGGCGGCGATCACGTGGACCAGCGGCCCGCCCTGCGCCCCAGGGAACACATTGCGGTCAATTGCGGCTCCGTACTGTTCGCGTGCCAGGATGATGCCGGAGCGAGGCCCCCGCAGCGTCTTGTGCGTGGTGCTGGTGACGATGTCAGCGTATTCGCAGGGGTTGGGGTGCAGACCCGCAGCAACCAGGCCCGAAAAATGCGCCATGTCGACCAGCAGAATAGCGCCGACAGAATCGGCAATCTGGCGGAAGCGGGCAAAATCCCACTGGCGGGGGTACGCGCTGCCCCCCGCGATGATCATCTTCGGCTTGTTCTCTTCGGCGAGCTTCGCCATGGCGTCGAAATCCAGACGCTCATCGTCCCGGCGGACCTGGTAGCCGACCACTTTGTATGTTTTGCCGGAGAAATTGAGTTTGTGACCGTGCGTCAGGTGCCCGCCGTGGGCGAGGTCGAGGCCCATGATGGTGTCGCCTGGCTGCAGCACGGAGGAAAACGCCGCCTGGTTCGCCTGGGAGCCGGAGTGGGGCTGGACGTTGACGTATTCCGCGCCGAACAGTTGCTTCGCGCGGTTCCGGGCGAGGTTCTCCACCTCGTCGGCGTACTCACAGCCACCGTAATATCGCTTGCCCGGGTAGCCTTCCGCATACTTGTTGGTGAACACGCTGCCGGTGGCTTCCAGGATGGCTTCGGAAGTGAAATTCTCACTGGCAATCAGTTCGATCTGGCTGTTCTGCCGGTCCGCTTCTTTGCGGATCAGGTGGTAGATCGCGGGGTCGACTTCCGATAAAGAACGGGAAATTGAACTGGACGGCGCGCTGGACGGAGAAGGATTCTGCATATGTGGGGGGAACCTTGATACTAACATTTTGCGGGTTTCCTCCCCGCAGGACGTCCTGTTCCCGGTGCAGCCACCTTCAGCCACTCAGGCCCGCGCGGTCAGTTCGCGGAGGACATCGGAGGCTATCCACCGCGCCGCCCGGGAATCCTGCAACTGAATCCTCCCGGCGCTGGCGATGGCGGCTTCCCGGAGTCCGGCATTACGCTTTCCGATGGCCCGAAGTGCCCAGCTGACGGCCTTCTTTACGAAATTCCGATCATCAAATGCGTAGCGTTCAATCAGAGGCAAGGTATCCAGAAACTGGCTGTCAGGTGCCTTCTTGTTATGTGCCGCAAGCGCCGCGAGTGTTGCAAACGCGGCGCGGCGGACAAACTCCCCTTCGCCTGCAGCCCACTGCCCAAGCTTCTGCCATGCGAAGGGAGTGCGGTCAAACAGATTGCTGGTGCATGCGTCACAGACATCCCACGACTCGAAATCGCGGACCCAACCGTCCATAGTGTTGGCTGAAATGATCTTTGGGTCGCCGACCAGACTTGCCAGCAGCCGCGCTTCATGAATTTCGGTTGCCCAGAGCTGTTCGGCCAAACTTTGGTCCCGACCAACTATCTTTGCCAATTCCCGAATTTTGGGGAGTGAGACTCCGAAACTAACGGTGGCCCGGATCGCATAGTGCGATCTGCCTTCCACCACGGACCGATCCCCCAGAGCTTGCAGGGCCGCAATAATGTCATCAACCCGGGTCATGCTCCGGTAACGCGTGCAATAGCGGCCGCGCTGACGATCTGACCGACATGCCGGTGGCCATGCTCTGTAATGTGGATGGCCAGGCTGATGGCAGTTACCGGAATACGGTCCCGGCCCACCTCGCGCAGTTCTGCAAAGCGCGCTGGCGCCAGGGCCCGGATGCAGGCGTCGTACCGGTCAAAAGCCGCGTTGACTGACGCGAGCAGCGTCGCGGTATCTTCTTCGCCGGCCTTCTCCAGCGGTATGGCGGTCAACTGCTGCCAGGACAAGGTGCCGCCTTCCAGATAAGTCAGCAGCCGCAGCGAACTGCCAGCCAGGTGTTTCAGGTGAAAGCCGACCGGATTCAGCATTTCGGGACGACACCAGACTTGCTCCCGCGTCAGGCGGCCGCACGCCGCCTCCACGTCCTCCCGAATTTGTTGGGAGGCGCGAAGGAGGTGCGCGAGGACGGGGTCAAAACCGGGCTCGAGGCCGACGATCGGCCCCCGTAGCCAGG
>Ga0209190_1003020_pt1 | contig 11190 bp, 7 predicted proteins | sample M_140205_XF_Meta_FD_187315 | JGI IMG/M metagenome (GOLD analysis project Ga0209190, IMG submission 187315) | Freshwater microbial communities from Lake Montjoie, Canada to study carbon cycling - M_140205_XF_MetaG (SPAdes) (version 2) | ecosystem: Environmental > Aquatic > Freshwater > Lake... | reverse complement strand
TTGGCTCCTGGAGATATTACTTTGTTGGACAAACTCTATGCCGAGTCAATCGCGGATAAGAATCCAGAACTTGCTGAACAGCTCGTTGTATTGGCAGAAAAGAATTGCAAGGATCCAACAATTGCAGTTCTTCTTCGAGGTCGAATCGCACTGGAAAAAAATGATACGGTCAAGGCAGCGGAGTTATTCGAACAGGCCGCTCTGATGCCCGGCGCATCCGCTGCAGCATTTCGATTGTTGGGTATTGCTCGTGAGAAAAATGGCGATGTGGAGGGTGCAACAGAAGCGTTTGCAACTTCATATGAGCGCCGCCCGAACGATCTCACGACAATCCAACTCTACACAGCGAATTTGGTTCGCGCAGGCAAGATGCAAAAAGTGCGTGAAGTGATGCGAAGCGCAATGCTCGCAATGCCAGAGTCGCCAACCCTTCGAAACGCCTTCTTCGATCTCGAAGCGACCTATGGCAATATTGCAGACAGCATTCTCGAACGAAAGCGGATGTATGTGATGCGCCCATCGGACACTGATAATGCGCGACAACTCATGAAGCTTCTTATTGAATCGCCTCCAAGCAGAGATGTCATTTTCAATAATGACGGCTCTCCCAGATTTTCTCAAGTTGCGTGGGATGCTATGGGGAAGGAACGGCAAGATCAGGAACTTCAGAGTATTGCGCTTCAACATGAAGTCGAATCGAAACTCTTGTATGACTCATTGTTGAAGCTCAACCCGAACGATCATCTTTCGACTCGGATTTACGCAGCCGCAATGCAACGCGCTGGGAAAGGCACAGAAGCGGAAGCCCTTCTTCTCGCCTCGGCGCAGAAGGCGGCCGGTGTTGATGCTTGGAAATCTTGGGTGGAATTGGGCGAGTTGCAATTGGCAGCGAACCGTACGGCTCAAGCGGATGCAAACTTTAAGCGCGCGGTTGAACTTGACACGAGCACATCTTCGGACGCTTCGCGGATCATTGGCAGGATTTGGATTGATCGCCGCGAACCAAAACTTGCCCGCCAAGTCTTCGAAGAGGCATTTGCCAAACATCCGGATCTCGAATTGGCTCGAAATATTTCCGCTCTTCGTTTAGAAATGAGGGATTTTGTTGGATCTCGCGCTATGAGCACGGAAGTCGCGAAACTGTCCGGCGGAGTTGCAACCTTTGGCGACAAATTACTGTCGGCAGATATTTCCAACGCCGAATTAGAAGATTCGTATTCCAAATCAACCCCAGCAGAAACGAAGAGGATCTCCGAAGAATTTTTGAAGGCAATTGATGAGGCCATTCGACTTCAACCTTCAAGTCCATTGCCATTCATTGTAAGAGGTTCATCTTTTCAGCGGCAATTTCAGCGCAGTGGGGATATTGAATTCGCGCGAAAAGCGAAGTTAGATGTCCTGCGCGCAATCGAATTGCAGGGCAACTATTGGCCTGCTTTCAGATTACTTGCGTCGATTCAGATAGATGCCAACGATGTTTCAGGCTCCATACAGACCGTTCGGAAATTCATCGAGCAAAACCCTCGGACGGAAGAGGCGCGTCGAGCTTTAATTGCATATCAATTGACTTCAGGGGATTACCCAGGAGCAATTCAGACGGTCCAAGACATACTTTTGTTGGAGCCGAGAAATCCATTGTGGATTCGCACTCTTGCCGATACGCATATCGCAGCATCGCTTCGGTTGGAAGCAGCGAAAGATAACGAATTACTTTTCACCATCACCAAAGATCCGAATTATTTGATCCAATCCATTTTGCTTCGATCTTTGAATTCCCCACCTGATTTTGTTGGGATCCTTGCTGCTTTGAAACTCGCCCCAGAACTTGTTCCGACAACGCCTTTTTTCCAGATGATGGGTGCGACGGCAATCGCAGGTACGGCAATATCCGAGACGCAGAAAAACCAAGGAATCGTTCAATTGCGTGAGATGTATAAATTGGTCCAGCCAACGAAGGGAGGTTTGACTGATCCGTGGATTCTTGCAGCGCGAAGTCTCTTTCCGCCGGAGACCTCTCAGAGGTTGGAGCCTTTTGTCTTAGAAGCTTGCGCAAATAAACCCGATAGCCCTCTCTGCCGAGCGCTTGCGCAGGCATTCCTCGATGTTGGGACACCTGGAATTGCAAAGGCGCTGGAGTATTCCAAGCGAGCACTAGAGCTTGCTACAAATGATGATGAAAAATTCAATGCAATTCGAATCTTGGGCGGCGCAGAGTATAAAGCTGGAAACTTTGCCGAGGCCGCGAAGTGGTTTGAGCAATCGTTGGCAATTCGTCAGGACGATATGGCCGCAATTAATAACTTGGCATATATCGAAGCCAAGTTTCTCAATAAGATTCCGCAGGCGGTGGAAAGAGCGCGCAGTGCGTTCGCGACGAATCAATCGAGTGCAGACTTGATGGATACTCTTGGCTATTCCCTGATGAAGTCTGGACAACTTCCCGAGGCCGTGAACTTGATGAGGCGTTCGGCTCGGACTCAACCTACATCGATGGCGTATGCACATCTTGCAGAAGGGCAGTTGCTTTCTGGTCGAAAAGACGAGGCCCTCGGATCGCTCGAACGAGCCAAGGCACTTCGGCCAGATGCAGAAGCACAGGAACAAATCGATATGGTCACTCAGTCGCTTGATGCCGCACCTCGCGGCTGATTGGAAACAAAAAACACAATGCCACCAAATCCATCAACAGCTCCTTCTGCTTCAACCCCACCGCGAACCGCGAATCAAGCAAGTCGCCCAGCGACTCGAGTCGTCACGATTGATCCGATTCGTGTTCTTCGTCAAAAATGGAAATCGATCGTCATTTGGGCGATCGCGGGAGTCTTTTTCTCCGGCATTTTCTTTGTTGGATCCTTCTATTTGTATCCCATTTATAGTGGTCAAGTTGTCTTGCGATTGCGACCACAGTTGGGTGATGCCAAGCAGATTTTTGGCGAGGCCACCACACAGGAAGAAACTGTCGCTCGACTCGCACAAACTGAAGCGCAGCAGATGGTGATGCGCAGCGTCTTGGTAAACGCAGTCTCGAATAGAGACATACTCAAAACAAAGTGGCATGAATATTACCTTGATGAGAATAATCAGTTTGATACTGAAGCAGCCGTTGACGATCTGATTCGCGAAATTTCTTCTGGACATAGACGCGGAACGCAATTCTTCGCACTGTATTGGTCCGCGCATGCGCCTGGAGATATTCCAATTATGCTCAATTCAATTTCGGAGACATACCTTTCGGAATTGAAAGCAGAAAGCAGCCGAAAATTTATCGAGATCAAGTCTGTCTTCCTGAAGAAACAAGGCGAACTTGATTCGCAGATAGAAACATCAAAAGCAACAATTCGACGATTTATTGTGGAGTCGAGCATCCCATCATTTGCAGAGAACACGCAGCAATCACAGCAGGGTCTTCAAGAACTGCAAAAATTGATATCTGAGACGACTATGGATCTCAGTTTGGCGAAGTCGCAACGAGCCCAGATTGATGCAAAGTTGCAGGGGCGCCTCGAAGCGTCGCAGGATGATGTGCGTAAAGCTGAAGGAGATCCCGCACTTTTACAGTTGATGCGCGATATCAATGATCTCGCGATCAGTATGCAAAGCAAAAAGGCTCGATTCGGACCAATGCATCCTGAGGTTCGTTCTGGAGAGCAGACATTGGCGTCCGCATTAGCTCAGAAGGAGAAAGTTCTCGATGATATTGTCAAGCGAGATCTCAGTGGTCAATTCAAAACCATCTCCGATCGTCAGGGTGGTCTCGAAGATCTGCTGTTAAAACAGACAGCTGACTTTGACATCGAGCGAAAGCGAGTCGAGGAATTGGCATCTCGAATTTCTGATTTGGAAGCGATGAAAGATCGCCAAAAGCGAATGGAGGAAGAGCGAGGGATCATTGCCAACACCATCGGCGAACTCGATCTTGCGCGTGCTCGCGAAGATTCGATTCCAGTGGCAATTGCACAAAGAGCCTTGACCCCACGCGAAATTTCCTTCCCAAATTGGAAGGTCGTACTTCCAGGAGTTTGGTTCGCATTTGTTGCGTTTGGGATTGGTCTTATATTCCTTCGTGAATTCCTTGACCAAAGAGTTCGCTTCGCCAGCGAACTTGCTGGTTTGGCGAATGGAAAAGTTCTAGGCGTTATTCCAGATATGGCCGACGATGTATCCAAGCCAGCGAAGGCTGAATTCGTCGTGCGCGAATCGCCGCAGTCGATCTTGGCAGAGAATTATCGCCAAGTTTCAACCAACTTACTGAAATCGCTTTCAGATGATGTTGGGGGAATTGTTGGAGTTTTCTCGGCCATGCCGCAATCGGGAGTGACCACCATCATCTCCAATCTCGCATCGAGTGTGAAGGTTGTTGGCAAGCGAGTGTTAGTGATTGATACAAACTTCAGGAAGCCTGGAGTGGCTCGTATGTTCGGCGTCTCTGAAGACGCTTCAGGACTGAGCGACATGCTCGCTGGGAATGCAGAATTCAACAATGTGATTCAGACAACTTCTTATGGAGTTGACATCATCAATGCGGGGCAAGGTCGAATGATCGAACTCCTGAACACACCCAAGATGTCAGAAGTTATGGATATGGCGCGCCAAAAATATGACATCGTTTTCATCGACACCGCCCCAGCCGGCATTGCAGCTGAAGCGCTTGTCGTGGCGAATCGAGTCGATGCTTCAATTCTTGTTGTCCGCGCGATGCGCGACCAGCGAGGGCTTGTCACTCGACTTGTTGGCCAACTCTCAGCGCAAAAAGGCAAGTTTGTTGGCGCGATTTTGAATCGGCCCGAGCAGACTGCGGGTGGTTATTACCGCAAGAATTCACAAGTCATGGTTGGCTATGGATCATCGCCTACTAAAGCGACTCCTGCAGCAGGAACTGCCTGACATTATGTCGCCTCAGGAACTACTGCCACAGTTTGAAGCGCTTTCACCAGCCGTCGTACCTGTAAACAAAGTCTTGATTGATGCCGTGGAAATGTTGAATGTGTTCGCCCCTGTTTTTATAGCGGGTTTTCTTATTACTCTCGCGGCGACTCCCGTCGTTCGTCGTTTGGCGCTCATTGTGGGAGTTGTTGATATTCCAGACGCACATCGCAAACATCACAAAGCGCCAGTTGCATATCTCGGTGGACTGGCGGTCTTCATTGGTTTTATGGCAGCAATGCTCGTCAGTTCTATCGCTGTAGATGGCGAATCTGCAGATCTCGCCCCTGTGCCAATTTCAATTCTTGTTGGAGCGACCGCGATTGCGTTGACTGGTCTCGCCGATGATATTTGGAAGTGGGACGCTCGATTGAAAATTGCGGGGCAGCTTGTCGCGGCAGCAGCCTTGGCATATTCCAATATAGGAATCGGTGCAGTTACTGGTTTTCTTCAGCCGTTTTTTGGCCCTGCAAATCAAGAACTTTTCCATGTGGGATCCATGGTCATCCTCACTGGAACGCTTTATTACTGGGTGGGAACTGCATTCTTAGGATTCGTCATCATCGGCGGATGTAACGCAGCAAATTTGATTGACGGGCTCGATGGTCTGCTCACGGGCACGACTGCAATCATGTCTTCTGGATTCCTTGCAATCAGCTTGCTGCTCGCGTCGACAGTGATGGTTGAAGATCCATCGACAAGTTTTGTTGGGGTTCGTGTTGCATTATCGCTGGCACTTCTTGGAACGATGCTGGGATTTCTTCCGTGGAACTTCAACCCCGCAGTTATTTTTCTGGGAGATTGCGGCAGTTTGCTGATTGGCTATCTCTGCGTCACAACAATTCTGCTCTTCGGCGAGCAGGGAGCGCCAAGTCTCGTGGTCGCCGGTTTCATTATCTTTGGATTGCCCATTACTGATACGACGCTGGCGATCATTCGACGCAAGGTTGCGGGCGTGCCAATGAGCACTCCCGATGCACAACACATTCATCATCAGATCAAACGACTCTTTGGATCAGTCAAGAAATCAGTCTTCGCGCTCTATGGAATCACACTCATCTTTAGTGTGATCGGTGTCGCGATCGCATCCGTGTTGCTCTTGACGGGAACCCGCGTCTTGGTTGTCTATTCCATCGGAATTGCTTTCTTTGGATTCGTCATCTCGGTCGCAGTGAAGATCGCCTTGATTCAACGGGCGCAGTCCGAACTTGCTGATCAAGAGTTGCAAACTGCAAAGGCAAGCGTTGCTGCAAGGCCGATTTCAGCTCCGAGTCCAGTCACGAGTTCGGACCAACCGACGTGATTGACGGCGATTCGGGTCACATCCCAGTTCTTTTGAACGACGTTCTGCAGTCGATTGCTCCCAAGCGTGGAGATTGCTTTGTCGACGCAACGGCTGGACGCGGAGGACACGCAAGTGCGATTGCCGCGGCAATCAATCCTGGTCGCATTCTTCTCTTGGATCGCGACAAGGAAAATCTTGCATATGCCGAATCTTGCGTTCGAGCCGCCGCTCCTGATTCGCATGTTGTTGCAGTCCATGGTGACTTTCGGCATGTCGCTGAAATCGCTAAAAAGCAGGGGATTTGTGCCAATATTCTTCTGGCAGATCTCGGCATCTCAAGCAACCAACTCGATCAAGCAGAACGCGGCTTCGGATTTCAGAAAGATGGGCCTCTTGATATGCGACTCGATCGTTCGTCTCCATACTCTGCTGCGGACATCGTTCGCGATCTTTCAGAGTCCGATATTGCCGACATGATTTTCAATCTTGGCGAAGATCCATTTGCAAGATTGATTGCTCGTAAAATTGCACAAAGTCGAGCGCAAGCGCCGATTATTACGACGGCGCATTTGGCTCGACTTGTGCGCGAGGCATATGGCTCGCGCGCCCGTGATTCCAGATTGCACCCTGCTACTCGGACCTTCATGGCCTTCAGGATCGCGGTCAACGACGAACTGAAAGCTTTGGAAGATCTTCTGAAGTCGATCGCTTCTGCGATTCGCTCCACGAGTGTTGGGTGGCTTTCTTCGGAAGCGCGGGTTGCGGTTATTTCCTTCCATTCATTGGAGGACCGTCAAGTTAAGCGAACATTCGTCAGCCTTGCGGACGAAGGACTCGTTCACAGGGTGAATCGAAAGCCATTGATCGCTGGTGATTCTGAAATCGCCGACAATTCAAGGGCAAGATCAGCAAAGCTTCGGACAGTCAGTCGTATCGCTCAATAATAATTCGCTCGCTCACTCGCTCGACAATCTCACCCAAGACAACAAGGACGTTGCAACAATGACACGTGAACACAAACTCGCCGTCGTACTCGGATTCGGACTCCTCCTCTTCGTAGGAATTCTTGTCTCGGATCATTTTTCCGCTTCACAGCGCCGCGGCTCAGCCGATCTTGCTGCCAACACAATTCGTGAAGTTCGACCTGCTCCGCCGGTTTCTATTCAAACGATTCAGGTCAACAATCGGGTTGGCATGAATGCTGGCGGCGGACAAATTGCAAATGGACAGATGCTTGCAAGTGGAGACACGGTCGCCATTCCAGCAGGTTTAATCCCAACGCCTGCTCCGCAAACTGCGGTAGTCGGAGTTCCTGCGGAGCTTTACACACTCAAGGATGGCGAGACACTTTATAAAATCTGCCAGACAAAATATGGAAATGGAAATCTGTGGAAGGAATTAGCGGACTTTAATAAAGCGGCGATTTCAAATCCAACCAAGCTTCGCAAGGGAACAACGATTCGCTTGCCATCAGCCAATGTGCTTCGAGGAGAAGCGACTCCAGTCGCAGTTGCACCGACTATGCCTGTGTCTGAAATTGTCGCACTGACGAATCCTGCTCAACAACAAGTTCAGCAACCAACGCAGCAACCAACAACAACGAGGGAGTATGTTGTTCAGAAAGGTGACACGCTTGGTTCAATCTCAACGCGTGAACTTGGAACAGCAAAGAAGTGGGAATTGATCTATGACGCAAATCGCGATCGACTGAAGAGCCCAACCGATCTCAAGATCGGTAAGCCACTGCGAATTCCCAATGACGGCTGATGTGGAATCCCTCCGTTGTTCGCTAAAATCACAGCAATTATCGTTGGAATCGGCATACTCGCGTGTGGCGTTTTAGCCCAGCGCCAGCAGCGATATGAACTTGCGCGTGACATCTCGCGTGCGCACTGGAGAATGCTAGAGCAAGAACGAACGCTCTGGTCACTTCGTGCAGAAATCGCGCGCAGAACTCGACCTGAAGAAATTCGAACGGCTGTCCAACGACTCGATCGAAGATGGCGCGCAATTCCATATCGCATCGAAGAACTCCCATCGGGTGTTCACGGTCAGGACGATGATCGTTCGACGCGCGTGGAGTTTGGAGGATGACTTTATCTTCGCGCATCCGCGGAATCTCTCGCGGAGTTGTGGTTGTGACGATTGTCGCACTCGGCGCGACTCTCTTGCGAACAGCCCAACTGAAAACAATTCCGCCATCGAAGTTGATTCCTGCAATGGGATCGAGAACCTCGACATCGACAGAACTTGCGGCGCGCGGCAGAATTCTCGATCGCCGCGGCAGGATTCTGGCGACAAGTGTTGTGGGATATCGACTCTTTGCAGATCCTGCGACGATATGGAAACGAGGCAATGACAAAATTCGCGAAGGTTTGAAGAGCGATCCGCAAGCATCTTTTCCCAGCGATCCATTCGCTGATGCCGCCGCATCGCTCTCGACCGTTTTGGGAAAATCCGCAGCAGATATCGAAGGGATCTTGCGCCTTCGTGCTGATGATCGCTATGTCGTGATTGATGGTGATCTCTCCGAACTCGAATTGGACGGCGTGAAAGGTCTCGACATCGAAGGAATCGGAATCGAATCGAAGCTTGTACGGGAATATCCACAGGGTTCTGTCGCGGCTCCCGTCATTGGCAAAGTTGGTTTCGAACAGAAGGGCCTCTCTGGAGCAGAACTCAGTTTCAATTCAAAGCTGTTGGCGAAGAATGGAAAACTGACTTTTCTTCGCGATGTTCAACGCAATGTTTTGCACATCGATGACGGCAATTTTATTCCAGCCGATGACGGCTCAGATGTGCGCCTCTCAATCGATGTCGTACTTCAAGATATTGCGGAGCGCCGTCTCGCGGAAGCTGTTCGAGAATACAACGCGGGTGGCGGGCGACTCGTAGCATTCGATCCGCAGACTGGTGATGTTCTGGCGATGGTCGACATACTTCGCTCGCGCGCGGGATGGAAGGAAATCACTACTGATCCTTCGCGCAAAATCGATCCCGCGCTTGGAAGGAATCGTTGTCTCACCGATCCGTTTGAACCAGGTTCGACTTTCAAGCCGTTTGTGTGGGAAACCGCAACTGAAATTGGAATCTTTTCACCGAAGTCCATTGTTCCCACGCCGAGCGCTGGCCCATATCGCACATCATTTGGACGCGCGATCCGTGATGTGAAGTACTACGGTCCAGTTCCGTGGAGGACAGTGCTTGTCAAGAGTCTCAACAGTGGAATGGCGATCGCTGGGGAGCGCATGTCGTTCGAGGACATGCAGCATAAAGTTGTAGAGCGTTTCGGATTTGGTCGCCTGACAAACCTTGGTGTTCCTGGAGAAACCACCGGCATCGTCACAACGCCAGCTGCGTGGTCCAAATACACGCAGACCTCGGTCGCAATGGGTCATGAAATTGGAGTCACGCCAGTTCAAATGGTCCGTGCATTCAGCTCATTCTGTAACGGAGGATGGATGCCGCAACCGCGGATTGCATTGCCAATCGGTCCTGATGGAAGAGTTCTGCCAACAGTTCAAACGCCAGTGATTCCTGCAAATATTGCACTCGAAACCAGATCAGCGATGGAAGGCGTCTTGACCGAAGGAACAGGACGAAAAGCGCAGAGTGCGCTCTATCGCATGTTCGGAAAATCTGGAACTGCTCAGCTGCCAAAACCAGCAGGGCAAGGCAAGGGATATTTCGAAGATCGCTACGTCGCAAATTTTATTGCGGGAGCGCCATTCGAAAATCCACGCATCGTCGTGCTCTGTGTGATTGATGATCCGGATAAAAACAAAGGACACTTTGGTGGATCGATCGCCGGTCCAGTCGTGCGAGATGTGATCGATGAATCGCTGCAATATCTTGGCGTCAAGCCAGATCAAATCGCATCTCGTCGCGCAGAGATTCTTTCGTCGGGTCAAGATTTACCAGTCGATGCGAAAGATCGTGTCGCAGCAGCGTTGATCTTCACAGATGTTGCTGGCAATGAAGATCTTGCAGCAGAATCTTCGCCCGATGCGCCTGGTGCTTCTCAAATCGCTGTCGTAGCGCAGTCGTTACCTGCACATCCAAAGTCACGATCAACTTCCGCAACGCATGCAGCTACGGGTTCTTCGAAGTCAAATGGGACGAAAAAGACCGGAAGTAAGGCGAGTGGTGTCAATCCATCAAGCAAAGCGAAGTCGAACTGATCAAGCTGGTTGCGAAAATTATTATTTCGAATCAGTTTTCCCAACGGGTGGTTTCGTCACACTCTCTCCAACTGCCACTGGCGTCTCCATTTCAGCCTTGGAATATGAAAGCATTCCAAGAATACGTGCGATGATTAATTGCTTATCGTTCAGCACTTTTGAAATGTCGGCGGGACATTGACCCGTCGTGGATCCAGCACTCCCAGCTTTTTTCGATTTCGCAAGAGCCTTTTCTGCTTGAGTCCGAGCAATAATTGCTTTCTTCGCACATTTCTCAAGAGCCTTTGATGTTGAAGCCAACCAACGCGGATTTTTTTGAAGCGCATCTGAAAGTTCTTGGCATGTCAGAGCAGCATTTTTTTGTGCTTGGAAGTAAGCAGTGCTTTGTTGAGCATTGAGCGTCTTTCCGCTCGCCATCAACTGAATACTGTCTGCTTGGATCTGGAATTCAGAGCCCAATCTCGTTGTTATCGCATCCAAATCAATCGTGATAACCGGCGGGGAGACCGATCGATTCGGCAGCGCTCCCCCAGTTGATCCATTGCTCGCTGGTGGAGATTGAGCAGCATCATTGTCGCCGCATCCCAGTCCAGGAGTAACACAACATGTCCCCAGAATCAGAACGAAAAGAGCCCTTCGCAGTGAATGAGAATTTGATTTCATGTGGTCAGTCTCCTTTGGATAAACAAGAACCGTTACACCCCAAGCAAGAGTCGCCCAGGATTTTCAATGCAATCTTTGACATGAACGAGGAAGCCGACGGCTTCAGATCCGTCGATAATCCGATGATCGTATGAAAGC
>Ga0209190_1003014_pt1 | contig 11197 bp, 12 predicted proteins | sample M_140205_XF_Meta_FD_187315 | JGI IMG/M metagenome (GOLD analysis project Ga0209190, IMG submission 187315) | Freshwater microbial communities from Lake Montjoie, Canada to study carbon cycling - M_140205_XF_MetaG (SPAdes) (version 2) | ecosystem: Environmental > Aquatic > Freshwater > Lake... | reverse complement strand
CCCCGATGGGGCCTGGGTGTTCTATCGCCTGGCCAGTGGTTCGAACGAGCGCGCCCTCGCCGATCAGGTTCTGGACGCCCTGGACAATGCTGATCCGATCCTGGTGCAGGATCGCCAGCGCCTAGCGGCTGTCCATGGCGAACGCGCCACCGCCGCCTCGGCCTACTTTGCCCGCAACGCCGACCATTGGGACCAGATTCGCTCGCTCTACGTTGCCGAGGCCGATGTTGAGCAAGCCATTCTGGCGGTTGCCGGGCCGGGTCCGCATCATACCATGGTCGACCTTGGCGCTGGCACGGGCCGTATGCTGCTGCTGCTGGGCCGCTCTGCTGAGCGGGCCCTGGGGTTGGACCTATCGCAGCAGATGCTCAACATCGCGCGTGCTGAGATCGAGAAGGCCGGCTTGGCCCAGTGCGAACTGCGCCACGGCGACATCTTCGACACCCGCTTGGGCGATGGCTGCGCGGATCTGGTGACGGTCCATCAAGTGCTGCACTACCTGACCGATCCGGCCGCCGCAGTGTTTGAGGCTGCGCGTCTGACCGCGCCGGGCGGACGGCTGATTATCGTCGACTTTGCCCCGCACGGGTTGGAGTTCCTGCGCGAGGCGCACCAGCATCGTCGGCTTGGCTTCTCCGACGACGATGTTTTGGGCTGGCTGACCGCTGCGGGCCTTTCGCCACCCATGCCGGTTACCCTGGCACCCGCTAAGGTCGGCGGATTGACGGTGAAGATCTGGGCCGGTCTGCGGCTGGCGCAGCGCAACGGTCATCGGAGCGCCGGATGACGTTCCCCATGTTCATTGGCGATAACCGGGGCCTGATTGCGCGCGCGGCCTCGCCCGCAAGCCTTGCGCCGCGTGTGTCATTCGAATTCTTTCCACCCAAGACGCCGGAGATGGAAGCGACCCTATGGCAGGCCATCCGTCGGTTGGAGCCGCTCAACCCTGCCTTCGTTTCGGTGACCTATGGTGCCGGCGGTGGCACCCGTGAACGCACTCACCGCACGGTCAAGCGTATCCTTGACGAAACGAGCCTTCAGCCTGCCGCCCACCTGACCTGCGTCGGTGCAGCCCGCCAGGACGTCGATGCCGTGATTGCCGACTATTGGGCCGCGGGCGTGCGAAATATCGTTGCCCTGCGTGGTGATCCGCCGAGTGGCGTGGGCGGGGCCTATGCGCCGCGCGCCGATGGCTATTCCAACGCCACCGAACTGACGGCCGCCATCCACCGCATCGCTCCGTTTGAGGTCATGGTCGGGGTCTATCCCGAGAAACATCCTGAGAGCCCGAGTTTCGACCACGATATTGATGTGCTGAAGGCCAAGATCGACGCGGGGGCCACGGTAGGCATTAGCCAGTTCTTCTTCGACATCGACGCATTCCTTCGCTTCCATGATCGGGTGCGCAAGGCGGGGGTGACCATCCCGATCGTGCCAGGGATCATGCCGGTGACCAATTTAAAGGGCCTCGTGAAGATGGCCGCGGCCTGTGAAGCGGCCGTTCCGGCCTGGCTGTCACACCTGTTCGAGGGCCTGGATGACGACGCCGAAACCCGCCGCTTGCTGGCGGGGGCCGTGGCCGTGGAACTCTGCGCCAAGCTCAAGGGTGAAGGATTCGATGACTTCCATTTCTACACCCTGAACCGGGCCGACTTGGTTTATGCGATCTGCCTCGTGCTGGGCTTGCGAGAAGAGGCGGCCGTTTCGTGATGGTGCTTGCGATCAGCGCGAAACGCCTGTGGTCAGGAAACGACCGTCAGCACGACGCTTGGCCAGTCTATGTCGATGCGGAATTGAAGGACGAAAGAGGCCAGTGATGACTAGCCGCGCCAAGCGTATTGCCGCCCTCAAGGCCGTGTCGAAAGAGCGAGTGCTCGTGCTCGACGGCTCCTGGGGCGTGATGATCCAGAAGTGCGGGCTTGATGAGCACGACTTCCGGGGTGAGCGCTTCAAGGATGTGCCCGGCCAGCTGAAGGGCAACAACGATATTCTGTGCGTGACGCGGCCTGACATCATCGCTGACCTGCATGACCAGTATTTCGCTGCGGGTGCCGATATCAGCGAAACCAACACCTTCAGCTCTACCGTGATCGCCCAAGATGACTATCATCTCGACGCGGACGCCGTGCGTGAGATCAACCTGGCGGGTGCCCGGCTGGCGCGGGAGGCGGCGGACCGCTGGACGGCCAAGGAGCCGATGAAGCCGCGCTTCGCCGCCGGTTCAATTGGGCCGCTCAACAAGATGCTGTCGATGAGTTCGGACGTGAACGATCCGGGCGCGCGGCTGGTGACCTTCGACCAGGTCTATGAGGCCTACCGTCAGCAGATTGCCGCCCTGCACGAGGGCGGGGTGGACCTATTCCTGATCGAGACCATCACCGACACCCTGAACTGCAAGGCTGCGATCAAGGCGATCCTCGATCTGCAAGATGAGGGCTACGAGCCGCTGCCGATCTGGATTTCCGGCACCATCACCGACCGCTCGGGCCGCACCCTGAGTGGCCAGACGGCTGAGGCGTTTTGGAACAGTGTCAAACATGCCAAGCCCTTCGCCATTGGCTTCAACTGCGCCCTGGGCGCGGACCTGATGCGGCCGCACATCGCCGAGCTGTCGCGCATCGCTGATACCTTGGTGGCTGCCTATCCCAACGCGGGTCTGCCCAATGCCTTTGGCGAATACGACGAGCAGCCGCATCAGACCGCGCACGAATTGCATCAATGGGCCGCCGACGGCATCGTCAACATCGTTGGCGGCTGCTGTGGAACCACGCCAGACCATATTCGCCATGTGGCCGCGGAGGTGATCGGCCTCACCCCAAGAGCCATCCCTGAACGCCCCCAGGCCTTACGCCTGTCCGGGCTGGAGCCGTTCGAACTGGCATGAAGTCTCCTGCAAATCTCTTGACCGCGGTCGAGACCGAGATGATCCGCGATATGCGCAGCCGCCTAAACCGCCGCGCCATCAGTGACGCCGCCGCCCTGTCGTTGGGCGGGGCATTCCTGCAGGTCTGCACCCGGGTCGACATCGCGCCCGAAGCCGGCACTAAGGAGGTTGATCTAACCCCGCACCTCATTGCGCGGTTGGCGGACAGCGCCGACATGGCGACCCTGCGCCAGCTGGCCTTTGCGCTGTTCAAGGCGCGGCAGGATGCGCCAAAAACCTGGAACGCCGTCGTCGCCGCCGGGGCACCGCAGGCGATCTTGAGCCGACGACTGGTGCTTGGCGGTAAGGAACAGCCGGTTGGCGAGGGGAACCAGCCATGAGGCCCGTGTTCATCAATATCGGTGAGCGGACCAATGTTACCGGCTCGGCCCGTTTCAAGAAACTGATCGTCGAGGGCGATTATAACGCCGCGCTCGACGTCGCGCGTCAGCAGGTCGAGGCCGGTGCCAGCGTCATCGACATTAATATGGACGAGGGCCTGCTGGATTCGAAGTTGGCCATGGTCACCTTCCTGAACCTGCTGGCCGCCGAGCCCGATATCGCCCGTGTGCCAGTGATGATCGACAGCTCTAAGTGGGATGTGATCGAGGCTGGCCTGAAGTGCGTGCAGGGCAAGGCCATCGTCAATTCGATCTCGATGAAGGCCGGCGAGGCGGAGTTCATCGCCCAGGCCACCCAATGCCTGCGCTACGGTGCCGCCGTGGTGGTGATGGCGTTCGACGAGCAGGGACAGGCCGACACCGCTGCCCGCAAGGTTGAAATCTGCACGCGGGCCTACCGCATCCTGGTCGACCAGGTCGGATTTCCGCCAGAAGACATCATTTTCGACCCCAACATCTTTGCTGTGGCCACCGGGATCGACGAGCACAACAACTATGCGGTCGACTTCATCGAAGCGACGCGGGTGATCAAAACGGCCCTGCCGTATGCCCGGATCAGCGGCGGGGTGTCGAACGTCTCGTTCAGCTTCCGTGGCAACGAGCCCGTGCGGCGGGCGATCCACAGCGTGTTCCTCTACCACGCCATCGCGGCGGGTATGGACATGGGCATCGTCAACGCCGGCGACCTGCCGGTCTATGACGACATCGATCCCGAGCTGCGCGAGGCGGTTGAGGACGTGATCCTCAACCGGCCCAAGAATTTCAGCCCGACCGAGCGGCTAGTCGACCTGGCACCCAAATATAAGGGCGATAAGGGCGCGGTTCGTGTCGTTGATCTGAAGTGGCGTGATGGCACGGTCGGCGAACGGCTCAAGCACGCCCTGGTCAATGGGATCACCGAGTTCATCGACTTGGATACTGAGGAGGCGCGGCTGACAGTCGAGCGGCCTCTGCATGTGATCGAAGGCCCGTTGATGGACGGGATGAACGTGGTCGGCGACCTGTTCGGCGCGGGAAAGATGTTCCTGCCGCAGGTGGTAAAGTCGGCGCGGGTCATGAAACAGGCCGTGGCCTGGCTCATGCCGTTCATGGAGGCTGAGAAACTGGCCGGTGGCACGCAGCATGAAGCGGCGGGCAAGATCCTGATGGCAACGGTGAAGGGCGACGTTCATGACATCGGCAAGAACATCGTTGGTGTGGTCCTGCAGTGCAACAATTACGAAGTGATCGACCTAGGCGTGATGGTTCCCGCCGATCGCATTCTGGACGAGGCCATCGCGCAGAAGGTGGACATCGTCGGCCTGTCTGGATTGATTACGCCCTCGCTCGACGAGATGGCATTTGTGGCGGCAGAAATGCAGCGGCGCGGCATGACCATCCCGCTGCTGATTGGCGGTGCGACGACGTCTAAGACCCATACGGCGGTCAAGATTCAGCCGCGCTACAAGGGGGCCTCGACGACCTATGTGCTCGACGCCAGCCGAGCGGTGGGTGTGGTTTCGTCCCTGCTGTCACAGACGGATCGCGAGCGGTTCGAGACCGAGACCCGCGACGACTATCAAAAGGTGCGTGAACAGTTCGCGCGCGGCCAGGAAGCCAAGGTTCGCGCCCCGATTGAGGCAGCGCGGATGAACCGGCTAAAGCTTGCCGACCATCACCTGCCCGAACCGGCGTTCCTGGGGACGCGAACCTTCGTGGACTATGACCTAACCGAGCTGGCGCGGCATATCGACTGGACGCCGTTTTTCCAGAGCTGGGAACTGGCCGGGCGTTACCCGCAGATTCTCGATGACGAGGTGGTGGGCGAGGCCGCGCGTGACCTGTTCGCCGACGCGCAGGCAATGCTTAAGAGGATCATTGACGAGGCCTGGTTCTCTGCCCGCGGTGTCATTGGCTTTTGGCCCGCCAACAAGGATGGCGACGACATCGTTATATGGGCCGACCACGAGCACCCAACCGAACTGGCCCGCCTGCACACCCTGCGCCAGCAAATGGCCAAGGCGGAGGGGCGGCCCAATGTCGCCCTTGCGGACTTCGTGCACCCGGTCGGCGCTGGGCATGACTGGATCGGTGCCTTTGCTGTGACCGCCGGCCATGGTGAGCGAGAGCGGGTGGCGGCGTTCAAGGCGGCCGGCGACGACTATTCTGCCATCATGGCGTCTGCCCTGGCTGACCGACTGGCCGAGGCCTTCGCCGAGGCACTGCACCGGCGTGTCCGCACCGAATTCTGGCCCTATGCGCCGAACGAACCGTTCGACATCGACGCTCTGATCTCCGAACAGTACCAAGGCATCCGCCCGGCACCCGGCTATCCGGCCCAGCCCGACCACACCGAGAAGGCCACACTGTTTAAGCTGTTGGGGGCGGAACAGGCAGTCGGTCTGAACTTGACTGAAAGCTATGCGATGTATCCGACGGCTGCGGTATCGGGGCTCTATTTCGGCCACCCTGAGAGCCACTATTTCGGCGTTGGCAAGATCGAGCGCGACCAAGTGGAAGACTATGCCCGCCGTAAGGGCTGGGATGTGGCCATGGCCGAACGCTGGCTGGCACCGATCCTCAGCTATGAGCCGAGCTGACGCTCCTTAGGGTATGCAGATCATGACGAGACGCCCGGCGCGGATGCTGGCGAGGAGGAAAGCAGTTTCAAGGTCTGCACCGCGCCATCTGGCACCCGGCCGATCAAGTCGGTAAAGGTGCCGCCGCGTTCTTTGGAGAAGCTCAATCCCGTCGCTAGGGCGGTTGCGGTTGTCATCAGTTCTCCACAGCTCTAAAGTTGGCTCTTCAAATGACCTTCTGGCGCAACATAGCAAGCCTCGCCGCCCGTCGGGTTGACGCTGCCGACCTTCCGGCACTGGCACCTGATTGCGTTGACCGTCCCGGCTCCGATCCGGCCTTTTCCACGGCGGTCACGGCTTTGGGTGCCAAGCTGGCGCGCGCCGATGGACAGGCCACAGGCAGCGAGTTTGCGGCCTTCGCCGAGGCTTTCTATCCCGACGCGGGCTCCGAGCGTAACATCCGCCGCCTTTATGACTTGGCGCGGCAGACCACGCATGGCTTTGAAAGCTATGCCAGACGGCTGGCCAAGCGCTACGGCAGCTGCCCCATGCTGCTGGAAGATGTGATGGATGGCCTTTTCCACATCGCCAAGTCTGACGGGGCAGTGACCCGCCACGAAATGATTTATCTTGAGCGGGTGTGCGAGTTGTTCGGCTTCATGCCGCTTACGTTCAAACGTATGGCCGCGACCCATTTGGGCCAGGATGCGGATGACCCTTACCTGATCCTGGGTGTAGCGCCAGATGCGTCCGACGAGACCCTGCATACGGCCTGGCGTGCCGCCATCGCTGCCGCTCACCCCGACCGCGCCCGGGCTCGCGGTCTGCCGGAGGATTTCGTTGAAATTGCCGAGGCAAAGGCGGCTGCGATCAATGCCGCCTATGACACCGCATTGGGCGAACGCAAACAAATCCGCGTGAGGGCCTCACCCAGAGGTTGACGTGGGCATCAAGTCTCCCAAGATAAAACGGAGTATCGCTGATCATCGGCGTGAAAAGATCGTTCCCATGGACCGTTTGACGAACCCAAAGCTGAACATGACCTGGCGCGGTCTGGCGACCATCGCCGCCGGCCTCGCGACCACCGCGGCCATCTGCCTGGCGGCGGTGCTGGCGCTGGTGTTTGCCGCGTCAATCGTAGTCATAGCCCTGGTGACCAGTGCCTTGCTGGCTGTGGCCGGATTGGCCATGCGGGCCCGCCGCGCGCGGATGGCGAGGGCTAAGTCGAGCGATCCGGGTCTGATCGAAGCGCACAATGTCGGCGGGCACTCCTGGGTTGCCTATGGCTACGAGCGCCGTCGCTAGAGAAAAACGCCGCGCTTTCTGCCTCGTTCGAAGTTCCTTCAAACGCGAGATCGCCTGAATTTTGATTGCCTAGGCTTGATGAGCGCTGGTAGCGCCTCAAGGTGCGCTGGTTGCTTTGCGGCGGCTGCAACATTTAAACTGGGGGCTGGAAGTCCCGGGAATGACGATGCAACGCACTCAACTCATTGCCCTGACCTTGGCAATTATTGGTCTGGCGAATTGCCAACGCCAGCCCGTCGCGACGGAGGGTAAGCTCGCCGGCAATGCCAGCGACTGCGCCTCTCCAGGTACGATCCACGCACTCAAGCAGGTGCTGTTCGACAATGTGGCGCAACAGGCCAGTGCGGCCAATCGCTTGATCGTACCCAATCTGGGCGTGCAATCGGTCCTCACAATCGAACTGCCAGTGCTGGACCAGATCGACCACGAAACTGGGAAAATCGCCTGTTCTGGTCGGTTGTCGCTGCAGTTTCCGGCGAGCGCCGCCTCGCTTTTTGGCGGCAGTGCCCCGGTCAAGCAGGACGTCTCCTATTCGATTCAACCCGCTGCGGTTGGCAGTACGAATGTGTATAAGATCGAGGGCGCTGGACCGCTTATTGAGGCGATGACGACCGTGGACCTGACGTCATGGTCGATCTGGCTGACGGCGCCGTCGGCACCAACGCCAGTGGGTGAGTATCCGCCGGCACCAACGTCAGTGGGCGAGTATGCGAATGAAGGCGAGACTTCGGCTGGCAATGCGCCGGCACCGCCGTTTCCAGATCCGCCCCCGCCAACTTTCGATCTGAGTGCAGCCTTGCGCACAGACTCTGCGCTTGCGGCACGCTTTTCCAAGTTGCAGGACTTGTTGAGCAATGCCGAAGATCGCGATGTAACCGGCCAGGTGCGCCGAAATTATGCGGCCGCGATGACCCTGTTGCAGGACTGCCCTGATCGCAGCTGTGTCCAGGCGTGGCTGTCACGGCAGGAAGCCGTGTTGAAGCAGTGGCAGCAGTAGCAGTAGCAGTAGCGACTATTTCGCTGTCAGTTGGACGGACGTTACCCAGCCACGATTGCCGGTTTCGTCATCGACTTCCCACCAGACGCCATTCTTCTGGCCGGTCGGAAAAACCGATTCACCCGGCGTAAAACTGCGGACGATCGCGCCGGTCGGCACCGGCATCGCACGCATCTGGATGGCCGTCTTGGTGATATAGGTCTGGATCGGGGCCGCCGCCGCCTCACCAGGCTGAGCGTTCTGCATATAGGTGACCAGATTGGTGAATGCCGACAGATAGGCCTGGGAGATGACTTGTCCGATCGGTGTGTTGGAATAACCGCCGCCCAAGGCGCCCAGCAGTCCGCCAAAACCCCCGGCTCCAAACGAGATATCGGTCTTCTGCGCCGCACCCTCGGCCACGAATTCTTGCTCGGTGGTCCGCACGTTGACCAAGGTCAGCATAACGCGAGCGGTCGATTGTTGCGTGCGAATTGACCCGATCAGCGCGCCGGCGCGGCCCCCGAGCAGGCTGCCGATGGCCGCCGCTTGCCCGCCCTGATTGCTGTTGGCGTCAGCGATATCTGGAACTATCGCATAATCCGCGGCCTTGATTTGCCCCGCCCCGACATTGGATTGGCGTTGCAGGTCTCCGGCCGCTCCAAGATCACGCTCCAACTGGCGCGCCTGCAGACCGGCCCCGCGATCGAGAATGCGTAGGCAGCCCGACTGTGACGCCATCAACTTGATGAGTTGTTCTGGGCTGCTAAGGCCGTAGTCCGACCACCACTCTCGCCTCGGCGGCGTAATCGAGGCCGTGCCAATGGGGCGGGCGCAGTGGGGCAGGTCCGTCGGTGCGGTGGCTGCGCGATTAGGCTGTGCGATAGCGGACCCTGTCACCGCCAGCGTCAATACAACGACAGTTGGCACGGCCAAGCTCAGGTAACGCATGGAAACTCCCCACTTATTTTTCGGTAGATTACGAGTTCCTTTCCGGGGCTTCAACCATGAAGCGCCCGCCCGAAATGCCGCTCAGCGCCGCTCAAGGACCCGGAATACGAAGGCGTGGTCGTCGCCTTCGCCGGCAGGGAAGGGCTGGCGCGACACTTCCGTCCATGCGGCCTCATCGAAGCTCGGGAAATGCACGTCGCCTTCAGGCTCGGCGGCAACATCGGTCAGGTAGATGCGTCGCGCCTTGAGCAGTGCGGCCTCAAACACCGCCGCGCCGCCGATGACGCAGACTTCCTCGACACCGTCTTCTTCCGCCTGTTCACGGGCAATCTCGACCGCTTCCGCGAAGGTTTCGCAGACCACGGCCTGGGTCGGTTCGAAACTGCCGTCGCGGGACAGCACCACGTTCAACCGGCCGGGGAGGGGGCGGATCGATAGGCTGTCCCAGGTCTTGCGGCCCATGATTACCGGCTTGCCCATGGTCAGGCGCTTGAACAGCGCCATGTCGGACTTCAGCCGCCAGGGCAGGGCGTTGTGCACGCCGATAACGCCGTTGCGGGCGACCGCGACGGGCCCCACGGTGATGATCGGGCTCAAACCGCGACCTGAGCCGGGATATGCGGATGGTGCTGATAGCCCACAAGCTCGAAGTCGCTGAGCTCGAAGCCGAACAGGTCGGTCTTGGGCGCGATCTTCAGGGTGGGGAAGGCATAGGGCGCGCGAGCCAGCTGGATTTTGGCCTGATCCCGATGGTTCAGATACAGGTGCGCGTCGCCAAAGGTATGCACGAATTCGCCAGGTTGCAGGCCCAGCACCTGCGCCATCATCAGGGTCAGCAGGGCGTAGGACGCGATATTGAATGGCACGCCCAGGAACACATCGGCGCTGCGCTGGTAGAGCTGACAGCTTAGTTTTCCGTCCGCGACGAAGAACTGAAACAGGCAGTGGCAGGGCGGTAGGGCCATGTCATCGACATCGGCCGGGTTCCAGGCGCTGACGATATGGCGACGGCTATTGGGATTGGTCTTCAGGCCCTCAATCAGCTGCTGGATCTGATCAATGACACGCACGCCTTGTCCATCCGGCGCTGGCGCGGCCCAGGAGCGCCACTGCTTCCCATAGACGGGGCCAAGGTCGCCGTTCTCATCGGCCCATTCGTCCCAGATCGAACAGCCACGGTCGTTCAGCCACTTGATGTTTGTATCACCGTTCAGAAACCACAGCAGTTCCAGCACGATCGACTTGAGGTGCAGCTTCTTGGTGGTCAGCAGCGGAAAGCCCTGAGCCAGATCGAAACGGATCTGGCGGCCGAATACGCCAAGCGTACCGACGCCCGTGCGGTCGCCGCGCCCCACCCCATTGGTCATGATATCGGCCAGAAGGCCCAGGTACTGCTGCTCCGGGTGATCCGAAGCCGCCGACTGGGTCGCGGGCACAAGGACCGGTGCGAGCGCGTTCATGATCAACAGAGGCTGCCCTCAATTCTCGCGCGCCTAGCGCATGATGTTTCACCCGTGACTATGGCACCGAAATCGCAAGATGTGGAGCGTGGGCCATGCCGTACCCCCAAAATCTTGGGGATAGATCCCTCGGCCCTGAAAATCCTCGTTGGAGGCGAACCTCAGCGGGCCTGCCGCCTGTGGGTTGCGAATGGGTCCGGGTTGGCAGCGACGCTCTGCTGGTCGACATCTGTACTGGTGCAGTGCTGAGCATTGAATACGGGCTGTCCTGGTAACAGGTTTTTCGGCTTGGCCTCTGGGGTTCGCTCCGGGGGCTGGGCCGGACGATTCATTGCGTCTAGGATGATGGCGATGCGGGATCAACCTTGACGTGGCCTGCAAAAAGCGGTGCATAGCGCCCCTTTCCGCCCCGGCGCCGAGCGCCGTTCTCTATTAATCTGTCCGGAGACTAAAATCATGCGCGTCTATTACGATCGCGACGCCGATCTCGCCCGCATCCTGGACAAGAAAATCGCCATTGTAGGCTACGGCAGTCAGGGCCGCGCCCATGCGCTGAACCTAAAAGACAGCGGCGCCAGCAATGTGCGGGTTGCGCTGAAAGACGGCTCGGCAACAGCTAAGAA
>Ga0209190_1003011_pt1 | contig 11199 bp, 12 predicted proteins | sample M_140205_XF_Meta_FD_187315 | JGI IMG/M metagenome (GOLD analysis project Ga0209190, IMG submission 187315) | Freshwater microbial communities from Lake Montjoie, Canada to study carbon cycling - M_140205_XF_MetaG (SPAdes) (version 2) | ecosystem: Environmental > Aquatic > Freshwater > Lake... | reverse complement strand
AATCTCGTCTTGTAAGATCAAACTGATAATGTTGCCGTTGCCAATGAAAATACGATTCTCAACCATGGCTAGGCTGGTGGCAAACGATACCATAAAACGGAAGGCTTCCAAGGCATAACTGGCATGTAGTGCCAACCAGATGGCCCTGACATGTTCTTTTTCGGTTACCTTTTCGCCTAGTTCTTTACGGCAGTTGACCACATGCAATGCATCATAGTAGTTGCCCACACTTGAAGCCATGTCTACAATTTCTTTGGTGTCGTGGATAGTGTTGAACGCATCCTTAGGCACGTTGTAGATGTTGCGAATAATATGACTGTAACTACGACTGTGAATGTTAGTTTCAAAGAAGCCCCAGTTGAACATCAATGATTCAAGTTCGGGGATTGAGCATACCGGTGTAAACACTTGTGTAGGACCACGGCCTTGTAAACTGTCAAGAGCAGTCTGACGTAGCAGGTTGCTAGTAAAGATATGACGCACTGTGTCGCTGGCTTCCTTGAAGTCGTTGGCGTCTTTGGTAAGACTAATTTCTTCTGGTACCCAGAAGAATCCCCTGGCTTCAGCTTCAAACTTGGTTAGCTTGTTATACTTGACTTCTTCAAAGCGTTGGATAGTAACAGGACCTGCCGGGTCTAGAAACATCTTACGATGTAGGTAATCGGTTTTGGTTTTTAAGTTATATTGTGCTTGACTCATTTTGTGTTGACCTTTTTATGATATATTTCACTTAATTGATTTACTTTTATCCACTCTGCCCGAGCGGCAATTTTCAATTGATTTTTGTTATGTATTAATTTTGGTTTGAGTTTTTCAAACATACCCGTATCTAAGTTGTCAACAATGTCGGCTAGTTGGTCTGCGTTGTGTTTCCAGTTGTTAATTGGTCGATATCCAAAATCTTCATCAAAGGTTTCAAACCCTTGTGATTTTAATACATTTGCTGTGTTCGGATGGCCAAAGCATACAAAGGGTCTCAACCCGATTATAGGTTTAAATGTTTTTTCGCTGAGAAAGGCATGACCCGATTCAAATGGTTGTTGTGTTTCGCTTACAATATTTAGAAAACTACGATTCCAAATTTCGATATTTCCAAGAGATAACGAATCGCCGCCAACTTTTAGATCTGACGGATCTTCTCGAAGTCCTGCATGATATGGGATATTAGAATTTACATCACCAAACTCTTTATCTCCTATTGTTACTATTCCCTGTTTATTTTTTAACAAGTTGTATAGATATGTTCTTGGTTCATTTACTTTTCTTTGATAACATAAAAAATTATATTTAAACTCTATCGGATTGACCGATTCTATTGAATAATTTAAAAAATATCGATCAGCGTTTAACAAATGAAAACAAAAATCCTTAGAATTTATATAACTTATCCGGGTATTTTCTTCATCAGTAAACCCCTGGTAAATTTGATGATTATCGGCCGGATCATACAGGCACATAAAAATAACTGTATGTTGTTGATCCAAGCTGAGCCAAGTTTTTACGACCTGAACTATACTAGGTTTCATCCAAGTTTCATTAATTACTAATACATCGCGATGACCAGAAAACTTAAGAGATATTTCCCATGATAATTTATGAGCAACCCAGCCGGTTGTTTCGTTTGTTAATAACATTATAATTTACACGCTTCACAATCTTCTTGGTCATCAAAATTGATAACTTCTAATGTTGCTTCTGGTTCATCCTGACCTTTGCTACCTTGCTTGTTGATCAAACTGTAGTAGAATGTTTTCAACCCCCAGTGGTGTGCTTGCATTAAGTTCCGGGCAATCAATGTAGTTGGCACTTTACGGTCACCAAAGTGTGCAGGATTATAGAATGTGTTTGTGCTAATACTTTGATCCACATAGGCTGCAATTACAGCTGCAGTCTTTAAATACCCGTCACAATCTTTTTGTCCCCACATCAATTGATATTTGTTTTTTAATTTATTGTATTCTGGTGCTACTTGAATTAAACTGCCGGCTTTAGATTCTTTAACTGTGATCAAGCTCATTGGCATTTCAATACCATTGGTGCTATTGATTACTACACTAGAACTTTCAACTGGTGCAACCGCCATCAGTGTAGCATTACGCACACCATAACTACGCATCTCGGCACGTAGCCCTTCCCAGTTCAGTTCAGGAGCGAAGTCTGTGAGTTCGTTGACTCCCTTGGCTCTGCGTTCCCAAGGAAATACACCTTTACCATACCAAGTATGATCACTATCTTTACAACGACCACGTTCCTTGGCCAGCTCCACAGTGGCTTCTGTCAGATAGTAGGCCTGGTGTTCCATCCATGTCTTGACTTCATGCAAGGCGTCTTTTTCTCCGTACTGCATGCCTCTCTTGGCATGCCAGTAAGCAAGGTTAGTAATTCCAATTCCCAAGGGTTGAATCTCGTCGTTTGAAAGTTGACTTTGGATAGAGAGAAAGTCTTGATAGTCGAGAATGTTGCACAGGCTACGCTGAAGTATGCGACAAGCACGACGCATGTCTTCTGGATTGCGGAACGCACCCCAGTTGATACTGCCAAGAGTGCAAAGAGCAATACGGCCATCAGCGTCGTCAAGTCGTTTAAATGGTCGAGTAGGAAGAAGAATTTCACAGCAAAGATTACTTTGGTAAATGGTATGATATTCAGTATCAAACGAACCTTGATTCTGAACATTGTCAATAAACACCAGGTAGATACGACCGGTGTCTGTTCTCTCTTTTAATATGCCGCCTTTGAACACATCCTCTGCGGCTATAGTTTTGGTACGTAGATCTTTACGTTTTTCGTACTTGACATAGAGCTGTTCAAATCGTTCTGTGTTTTTATAAAATGCTTCGTACAAGTCCGGAACTTCATTAGGATCAAAGAATGTTATGTTTTCTTTGTTTTTAAATCGTCTCCAGAAGAGCGCACTAAGCACAACCCCATAATCCATATGACGGACTCGGGTTTCGTCTGTTCCTTGGTTGTTCTTAAGCACAATAAGATCATCAAACTGATAATGCCAAATAGGATAAAAAACAGTAGCACTTGCATTACGAATACCTCCTTGACTACAACTACGTAGATCACCGAACCATTTCTTTAAAAATGGTACCATACCGGTGTGCATTACTTCTCCACCACGAATAGGTGCGCCCAATGGACGTAAGCGACCAATCTCTAATCCTATGCCAGCTCGTTTAGCAGCATACTTGGCCATCATTTCGCCACTAGCAAAAATACTATCCAAGTCATCATCACTGCGAATGAGTACGCACGAACTGAATTGCTTAGTAGGGGTACCGAGACCAGCAAGGACGGGAGTAGCAAGGGTAAATAATCCATCACTTGCGGCATTGTAGTATTCCTTTATGTAACGCATACGAGCTGAATTAGGTTCTTCCGTGTGAAAAACTGTAGCGGCTGCAATCATATAACGAATTTGTGGAGTTTCGTAAATTTCTTTAGTGGCACGATTACGCACAAGGTATTTTTCAATTAATTGTTCAATTGCGGCATAACTGTATTGTTCATCCTTGTCATGATCCAGCATGTCATTCATTTTGTTCCAATCGTCTTCGCTGTACCACTCTAAGAGCTCATTGGTATATAAACCAGTTGCCACATTCTTTTTTACAATAGTGTAGAGATCTGGAACTTCATATGTTCCATACACATCTTTACGCAACATACTCAATCTTTGCTTGCCAGCTACAAATTGATAATTTGTGTGACCTACATCAGGATTACTTTCAACATCAATTAAATCCACAATGGCTCGTAAAGTGATGCCATCAATTTCTTGTGTCGTAATGCCATCATAAAAATGTAATTGTGCTTTGATTTCTATCATGCTCTGACTTACGTCAGCAATTCCTTGACAAACTTTAGCAACCTGGGCCTGCCATTTATCAATTTGCAGTGGCTCTTTTAGTCCGCTTCTTTTAACTACACTTATCTGCATCTTTTAACTTTCTTGTTCTAATTTTATATTTTACTATGTAACTTGGGTTTTTTTAAACCGTTTGATCGTTTTAACTTTGGGTTTGTTATTTACTATTGAATCTCGGTTCCAATTAAGTATATATTTTTCTTTTGCTACCTGGACTAAATTAGTGCCATCTTCAGCCAAAACCAGCTCTGTATCGGTCATATCCGCACGATCCAGTAGACTTATAGTATACACGATTCCAAGCCCGCGAGCAAGATCACAATAGACATTGTCACTCAAAAGTTGCCAAGGATCTGGCCAATCCGTTTGGTCATCCCAGTGTAGATAATACGGTTGCCAAGGGGAATTAAACCACCATTGATTAATGGCAGTTAATGCGGTTTCTAAATCAAGAGATTGGCAACGACTACGAAGTTCAACCCAGGCTTGCAGCCTATTATCAAATGTTGCTGGCCACATCAAATCAGGCTAGGTAGTTGATAGAATAATTAATTGTTCCGTTACCCAAGGTATTTTCAGCGGAGTATGTTATCGTTATTGTAGTGTCAACTTGAGTAACTGACAATATAACTCCGGTGTCTGCGTTTTGCACAAAGTCATCAGACCAAACAGGATTACCTGTTCCGTTAACTGATGATATCAATATGGTTCCTGTGCGATGTGTAGTGCCTCTTGCAATGGTATAGTTGACTGCAAACGCACTAGTTTGATCTGTGGATACCGTAGTAACTGTATTAGTATCATTGTTGGCTATTTCCGTTTGAGATCCACTTTGTCTTATATAAGTTCCGGTGGCCAATACAATCTGTGAACCGTTTGTGGTAGCAACAAAGTTGGTGGCTATGTCAGCATACACTCTAGGATAAGTTACAGCATCTGCGTCACTGCGAGAAAATAAATCGCTGATACTAATGTTATTACTGTTATTAAGAACAATAATAGAAGTAAACGGAGTAGTGTCAGGTGCGTGATTTCCTACATTATAAAAAATATTATGTCCAGAGGCATTTGAATTAGAATACTCACCAAATACAATTCCTTCAGCATAAATGTTATCAAACAAATTACTAGTAATACGAATACCAGTTGGAGAAACCAGTGTAGGTGCTACAGTTCCTAATAACACACCTTGATATAATGTATTAAATTCAGAATTTGAAATAGTAACACCACTGACTTCTTCATTGGTGTTGATTCCATAAACTGTTCCGCTTAATACACATCCATCAAAAACTATGTTTTCGCATGAATAAGAAGCAGTTGTATTAAAAGCTACTGCAATAGTAGCAGCAGTGTCTGTCGTTGGTGCAGATTGATTTGGGCCATAAAATCCTACATTATTAAACCGACAATTGGTGGCTTGGCCAACTAAAAATACGCTGGCTGCAGTATCAACCGTTTGAAATCCAAGATTGGTGATGGTGATATTTTGTGGTGGTGTAGCGCCACCAGACCCAATGTTGACACCTGTCTGTTGCAGGCTGTCAGCCGTTTGCGCCACGTAGGCAGCACCAGAGGCCAATGAAATTACAGAATTGTCTAGGCCTTCACCATACAAGGTAGCATAGGGAGGGATATTGATTGTGCCAGTTACTTTGTATACGCCAGCTGGGAAAAATAAACTACGACGTATTTGTGGGTTAACTTCTCTACAATACAATTGATACAACGCACGATTAATTGCCGCTGTGCAGTCTGTTGACCCGTCACCTACTGCACCAAAATCTAATACCGAAGCAAACTGATCAAGCCAACTTTGTAAACTTAAATCAATTGGCGTACCTGACGTAGGACCAGTTTGCACAGTATAACCAGCAGCCAAGCCTTTGTAAGTGTAGGTTGTGGAAAAATTTAAAATATCACTGAATTCTGTTAAAATTTCAGTGTTACCAATGACTGGTGCGCCATCTTCTAGGGTGCCATTGCCAATCCAGAGTTGACGTGTGTCGGTACTCCAGCCAAACTCTGCGCCGGCTAGTTGTGGTAGATTTTCTGCCAAACCTTTACGGTTTGTAATTTGGGATATTTGAACAATGGCCAATTTAGTCTTCCTTGAATTCTATTCAGTATTTAGCTGGTTAGGCTAGTAGGTAATACTGCTCTAAACGGCGCCACCATTGATCTGCCCAATAGTCAAAATTCTCAGGTTTTAATACGAATTCTTGATAAACAGGGCGGGACAATGGATTACCCATGTCATCTACTGGGGGTTTAACACACATTAATACAACACCTTTGCGTATGTTGGTTCCGTAAACTTCATTGTGTGCCAGGGCATACGCTGTTAATTGTAGATAGTAGTCCTCAATCCATTCTTCGCGTTTGGGTTTGTTTGTTTGCTTGTAATCCAATATGCTTTCTTCGTTTAGGTGTAACCCACAGCCGTCTGTGGTGCCAGCATATAAACTAGGAAAATATAAAGGAATTTCTACACCCCATATTTCGTTGACATTTTTAAGACCATCTTCAATTACAGTCTGCGCCATGGCGTGACTTGCCCAACCAAATGGGTTTGACCCACGCTCTTTTAGTTGGCCTTGTTTGATATAATCTTCAAGGTAGGTGTGCATACGTGTACCGCGGTTAGCCGCTTCCGTGGTAATCTTTTGTGCGTTTTCTACCCCAACACGTTGGCGCCATTCGTTGAGCGCCTGTTTCTTTTCTTCAGGTTTGGTCCGGTCAAGAACTGTTGTTACACTAGGCAATCGTTTTCCATCCGGTGTAGCATAAAGACGGTGGCCATCTTCAGTAACACGACTCAGAGGTTTGTAATCAAATTTTGGGTTATACATTTTCATTGTCAACATGGTTTACTTCTATTCCTGATTTTTTAAGAAACTGGGTGCCGGTGTCATCCCTGTATTTTTCGCTGTAAAAAACACGCTTGATACCGCTTTGAAAAATTAGTTTGGCACAATCCAAGCAAGGACTATGAGTAATAAACATATCACTGCCAAGGCCAGATTCATTCGACCTCGCCAACTTGGCAATCGCATTAGTTTCAGCATGTAATACCTCAGGTTTAGTTGTTAGAAATTTTATGTCACCGTTGGGCCATTTAATTTCATCTTCACAATTGTTGTCCCAACCTGCCGGCATACCATTGTAGCCGATACTGATAATTCTATCGTCCTTGACCACAATAGCACCTACGTGAAGTCTACGAGCATGGCTGAGCTCAGAGGTGCGCCGAGCTATGTCCATAAAATATTTGATAAATTTGTTTTTCAAATGCGAAAACTTTCTCCGCAACCACACCGATCACGTTCATTGGGATTGCTAAATTCAAAACCTTCGTTTAGACCTTGACGCACATAGTCTACTTCAACTCCAGTTAAATATGCCGAACTCTTAGGATCAACTACAACAACAAATCCATCTTGCTCAAAGGCAATGTCTTCTGAGTTAACAACATCGATATATTCTAACACATAAGCAAGTCCAGAGCAACCTGTAGTTCTAACACCCAAACGGATTCCCATGCCCCGGCCTCGTTTAGCTATATTAGCTACAATTTTTTTAGCGGCTATATCAGTTACCGTAATCATATTAGCTCTTTTAAATTTTGTTCAATCTTTGTTTTACAAGATTTTTCACATGTATATAGCAAATTTCCCGTTTTAAAACTATCTAAAAGTTTATTTTTAAAAAATGGTTGTTCAAAGATTGAAGACAACATATATTTAGATATGTCGTAACGTTCAAATCCTTCAGCCATTTCTCTTAACTGATCACCTCCAAAATATTTTAACTCTGTATCAAAATGCATCATACAGCAAGGTATAACATAATTTTGATGTGTAATATAGATCCGCCCTGAGATCAAATTAGGACATATACGTTGTATATCATTAAACTGTTTATAGGCCGTTGGTTGTAGTTTGTTTTTAAATATAAACTGTTGTGGGCTAATGTTTAACGTAGTATCAGATAGGTAGTGTATTTGACCTTCAACGTCAACTGGCCATAGAGCTTGTCCTTTGAATCTTGGCTCTGCTGGTTCAAGTCTAAACTCAGCAAAACCTAAATCTTTCGCCAGCATTTTAATTTTGTCAATTTGATGTTCGTTATGTTTGAATACGATCATCTTCCAGATTGCTCGGCCACCTGCATTGATAAATGTCTGAGCATTTTTTATAATAGTGTTGTAGTCCAATCCAACCCTGTATAAATGATTAGTGTCTTCAAGGCCATCGATACTAAAAACAACTTCTATGTTTTTAGTTTCTGCCAATTGAGCCCACCATTGATTACTTCTGATACTACCGTTAGTAGTTAATGTTATGTATGGACTGCTTGGTGCCGAAATTAGTCCACTAATAAGTTGATTAATCTTTGGGTGCATACATGGATCGCCTTTGTCACCTTGTATAATAATTTGACTTAACAAAGGCATGCAGTCAAGTTCTAAATTTTTTAGTACCGCGTCAACATCTATGTGATTGAGTGTTAAGTCTGGATGTAAGGTACCGTCGCTTTTAAATACGTCGTGGTGAGTAATGTTGAACCGTGGGCAGTGAGCGCATCGAGCATTACAATGGCTTGTGGGTTCAAATTCTAATTTCTGAACTTGATCAACTTTCATTGGTTTTTGCTTCTGTTACTGATATCATGTTCTCGTATTTTTGTTAATTTTTCCATATACTTATTATAATAAGTTTTAGCGTAGTGTTGATTAAAATCTGTTAATCCCAGTTGAGAATAAAAAGTTTCCAATTGCGTTAAAAACTGTGATCTATCAAAATAACTACCAATGTCCCAAATTAAAAATTCATGTTGTTCTAGCAGTTCTGTATCTTCGGGTCGCGTATACTGACAGTTGTTTCTCCATTCAATGAAAGTGGCATAGTTAGTCAAATATATTTTTTTAGCATTTGGCCAAATATTATTTAATTGTTCAAAGGACTCAAGCTCATGTGCTATTGCAAAAAATAATGTATTTTCATGACTGATTAAATCAATATCCGACAAAAAATTTTTTGTATCAACTGAATCAGTTCCAAATAATTCACGGCACCCTAACCCTAGATCTCCCCAGCTATGATTATTATTACCAATACGTTCTAATAATGTCATTAGTTTAAGTTTTGGTGTAAATTTGTTGTTCCGTTGCAGTTTGACACAATCAATGTCTTGAAAATAACAACCGTTGCTTAATCCCAACGAGTTAATAAGAAACTTACCCCCAGCCTGACGAGGATAATAGACTATTACTATACTGTCAGAATTGACATTTCGCATTAGACATGTTTCTTACGATAATCTTCTATTGCGGCTTTTATAGCATCTTCTGCAAGTATGCTACAATGTATTTTAACCGGTGGTAGGGCAAGTTCTCCAGCAATATCCGAATTCTTAATCGTTCCTGCTTGGTCAAGCGTTTTTCCTTTAACCCACTCGGTGACAAGACTTGAGCTGGCGATTGCTGATCCACACCCGTACGTTTTAAATTTGGCATCAGTTATTACTCCTTCAGTATTTACTTTGATTTGAAGTTTCATGACGTCGCCGCAGGCAGGAGCACCGACCATGCCAGTACCAATAGAGTCATCTCCTTTGTCAAACGAACCCACATTGCGTGGATTTTCGTAGTGATCTATAACTTTTTCTGAATATGCCATTTACTTCTCCTGTTTAGTATTATAACATGTAACTGTTGTATTTACAACCTTTTTGAACGGATTATACGACTGGTTCTAGGGTGTATTGTTTTCGAGCTTGATTTTTAGTAACTGCAAATAATCTATTCTTATAGTCTAGACTTTCTGGGCAGAATTTACACATGGTCAATTGCTCATCAATTGTGTCCAAAAACTCTTGCCCGCGTTCTGCATACTCGTAAGGCGATAACGGCTTGTAGGAATTTAATACGGCTCGATCCGAATCTGAAATATCAAATCCATGTTGTTGATCAAACTCTGGGAACAATGCAGCTGGGCCACATTTATACAGTTTACCTTTAATCATATGGTAATTTTTATGGCGCCTAAATCCACAACTGTTGTGTGCCACTTCAGGTCTACTATTGTGTAGTGTGAATCGACCTGTGGCATCGCGGCTAATGGCACTATCATAAAAATCATATTGTATCCATAAAGGAATAACAACTTTATTTTCATCTACCCATGCTACGTCGGCACCGTATTCGTTGCGAGGATCATCTTTTTCTATTTTTGTAATTTCACCTTGAAGAAATTTATGGACTTCTGCTTCAAACTCATCGATAGTATTGGGGTTGTGCCAGCTGATACCCATCCAATTGCCATTGGCCCGTAGGGCTTCATACAGTCCTTTTACATTGTTTAAGCGAGTGCCGTTTGACAAGATCTGCACATTTCTTTTAAAGATACGATTGATTCCATACACCCAATCAAGTATGTCAGGATTAAGCAATGGTTCGCCGCCCAGTATTACTATTTTGTCAACGTCTACATACTCAGCCCATTTGGCATAGTCAGCTTCGTAATCACTCCAACATTGCCATCCGGCAAATGAGTAGTTGTTAAAACGATTACACCCTTCACAGGTCAAATTGCACACGTTGGTTATATAGAACTCAAGTTTGGAGAATAAGTGTTTTTTCATAGTATGGTGCATCATCTAATAATCAGATGATGTTTGATATTTACGACTAATGTGTTTACTGGCGACGTTTTAATGCCGCTTTGGCATTGCTGTCTACTACAGCTCGAGCTTGGTCTACGCTCATACCAGTTTCGGCTTCGGTATTGCCTTTGAATCGAACCACACCCGAATTGGGTTCAAGCGGTTCTAGGATATTGCTTAAAGGTTCTTTACTAATCAAATCGCCTAGGTTAGCTGATGTAACATTAACACCTAAACTTTTTGCAGCGTCGATAAAAGCCTGTTGGCTAATTTGTTTTGCGGCGGCTTCATCTTCACTCCGTCCAAGCAAAAACTGGCTTAATGCAGCCAGTCGTTGTGTGTTAGGATCTGCAACTTCTCGAATTAACATTATCTACGTTCACGGCCTAAACCGGCTGCTTGTGCGGCAGCATCCAAATCTGCACCAGCGGCATCCAAGTCTGCAACTTCTTCTTCGCCTGGGGCAGGAAGTTCAGCACCCATGTCAGCACTCATGTCTGGAGCGGCCGCCATGTCAGCACCCGGAACTTGTGGTGCCTGGCCAGTGATCACACCAAGTGCAGCTTCTAGCTGTTGTTTGGCACCTTGCAAGTTGCCCAATAAGCCACTCAATGCAGCACTGGCATCAGCGTTGTATTGTGTGGCCTGGTCAACGC
>Ga0209190_1003009_pt1 | contig 11202 bp, 11 predicted proteins | sample M_140205_XF_Meta_FD_187315 | JGI IMG/M metagenome (GOLD analysis project Ga0209190, IMG submission 187315) | Freshwater microbial communities from Lake Montjoie, Canada to study carbon cycling - M_140205_XF_MetaG (SPAdes) (version 2) | ecosystem: Environmental > Aquatic > Freshwater > Lake... | reverse complement strand
AGAGAGAATATTTGCTGCTTTGTTTGGTTTGTTAATTGCTTTTGGTTCTTGGGCTCTTTTGAACACGATTGATCCGAGGTTGTTGAGTACAAAACTGACATTGAAGGAGGTGTCGATTAAGGGGATTCCTGATGTGGAACGAGGTCAATATGCTGGGAATTATGATGCTGGAAGTCCCACTTATAATCCTTATCTTGAAGGAGAAACTCCCGGCGTTGGTCCTGTTCCTTCCGAACCTTATGGATCTTGGACAGAGCAGGGAGCTGATAATTGGTTAAATCGTCTTAGTAATGGAACAAGAGGTGCTGACGGAAGACTTGTGGTTAGTACATACAGTTCTACTGGTGACGCAACTCCAGACTCAGGCACAATGCAACGAAGAGGCAATAGGGATAATCTTCTAAGAGAAGGCTCCGTAGCTTTTTCCCCTGATTTGATAAATAAATATAAACCAAAAACTGGAGCGGAGGTGTTTGTAAACGGAGTTAGTGTTGGGTTTTATGAAGACGCGACAGCAAGCTCATATAAAGGAACACCGATAAGAAACACAGTTGATATATATGATGAAAACAAGACGGTGGGGAGTAAACTAAAAAACATACCCCCTGACCAATGGGAAATCACCTTCGGAAATCCACGGACCCAAATAACCAACCCTTCAAAATAAATGAAAAAGATATTTTTTTTACTAATATTGCTCACACTATTTACTTCTTCAGCCCTGGCAATAGAATACACACCCCTCGCCCCCATCCCAGGATATGTCGAAAATATGAGCATCACTCCCACCTCCTTCTCTGACTACCTCAACAAAATGTTCAAGCTTGGTATTGCTCTTTGTACTGCTCTTGCGGTTCTCATGATCATTGTTGGAGGTATACAGTATGTATCGAGTGATGCTTGGAGCAAGAAGTCTGATGGAAAAGAGAGAATATTTGCTGCTTTGTTTGGTTTGTTAATTGCTTTTGGTTCTTGGGCTCTTTTGAACACGATTGATCCGAGGTTGTTGAGTACAAAACTGACATTGAAGGAGGTGTCGATTAAGGGGATTGAAATCTTTACAGATTTACCTAATCCACCTCAACCTACAGGTATTGGACCTGGAAATACTGGATCACCAACACAAAACCCTGGACTTCAGGAGGAAGGAGAAACAGCAGCACAAGCAATTCTAAGAAGTGCTCAATACGCGGCAAGTGCCGATCATCCTTTAAATACATGTAATGCAGCTGGAACAAGTGGCGGTAAAAAGGCATGCGCATACGCAGTTAATGAAATTGTTGAAAGTGCACTAGGAAAACCTATTACTAATGGCTTAGGAACGGCTGATATGAATCAAACATTAGCATCAAGCCCTCATTTTACAACAATAGGTAATGACTTAAGCAAAGCATTGCCCGGTGACATTATCATGTCACCTACACAGGGAAGCAACACAGGACATGTTGGAATATGTGAAACTCCCGGATGTGGGAGTATTATTTCAAATAGTAGCTCAAGGGCTAAAGTAGAAAAAAACTTTAATGCCACATCATGGAATAATTACTATTCAACAAAAAAAGATTTACCGGTTGTTGTTTATAGACCCAAATAAAGTATATAATGAATAACAAATGTCACGTAACACATTACTTATAATAATCTTCACGCTTTTTTTAATTATTGTAGGCGGACTTGTTGGTGGATATTTCTATCTAACAAACACTAAAACAACAGACATACCGACTAATACCGAGATCACCGGTTCACTAAATGAAAACGGGGGTGGTGGGGCATCAACAACCTCAGACCAAACATCTACTAGTACAGCAGGTGCAGTTATTCCAAAACTTAGACACCTCACAACAACACCTGTAGCAGGATACGATTTTGTAGACACAGCAAAAGGTTTTGTAATTTGGTATGTAGACCGATCAAACGGAAATATCTACCAAACAGCAACCAGTACTCTTGAAGCAACAAAGATCACAAACACTACCATTCCAAAAGTATATGAGGCTTTCATCGGAAAAGGTGGTTCAAGTGTCATCCTTCGTACACTAGACGAATCTGGAGAAAAAATTCAAACATTCATTGGTAGTCCTCGTGCGAGCTCTACTCTCAGTGGAATATTTACAAGCGACACTATCTCAGCCCTTAGCCTTTCCCCTTCAAAAGATTCTTTCTTTGGTATGACTGGTACAGTTTCTGGTCTTGGAAACTTTTATTCATTGGCAGGTAAGGCTACTAGTGCTTTCTCACACCCACTCAAGAAGTGGATACCTCAATGGGTGAATCCAACCAGCATAGTAATGACTAGCGCACCTTCAGCCAAGACACAAAACATCGCTTACATACTTAATACCTCCACAAAAGCCTTTACCAAGCTTTTAGGACCAAAAAATGGCCTAGTGGTATCTTCTTCACCTTCCGCCACAAAAATGCTGTATTCAGAAAATAAAGGCAACCAGCTAGCTTTTGGTGTGTACGATACAAAAACCGCTACAGAAACATCTATTTCAAACGAAACAATTCCAGACAAATGTGCTTGGTCAAAAAAAGACACCTCTACCGTGTACTGTGGTTTTCCTAAAAACCTTGCTTCTGGAGCATACCCCGACGACTGGTATCAAGGAAAGGTTTATTTTAATGACACTATCAAAGCTCTTGATGTAAATACATTACAGATTAAAACCATTGAAAACTTTGAATCTGGAGACAAGCAAGGTACGGAAATAGATGCTACAAATCTAATGCTCTCAAGTAACGAGAAATACCTTCTCTTCACAAACAAAAATGATTTAACCCTTTGGATGCTAGAACTATAGATATAAGAGACTAAAGACCTTTCTTTAAGGTCTTTTTTAGATAGAGCTCTTGGCCAATAGTGAAAATACTTCCGGCAACAAAATAAAGAGCTACTGCTCCCGAAAGTTTCAGCGAGATGATAAGAATAAAAACAGGGAGAACGTAACGAATTGAAGTGTTCATGTTCTGGGCAAGGTCGTCCTTAAAACCAGGATTCTCCACTTTGGCAATCTTTGGTATAGAGAGCTGAATCTGAATAAACTGACCAATTCCTGCAATGATAGCTAGAATTATTTGAGGCTTACTTACGTCTAGAAAACCAAGGAAGTGCATGTTTAGTGGTGTTGAAATACTGTTAAATATACCCTTTACAAAAGAATACAAAATAGAAACATCCACAACAGGAAGACCTCCTCTGAGAAAAAGTGAGTATAGGGCTATAACTATAGGAAATTGAATGAGAGCAAGCAAAATACCAGAGAAGGGGTTTATTCCGTTTGTTTTATACAAAGACATCATCTCAACCGCCAGTTTTTCTCGGTTATCTTTATACTTTTCTTTTAGAAGATTGAGTTGTGGTTCAACCTCACGAAGCTTTAGTTGTGTTCTAACTGCGATTTTTGAAAGAGGGAAGAGGATAAACTTAACCAAGAAAGTAAAAAGTATCACTGCTACCCCTACATCTGGGGTTGGAAGCCAAGACAAAACAAGAATAAGGCCATTATATAAGGGATTATAAAAAAGAATGTGAAAAAGATATGACATAATTTTAATTATAGCACAATCAACTGAGTAGTTTATTTAATTCAACGAGTAGTTCTTGGTGTGAAAAAGTAGCCAAATCTTTTTTTATAAAAACAGCATAGGCTCCAGAGGAGAGGTTAGGGGCAATCTTTTTGAGAATATGTCTCACTCTTCGCTTATTTCGGTTGCGAATCACTGCCTTTTTTGAAACCTTTTTTGAAGCCACCACAGCAAAAGCTTGGCTTTGGTCTTCCAACTTCAAATAGGACAAAGAAAAAAGGGGAGAATGTGTTATTTTCCCCTTTTTCAGGACCTTATCGAAATCTTCGGAATGGATCCGTTTTTCGAAAACAAACATATTATTAGGCGTTAAACCGCTAATCGCTTTCGGCCTTTAGTTCGTCGGCGAGCAATAACTCTCTTTCCTGTTTTTGTCTTCTGACGCACAAGAAAACCGTGTGTTTTTGCTCGTTTTCGCTTCTTTGGTTGGTATGTTACAGACATAATTAAAAACTATACACAATAAATTCTTTTTCCACAAGTTACATATGACTGTGGATAACGTTTATACTATCTCTAAATGGATAATCAACAGCTATGGGATTCGGTACTAGTTCAGATGGAAAACTCTATTTCTGATGCTTCTTTTGCTTCTTGGTTTAGAAATTCAGAGATAACCAAGATAGAGGATGGTATTGCTTATGTAGGAATTGAAAATGTTTTTGCTAGAGGTTGGGTAAGGGATAGATGCAGGGGACCCATTTTAAAGATACTTAGGGAACTCAGCCCATCAATTAGAGGAGTTGAGTTTGTGGTTATAGAAAAAAAACCAGACAAAGATAAGGTGGTGATTTCAAAGAACGAAGCAATAGACCAAAAAACTACAAAAGCTCTTCCTTTGAACGAGATGGTTATAAATAAAGATGACAATCTAAACCCAAAATACACTTTTGATACCTTTGTTGTTGGTCCATTCAACGATCTAGTCTACTCTGCATGTCAAACCATCATTAAAAAGCCTGTGGCTTACAACCCTCTGTTTATTTATGGAAACACAGGTCTCGGCAAGACTCACATAATGCAAGCGGTAGGGAACCATATAAAGCATTCTAGCCCTAATAAGAAGATCTTCTACATTACCTCGGAGCGCTTTACTCAAGATATGTTTGATGCCATTCAGGCCAGCAAAATGAATGTCTTTAAGGAAAAATATAGAAAATATGATGTTTTTATGATGGACGACGTCCAGTTCATATCAAATAAAGAGAAGACTCAAGAAGAACTGTTCAACCTTTTTAATTATCTTTATGAAAACAACAAACAAATCATTTTTACTTCGGACACTCACCCAAACCTCATCCCAAACCTAGAAAAAAGGCTGAAATCAAGGCTTGTTTCAGGAATGGTAGTAGATGTTCCAGAACCTGGATATGAGTCTCGCCTTGAGATTATTAAAAAGAAGAGCCTTTCAAACAACATAGTCCTCCAGCAAGAAACCATAGAGTTTCTTGCTTCTCATGTTGAAGGGAATATTCGTGAAATAGAAGGGGCTTTAAATAACATTTTTCATCATATTGAAGTAAAAGGTAAAGAGCCAACCATAGCTGAGGTTAAAAGTCTTATAAGAATAGAGAAAAAACCTCAAAAAAACCTTTCTGTTAAGGAGGTTGTAAAGATTGTTTCTAGTTTTTACAACGTAGAAGAAGATTCTGTATACGACAAATCAAGGAAAAAGGAGGTTGTGAGACCGCGTCAGATCATTATGTATATTCTTCGTGAGGTTTTTAATGTTTCCTATCCTTCAATTGGTCAAAAGTTAGGGGGAAGAGACCATACAACTGTCATGCACTCATGTGACAAGATAAAAGAAAGCATGAAGACGGATGCGGATCTCGCGAACGAAATTACAGAGCTACGTCAACTTCTTTAGGTCTTTAAGTATCTGTGTATAAGCTTGTGGAAAAAACTGTGGGAAACTGTGGAAAACTTGTGGGTAAGTGGGTTTAGGTTTTTTTGATAAAATTTTTATCCACATTTTATACTCACTCTATACTTTTAATAATTTTATAATTTCTTTATATATTAAGGGTTTTTTAGGTTTTCCACCTTTCCACTCCCTTAATAGTATGTATAATCATTTATATGAAGTTTCAATGCCAAAGAGACAAATTCATACATGCATTCTCTAAAATAGAGAAAGTCACAAGTAAAGGAAGTTCGAATCCTGTTCTTAAATCAGTCCTAGTAGAAGGGAGAGACTCAGCTATTATTTTAAAGGCAACCAATCTTGATTTAGGTATAGAGGTAACCCTCCCTGTAAAACTAGAAAAAGCCGGTACTGTGGCAGTTTCTTCATCTATTCTAGGTAGTTTCATTCAAGGTTTAGACAAAGAAAAAGGGATCACCTTTGAAAAAGAGGATGATACTCTTAAAGTTTCAACAGAACATTCATCGGCTACATTAAAACTATATTCTCATGAAGAGTTTCCTCTTATTCCTAAAATAGACAGCACTCCCACCTTTTCTATTAATTCCTCAGACTTTGTAAAAGGTCTAAAATCAGTTGTTTATAGTGCATCTCTGTCTTCTATTAAACCAGAACTATCAAGTGTTTTTATATATCCCGAAGAAGATTCTTTGGTTTTTGTTGCTACAGACTCATTTCGACTAGCAGAAAAGAAAATAAAAATTAAAGTTAAAGCTAACTTTGAGCAAATCCTTATTCCTTTCAAGAATGTTGCAGATATAATTAGAATCCTCGAAGAAGAAAACAGTGAAATTGACGTTACTTTGGACAAAAACCAAATTTCCTTCAGTGGAAAAGATTTTTACCTAGTTTCAAGAGTTGTAGACGCTCGTTTTCCTGCTTATAAACAGATCGTTCCTAAAGAATCATCTACAGAAGTGGTTATTTTAAAACAAGACCTTATCAACGCTCTAAAAGTATCCAGAGTTTTTTCAGACTCTTTCAATCGCATCACATTGATAATTTCCCCAAAAGAAAAGTCCTTCCGTATTAGCACAAAAAACACAGATGTAGGCGAAAATACAACAGACATGAGCGCGTCACTAAAAGGCGAAGCACTTCAAATAAGCTTCAACTATAAAAACCTCATTGATTGTTTCCAATCAGTAGACGCAGACAGTATGTCTTTGTTATTCGATGGTCTAAGTAAGCCTCTTATTATAAAAGGTATTGGAGACCTGTCTTTTTTCTATCTTGTTATGCCAATGAATAAGTAATATGTTTAAGTTCAACATATCTTCATTTCTCGAAAAGTTTAAAGATATCAAAGACCCGCACGAGGATAAGTCGCATATTTCAAAAATTCTATTAGAAGTCGCTGGGGTTACTGTTGTTGAAAACAATATTCAAATTAAGAACAAAAATATACATATTCAGGCAAGTTCACTTTATAAAAGTCGTATTTTCATAAAAAAAGAACAAATACTTAAGGTAATCAATGAGAATCACCCCGAACTAGAAATAAAAGAAATATTTTAATTAGAAGATTCTGTAGAAGTAGCCGAATTGTCTGTATTTTGCTCATTAATTGGGTTATTTACGTAAGAGTTGGTAATTGCCCAGTTTCTTACACCTGTTTCCCATAGATCAAACTGAGGGTCGCTAGAAGGGTTTCTAGGTTCATCTCCACGAGGCTCGTCTTTGTTTACATATTTTAGTATTGAGTGAATTCCATCATTTGTTTGCCATACACCCCTAAGAACAGGTTTTAGATTACCTTTGTCTTCTGTACTGTAAGTTGAAGCTTTAAAGCTCTCTTCAGGAATATCTTTAAGTATTTCTATCATGAATTTCTGCCACAACGGACCCACAATAAGAGCAGAAGCAATTTGGGACATAGGTCTGTTATTGTTGTTTCCCATCCATGCACCAACAGCAATGTTTGGGGTATATCCAACAATCCAAGCATCACGAGAATCGTTTGTTGTACCAGTTTTAAATGCAACTTTTCTTCCAGGTATGAAGTTGAGTTTAAAAATACTATTTCTTGCGACAGCATCTGAAAGAATATCGTTCAGCTGTAGTACTGGTTCTTCGGGATATACCTGAGTTGGGTTCGCTTTGAATTCTTCTAAGATGTTTCCTGCTCTATCTTCAACGCTTAAAACGCTCGTATATGGGTTTAATTCACCATTATTAGCAAAGCCAGCAAAAGCATTTGTCATCTCGAGAGGGGACACCTCGGCGCTTCCTAGGGCAAGGGATAATCCATAACCGCGTGAATCTTTTAAACTTGTAATACCAAAAGCACTAGCTGTGTCTATGGTTTGCTCAATCCCGGCAAGATATAAAGCCTTAACTGCAGGAATGTTTCGAGATTGTGCCAAAGCCGCGCGAATAGTCATTGGACCTTTATATCCTCCTTCGTAGTTTGGTGGGTGGTAACACTTTGCGTCAGAAGTAAGAGGTACTCCATCTGAAGAACAGTTGCTATCAAACTCTGTTTTTACATCAAAAAGAATTGTGTCTGGTGTGTAGCCTTTATTAAAATCTGTTAGGTATACAAACGGTTTAAAAGAAGAACCAGGCTGTCTACGAGCTGTGGCAACATTGAAGTTTCCTTGTATATCATTATCAAAATAATCACGCGAACCAATCATGGTAAGAATTTGTCCTGTTTTTGGATCAATTGCAACAAGTGACGCATTCTCAGCTCCTAATCTTTTCTGGTTTTCTATAACGTAGTCTTTAACCATCGACTCTGCTTTTGATGACATGTTGTAATCAAGAGTAGTTACAATCTTTAGGCCTCCTCCTTGAACTGTTTCCTCTCCATATTTTTTCTCAAGATAGTCGATAACAAACATTACGAAGTGAGGAGCTTTTAGAGAGTTGGTGGCTTTTGGTGTGAAGACAACTTTTTGAGCCACCCCTTCTTTTTCTTGGTCTTTAGTTATGTAGCCTTCATCAAACATACGCTTCAACACAAGGTTCTTTCTGTTTTCGAGTTCGTCACGATGTTTTCCAAAAGGGGAGTAGTAGGTAGGAGCTTGAGCAACTGCTGCAATGTATGAGGCTTCAGCAAGCGTCACGTCTTTTGAGCTTTTACCAAAAAAGGCTTTACTTGCTTCTTCAACACCATAAATATTTCCTCCGTATGGGGTTTGGTTCAAATAAAGATTAAAAATAAATTCTTTAGTAGTGCTTCTTTCAAGTTTTATTGCCAAAATCCACTCTTTCAGTTTTCGAGTAATAGTTTTTTCATTGGTGAGTAGGGAATTTTTGATAACCTGCTGAGTGAGAGTGGAACCTCCTTGTTTAAATTCCATACTTGCAATGTTTACAAAAAGAGATCGAATAATAGAAGAAAAGTTAATTCCGCTGTGTTTGTAAAATTCAGCATCTTCGATAGAAATCGTGGCATTTTTAAGAAAAGGAGAAATTTCGTCAAATGGAACAACAGTTCTACGCACTGCTTGGTTCACATCGTATAAAAGAATTTTACCTGTACGGTCGTATATTTTTGTGGAAATTCCCGCCAAACGAGAATCAAAAGAGTTAAGATCGGGGGTCTTGAGCGTTGCTGCCCACATGATTAGACCTCCTCCAATAAAGATACCCAAAGCCAAAAAACCAATAAAAATATTGGTAGTAAGGTGTTTATATTTTTGTAGCCATTTTTTAAAATTGACCACCAAATTCATTCACTTATAGTAACACAAATTTAAAAAGAATATCCTTCGCTGGTCTCGTCGTCGGCTTGGTAAAAAGACGGACTTCCAACTTCTTCTCCGTCTACATCATCAAGGGAAACATCTTCACCTAAATCACTTTCTTCGTCTAAAAGCTCTGTATCTATCAACACTGCTTCTTCGTTATCTTTGTTAAATTCTTCACTCATATTATTGATTTTTTTATTTAAAAATTAATTTTGCATTATTTGTACCACAACTTATTTTTTCTGCAATTATATTTAACTTGTAAAAACAAAAACCCACCAATGTCAATTGACGGCGGGGGTTCTGGAGTCTATGCTTAATATAGTTTTTTGAATAAAAAGGTGAGATCGACACGATAAATCTCTAAGCAATGCTTTTCATAGATTAAAAAAGTAAGATGAGGTTTTCACGATAGCCCCAGCAGGCACACAAGGTGCAAACCAGAGCGTCCTTCAAACGCGCATCAGTACGACGAAGGAAACCTTCGACATAATTGCTTAGAGATTTATATTGTCGATAAAACAAGTGCAAGAAACCACCAAGAAATATATCCTATCATGGAACAAATTATATGTCAATAGTAAAGGATACCAAAGAAGAATTTCACTTAGATCACACACTTCGCCCTGACAAGTGGGGAGACTATATTGGGCAAAAAAATATCAAAGAAAACCTTCATATTTTATTGACTGCAGCCAAAGAAAGATCACACCCACCTGAACATATTTTGTTTTATGGACCACCTGGACTTGGTAAAACAACCCTCGCTCACCTCATTGCTAAAGAAACAGGTGTAACAATGAAGATAACTTCAGGACCAGCGATTGAAAAAGTGGGTGACCTTGCGTCTCTTCTCACAAATTTGTCTCCCGGAGACATTCTTTTTATCGATGAAATCCATCGTTTGAATAAAGCGATTGAAGAAGTGCTCTATCCAGCCATGGAGTCAGGGGTGCTCGATATTATCATAGGAAAAGGACCGTCTGCAAGGACAATCCAGCTCGAGTTGCCGCCTTTTACTTTGATTGCGGCCACTACGCGTATTTCACTTCTTTCATCACCACTTCGTTCACGTTTCGGCGGGGGAGTGTTTCGCCTTGAATTTTATTCTCCCGAAGAGATTGGAAAGATTATAAAACGTTCTGCGGATATTCTAGGAATTCAAATAGTCGGCACCGCTGTTGAAGAGATTGCAAAAAGAAGTCGCCGTACACCTCGTACTGCGAACTACCTTTTGAAGCGTACACGCGATTTTGCTCAGGTGAAAAAAGTAGCTCTCAGCAAAGAGGTGGTTGATGAATCGCTGAAACTTTTGCAAATAGATGACATGGGTTTGACGTTCGCTGATCGAGCAATTCTCGACACGATTATAAATAAATTCGGCGGAGGGCCTGTTGGAGTAAATACAATCGCTGCGGCGCTCGGTGAAGAACCATCGACCATTGAAGAATTCAATGAGCCATATTTGATGCAGATTGGTTTCATTGAGCGCACACAGAGAGGGAGGGAGGCGACAGAGAGCGCCTATAAGCACCTGAATATTGTTTACGAGCCTAAGAAACTTTTCTGATATACTTACATTATCTATGAAGCTTAATAAAATATTAGAAACAGCGCTCTATGTAGACGATCTCGCGAAAGCAGAAGATTTTTATTGTGGAATCTTAGGTTTGGAAAAAGTTAGTGAGACACCAGGTAGAGATCTGTTTATAAGATGTGGCGATAGTATGCTTTTGTTATTTAATCCAGAGCAGACAAAAATAGACGGAGGAATTGTTCCTATTCACGGGTCTTTTGGGCAGGGTCATATTGCTTTTGGTATTCCTAAAAATGATATTCAGGATTGGGCTACACATCTCAGTGAAAAAGGTGTGGAAATAGAGAAAAATGTTGTTTGGGATGAAAGAGACACATCTGTTTATTTTAGAGACCCTTCTGGAAACAGTGTGGAACTTGCCTCTGAGACTTTATATAAATAAATATTAT
>Ga0209190_1003008_pt1 | contig 11205 bp, 11 predicted proteins | sample M_140205_XF_Meta_FD_187315 | JGI IMG/M metagenome (GOLD analysis project Ga0209190, IMG submission 187315) | Freshwater microbial communities from Lake Montjoie, Canada to study carbon cycling - M_140205_XF_MetaG (SPAdes) (version 2) | ecosystem: Environmental > Aquatic > Freshwater > Lake... | reverse complement strand
GTTGCAATGGTTAAACATTCCTGGTAGAACTGTGCTAGTTCCGGAAATGTTTGTGTGAATTTGGTTCCACGTCTTCGATCGTACTCGCGTATGAACAAGTAGAAGTTTGTCTTATTAGTTACCTGTTGATCCACCGGTAGTGGCTGTTTCATGATAGCTAAGTCTCGCTTCAGCTTGAGGATCTCGTAGGGTTTGAATCCTTCAAAGGTCTCAAGATAGTCATCGCCTTGTACATTATCCTCAATGTATTTTAGCACATTTTCTACTGAATTAATACCCCATGCACCGGCATTCTGGATGGAAAACCAAGGTGGGTAACGCAGTAACGGAATGTCAAACCAAATACGTTGAAAGGGTTCAACATCTGATTCAATCATCGGTACGCCTTCTGCTGTGGTCTGAGCGCGACCACCAAACTCTCGACGCAGTTCAAGAATCATTTCCATAAAGCCCTGCAGGCTAGGAATGCTCATGATGTTGAATGTATTAATAAAGCTAACCGATGTGTGCCTTGTTTCGCGCAAGAAGGTACGAACGTTTTCCAGCAGTCGATTAAAGTTCAACCCAGTACGCATGTACTCGGCCTGCTCGCCAACCCCATCAAGACTCACGTACAGCATGAAGTGCTTGTAGGCCTTGTCCTGGTAGTTGTACATGTAGGTGAAACTATTGTTGTCAGTTTCGGTACATTGGCCTACTTCTGGGAAGGTCTGTGCAATGTCTGCACGTTCAATCACAGGCAATGCACTGCGATGATACTCTTTCATGTCCGCACCAATGATGTAGTTCTGCCAGGTCTGCCAGGCTGTGCCATCCAAGGGATCTGCCACATAGCATTCAGTGCTGTAGTCCACACTGTCTAGACGCTTGACCTTGTCTAGGAACTTGTCAAAGAGCTTTTGGTCCGGTGGACACATGTTGCTGGTTATACTGAGTTCTAGATTCTTGTGCGGGTGTTCATAGACATAGTCCAAGACCTTGAAGGTATTGGCATCCATCAGCGGTTCGCCACCAGTCATGCGGAACACACGCAGGTTGCTGTAGACCTCTGGCCACCATTGCCAGAAAGCCTGCACATAGGGATTCTCTTTGCTGGCCACTTTAAGTGGCATCATCTTACGCTGTTCAAGTGCGGCTATGTTGTTGTGCTCCAGGCCCTTTAGCTTGTAGCCGCCCCAACGTTCAATTTCTTCTTGCCAGCTGGTGCTAAGATGCGGACTGCAATACATGCACTTGAAGTTGCAGGCCTGGTTAAAGTTAACTTCCACATAGCGAGGCTTAACGTCCCAGTCTGGGGGATTGCCTGTGACTTGTTCAAAGTCAGGAGCACTCCACCATTCACTGCTACGATAGTGACGGTCACTTAGATGATCTCCTTCTGCATCTTCAATTTTCCAGCAGTAGGAGCAACCTTCGGGACGCTTGCCTTCCATCATCAACTTGCGTTCGTGGATCTTGAACTTGGTGTTATGCAGTGCGCTGGAATTTACTGCTAGTTCTTCCAGGGGTACTGTATGTGTTGGAGGATGGTAACAACTCTGTGTCATTCCCTGTGGCAGGTGTAGACTGACCTGTAGCCATTTGGCCAAGCACATGCTGGGACTAACGGCATTGAGCCGATCCCGCATATCACTGGCCATATCATTGTACTCCGCCATTAATCTATTCTCTCAAATGCTATAAATGCCAGACCGTCTTTGAAATCCATTGGAGACACCAGCGGTTTGTTCAATGCTTGGTATCCCATTGCGGACATTACCTTAATAATAAAGTAAGGACCTGCCCCAGTTAACCTTATGTTGGGTGTTCTTTGTCCAGGCTTACCGGGTTTAGTATAGTAGTAGCCTGGTGTGTTAGCCGGTTCAGAATAAATGCCTAGATCAAAATGGCACTCACTACCAAAGTCGTCAACATGGTTATCCTTGGGTACGTCTAACATTATATACTGTGGCTTAACTTCGTTGACTAGCTGTTCTAGCAGTTGTACAGGACTATGTAGGTGATATAACACTCCCATGCAAACAACTACATCAAACTTGCGTGGTGTCTTAAGATATGCAAAAATATCATCCCACACAATATTAGCCATTGGGTAGCATTGTTGTAAATGACCAAGTGCATCTGAGTTTGGTTCAACTAGTTCTATTTCTTGGGCAAGGTCAACATACATTTCAGTTATTTGACCAGTAAATGGCCCAATCTCTAATACTGATTTGTCAGCACACACCTGAAAGTAAGGACCAACTGCATTGTAGTAATCATCTAGCCCCACTGTTATATAATTATGTGGACGCTGTTTATTCATTTACCTGCAGCCTTACAATATCATCTTCTGCCAGGAACTCGCCAGTCCACACTTCTACTATACGCAACGGAATATGTCCTGTATTGATTACCTGGTGAATCTGCAATGGTTCAACATGTACCACTTTGTTTTTAGAAATAACTGTGACATCATTGTTGATGCGTACTTCACCAACACCGGACAGAACAACCCAATGCTCTGCGCGATGCTTGTGATACTGTAGACTGATACTCTTGCCTGGCTCAATGATTAACTCTTTGATTACATAGTCAGGTGTGGAACCAAGTACACGATACATGCCCCAGGGACGTTCAACAACGGTAGTTGAATATGCTTCAAGTAAATCACTGCTACTGGCTTGCTTTTCGTCTCCGCCTACACCAAACACCAGTTCAACATCTAGTTCATTGCAGACACCGGCTTCGCGAATACTTTCTTCGTCTTTGCGGTCTCCACCATTGCAAAAACAAATTGTAGCCTCTGGGTTCTCACTGCGAATCTTATCCACTAGGTCTTTAATGGCAACGCTACTGCTCATATCTTTGTAGTCGGCAGTCTGTAGGTATACTTCATCAATGTGTACAATACTTTCCAGTACTGTTACACGATGTTCTTCGGTCATAAAGCTACGACCTTTCTTTTTTACCAGCCACGCATCGCTGTTGGCCAGTGCAACTACATTATAAGCAAAGTTTTTGGCTTCGCGGAACATTTCAATGTGCCCTGGATGAATTGGATCAAATCCACCAGATACAATAGCGTAATCGTAGTCACGACCCACTTCGCTTTTGAATATTTTACTTTTACTTTTGCCCATTACCAGCCCTCGATCCTGCGGATCACATCTATTTCTTTGACCATTGGTCCTTGGTTGTACCAATTGCTCTTGTAGTGACGCTTGAAGAACTTGCTTTGTTCTGCACTCATATCTGCAATGGGCATTCCAAGTTGATTGCGTAGCTGTACACCAATGTGTTCACAGTGCTGTTGCATGTCTGCGTTGGGCATGCCAGCAAACTCAGTGTCCCACAAATCTTTGAGACTGTCAAACCATTGTACTTGTGTATGATCCCAGCCCGACAACATGGTGTTGTAGGTTCCCATACGTGCGCCATACATGGCCCACTGTCCGTTTTCAACGTCTGCACCCACTGACTGCCAGATGGTCAAGTTGTCAAAGTTACGTTTGTTGGCACGTTCAACAAATTCATCTACACTAGGCTTTGCACCACGGTCCAAGCACATCTTCACACCTTCACGAAAGCCTGCTCTCCAGGCCTGGAATGGTGTTGCATTGGGATAAGTTGTGCTGAAGCAATCGTGCATGGGCCAATACCATTCGTCCCAACAGAACTCTACTTGTGTGGGGTCAGTGCCATCTGAATTCTCGTGTGTACGCATGTTCATAACAAAAGTCTTTGTCCATGAACTCATGCCGCCATTGCCGTACATCAAGCCGTTAACAGCATTTCGAGCTCGCCAGCGGAACTGGGCTGGACGATTACTGTCATCAATGGCCAACTGTAGGTTGAAGAACTCTGGGTCTGGCATGTTATCCCCGTCAATAAGGACGAAGCGTTCGGTATCACTTGCGTCAGCAGCCGCCTTGTGTGCGGCATCACTGCCCTTGACTCCGTCAACACGCTTGGCCCAAGGAACCATGCTCTGAATCTTCAACCAAAATTCTTCCTTTTGCGGTTCGTCGTAGGTGAGATAGATGCAGTCTAAGTCTGCTACATCAATAATTTCTTTTTGCATAATACTCCACGGTGTCGTATGTTTCCTCAGGCTCTAGTAGCAAAGATGCGTGACCTTTGACGACTCGGAAGCCAGTACTGGATTTATGTAATTGTACACGGAATCGTGGGCGTATGTCAACCTTTACCATGCGGCCGTTGACAACCTTTAAGTTGGACCATGTAGGATTGTTTATATACTCATCTTTGGTAATACGTATATAATGCCCGGTATCTGGAAAGCCGCTGCCGGTTAAGAATTCAACCCAACCATCTTCACGATAGTAAGCACGGAATTCTTCGTGCGGTGGTGCCCAATGTATATTGGCCAATGCTTCTAAAAAGTTTTGCTCTGTGTTATCCATTCCAATTTATATCTTTTTCGTGATAGTGTACTGGCCACAGTTGATTGATGTTATTAACACGTACTCTACTTTGATCTTGTTCGATCATTGCATAGTCTGTCCAGGGTTGATTGTCACTCCATCCCTGTATGCCGGACTTCATGTGTACAAAGTTAACAAAGTCCAAGGTAGGCACATGGTAGTTTTCTTCACCAAGTATCTTTGCTGTTAAGGCAAATACTGCATCGGTTGTAGGCTTACTGCCGTGTGCTCTAATTAACGATGGTGTGATGCTGGTCCAGTTTTGGAATAATTTACGTGCTAGAGCAAAGAAGTCAGCAGTTTCTTTTGTATATCTAAAGTAGTAAAGTCCGTTGTACAAGTCCGGAAGTCCGTTGTCTCTAAAAAACTTACGATAGGGGGTCTCTTCGATGACTTCTTGTCTATGGTCTCGACAGCGATGACTGAAGCACATTGGACGCAGCCGGAAGGCTGTCCACCAATGGTCAATGCTACGTGTCAACAGCAGATCGCTTTCTAGTTTAACAGTTTCTTTAAAAGGGGTAAGTGAGAACACCTGCCATTCGTTTTTCAACTTCCAGGCATCGTCTTGTGCATCATCCTGCTTGAGTACTATTACATAGTCAATGACCTGTCTGTGACGTTCTGTTATTAGTTTGTTGGTTACTTCATCAACAATCACTGCATAGCTGTTGATCCGTTGTGTGGCCTTCACTGACTTTGCCTGTAGATAAGCAAGTTCTAGGTAGTCCGTTGACTCGTTGTTTTGAGCTATTGTCAAAAAGCCCTGTTGTTCTTTAAACTGTGTCACGGTGCTAGATCTCCAAAGTTATCCGATAGTAAGTATTCTTTGCTGATGATGTGTAAATTTTGTTTAGGCAACACATAGGCTCGTTTGTCATCTTTGACTGTTATATTATTATTGTCAATGTGTATTGACTTCAACGGGTTACTGGCAGTTATCAGTGGCCAGGGTATGCGACATCCAGCATTACTTGGACTATAGCCATTGATAATGTTATCAGCAATGGTAAACGCAAAATCATTTCTAAAATTTGTATTGGTAATGTTATAGAGTTTACAGTAGTAGGGATAGTTACGTTCAATTCTAGCCACTAACTCAAATAGTAAACTGGCTTTTTCTGTACGATTGAACACAATCACTGTGGCCCAGAGCATGGGCAAACTATAGGTGCCCATGGGTTCCTGACGAGTAAAATCATCTAAGTAGATGTTTGAATCATGCAGTGCATAATCCTGTACTGTGCCCAATAGCTTTAAAAGATTCTTGTCCAAGACCATGTAATCACAGTCTAGTAGAATTGTTTGATCCCATGGGCTTAACTTGTAGGCATCACAACGACCAAAGTTTTTCCAAGTTTCAAATTGGCCAGAGTCGATAGAGAATCGTCGATTCTCTGCTGTTTGATTACCGCTTACAACTTTAACTGGTAAACCCAGGTTAACTTCTATAAATCTGCTGGCTCTTCGGGCTATCTCAGTGTATTTTGTTGTTTTTGTATCGGTAGCAAATAGCAGGACGCCCTTAGACTTTACGGATTCGCTTGATTGCGTCATAATGATTGTGCCATTCGTTCATAACTGATTGATAATGTTGTCTGGCTTTAGCTAAAAATTCCTGTTGATTTATTTCAATTGGGTTTTCGTAGACGTCTTCAAGGTACAGGCCCAAAGGGTCAGGCCAGGTTGCTACAAAAGACAACAGCTCAGGTGTTATTTTAAACAATCCGCCGTTGTGTGTCAAGTGAAGATCCGTCTGAATCTTCTCACGTAGAATTTGTTTGTTGGTTTTGAAATCTGTTGCGAGCCGGATTTCTTCGGCCAATTTATCGATCAAGGGCGTAGTAGTCATAGCAATATTTAAGCAGGTATTACACCTGCTTAAAATAAGCTATCCAAACGCTAAATTAGTTGACTGAAGCGGCAGGAGTAACAGTACCCCAGCTGGCAGAAAGATTTGTTGTTTCGGGAGGAGTAATAACAACGGCTGCTCGCATTGTCATGTTAATCTGGTCAAGTGTACCAGCGCCAACTGAGTTGTCATCTGTGGATCCATCGGTGTTGTTAATGGTAACAGTGATCACTGTAGCGCCACCAGTGGTGTTGCTGGCAACGTTGCACTTGACCAAGACTTGAATTGTGTTTAGTGTATAAGCAGCCGTGGTAGAAGCAATAGACAATGCCTGTTGGTCTGTGCTGGTCAGCTGATAGAAGCCAATTGAAGTATTGGCAGTTAGTGTACCACCTGTGCCTGTGCGGCCATTGTCGGCGTGACGAATATTAAGTGTACCAACATTGGTGCCAGTCAATGTAGTCCAGTCTAGTTCTTTGTTGTTGTCTGAGCCACCTGCAGGAACGCTCAACGCGATACCAATTTGTCCGCCTGCATTAAAGAAGTAGCGTGCCTGATCGGCTGATGCAAAAGTGATTGTACGTGCTTGCTGGAATGTAGTTGGGGAGGCGCTGGTCCATGTAGCATCATAGTTAGATGTAGCTGGTGTACCACGTGTGCTGTTGAAATTTAAACGGTTGGTAGAACTGTCTGTAATTTTCTGCGATAAAGTAGAAATAGCAGTAATGACATTACCTGTCACAGGAGCAGTAATGCCGCTGCCTGCGCCTGCTTGGTGTGTTAGTGCGCTGTTCAAGCGACTAATCATAGTAGACCACTCAGTGGCCGAAACAGTTGCGTTTGCGGCAACTGTGCTTAGTGTGTTGGATTGTCCGTAACCCGAGTTACCAGATCCTGTACCCCACACTGCGTTAAAGGTAGATACAAAACTATTGTAATCTGCTGCTGCTATCGTTTGCCCGCTTGCGTATGACATATTAACTTATTCCTGTTTTAAATTATTTAATGGCACAAAGCACGAGCTTTTCGCCTACATGGTCGTTGGTTTCTAATGAACGTGCAAAACTGTTTGATTTTTCACTGCTGACTGCAACTCTTGCACAACCGTTTCCTGCTGAAACAAGAGCATCGCCTTTGTTGACTGAGCCAATTACTTTAACTGGAACCCTGCCAACTAGCGCAACTGCTGGATGTGTTGCATCCGAGCCAGCTTCGCTGTTCATTAAGTATGCAGGAGCAGTACTAACCACGCCCCACACATCAGTACTTATCTCTTCAGCAACAATAGTGACTTCTTTCGAGCCGCCAATCATCATCAATGTACCTGGTGCATATTCTGCATCAGCTTCGTAACGTTCTGCCAAGTCAGCGTATTTGGCTGTGGTAGATACACCAGTGAATGTCTGTGCATGTACGTTGTTCCACTGCGCTGTTGCACTGCCCAGATTGTAAGTAACGTTAGCACTTGGCAAAACGTTTCCAGTAAAAGTACCTGGACCGCTGACTGTTAAGTTGCCAGCAGTAACGTTACCGCTGACTGTGGCTGTTGTAGCAGTTACGTTTCCAACAAAAATGTTGTTCCAACGTGTGGCTGTTGCACCCAAATCTACTGTTAAGTTGGCATTTGGAACAATAGCACCGCTGACTGTCAAGCCAGTTAATGTGCCAACACTGGTGATATAGGTCTGTGCCGCGTCGCGGATTGAGCCATATAAGTCAGTGCCATAAATCTTGTTAAACTTTAGACTGCTACTGCCCAAGTTAGTGGTAGCGGTAACGCTAGGAACAACACTGCCGTCTGCACCAAGAATCTTAAGTGGAGTAGATGCAGTGCCGCCGCTGTCTTTGATCTTAAACTGTAGTTCACCACTGGCAACTTCATTGGAAATAATACCATTGTCGCTGCTGTAGCTGAGTTTAATTGGGTCACCGGAGCCAATACCAATTGTCAAATTACGAACGTTATAGATACCGTTGCTGGCCATTTCAGCCACGCTGGTATTAAAGTTCATGCCAGCTTTAATGTTGTTAAAGCCTGTAAATCCTGTGCCGGAAACGTCTTCCTTGCTGAAAATAGCTACACGAGTGCCGGATGCATAGACATCGGCAAAGTATTTTGTAGTGCCACCTGTCAAGTAACTGCTGGTCTTAAAGCCGTTTGTTCCTGACAGGCTTGTGCTACTTGGGCCTACAAGCACCCAGGCACTGCCGGAATAGATGTTAACCTGTTGGTTGGTGGTGTCAAACCACAGATCGCCTACAGTTGGGTTGCTAGGAGCACTGTTTGAAGGACTGTTGGTAACAGAACTAATGCTCTTCCAACCTGTGCCGTTGTACACGTTGAGTACACCTGCGCCAGTGCTGGTGTCAAACCAAAGCTGACCTTTTAAAGGGTTAGTTGGTGATGTGCTGTTGGTAAAGTTCTCCAACATTCGCACTAGATCTTGGTTTAATGCTGTACCGTAATTGGTGGCATTTTTTCCAACCAACGAAATAGGTGCGACATCAGATTTGATCTGATTATCAAGCACTGTGGTAAACAAATCACCGTTTGTTTTGTATATCTGATAGGCCATTCGACGTCACTCCGTATTCGTATTTATGTCTACTGACTAGATAGGTTAGTCAGCGTTTGTATTCTAACCGTATAATCAATTTGGATTACGCGGTTTAAGCTCTTTTGTACTGGGTGGAAAATAACGTGAGTTAGTAGTTTCCCAGTTTCACTCTTGATACCTAATTCATCAAAAACAAAAGTATCATTAAAATCTGTAGTATTGTCGAAGGCAGTTTGCCCGCTAGGCTCACCGTAATCCAAATAGCAACTGATTAAAATATCCGTATAAGCCTTACCGCTTAGGTGATTGATAGTAATCTTGTTTCTTAGTGCGTCAGTGTTTGCCGCGTAATTATTGTTGATAATCTTACTGAAGGTTTGACTGTAAAGATCTGCTGCCGTACCAGTATAATTTGGGGTTTTGTAAACAATAACACCAGTTGGTTGTACGTTGGTACCGCCATTGCCCAGTGCAAAACTATGAATAAAACTCTGAGCACCATCGCTGGCCATTAATGGACCACTGCTGATACTGCGAGCTAGTGCATAGCTCATGTTTTCATAGTGGATTGCGTTCTTTTTATCCACAAATACTTCGCCCGTTACAGGGTCATGGATTTTAACAAATCCCTCTACTGACGTTTGTAAATTAATCATGCTCATGACCTTGTATTCACTAATTCTTCTTTGGATTCTGGATCCCAAATCTTCAGGTGCGCTTCGATCAACAAGCCTGACGTTTCATCTGGCTTATCTAGCATTTTTTCCTGCTCATTGAGCTCTTGTTCGTTAGTTTCCATATCTAATATTTATGAAGGTAATAATGTGCTATGTTTAACTAGAAAGCGTGAAATCACTGTATCTGCTTCTAGTAGGCCGCCGCCATCGCTAGCAGTGCTGGCTGTAGTGTTATACCAAACTTGGCCCTTGACTAACTGTATAGAAACAATGCTCTTATTTGCTGGCGGATTAACAAATGTTACTAGACCGCTGGCATAAGTCCAAAGTCCGCTTTGGCGTGGAATTTCTTGGTTGGCAACCAGTACACGAAGTGTAGTTGAACTGGCATCTGCCAACGAACTAACGCTATATGCTGTAGTACTACCGTTGCCAACATAGTTGACCTTATTAACTACATCAGCCGCTGACTCAATCAACTGCTCAAGACTTGCGCTTTCAACTCTACTGCCCGCTGGGTGAATCAGTGACACACTAGTACCCAATGTTCCGCGGGTAATTCCAGTGATTGTTGAGTTAGCTTTGTCAATGCCAAGATAAGTCATGCGCTCGCCATTGACAAACAGTACGCCGCGAATGTTGCTTGCTGGGTCTGGCACTGTAAAGTTGTCAATATCATCTAACTTCATTGTACCCTGGCCCAGCACAAAATCCTGCGCCAACGATGTTGTTGTGCGCTTGTCAATTACATAGTAGTTGACAGAGTCCAGCATGTCCTTGAACACACGATAACCAACTGGCAATGTTGTTCTATGATCTGAAATCTGTGTGATAGTCACAACACTTTGATTGTCTAGGTTCAGCTGTGGACTGAACAAAATACTATCACCGTCTTCGGTAATAACATAATGGATGTTCAAGTGCATACGCTGTCCATTTACAGTTACCCACAAACGATCACCATTGAGTGTGTTGTAAGGCAATGTGTAACGTGGTAGCACAATTTCTTGAATTGAAAGTCCTTCAAAGCCCACTGTGTCAAAGCCCAGGGTATCAAAGTTTTCCTGTGTGATTGACTCGTAGCTGTCAAGGCCAATAGCAGTGGTTGTTCTAGTAACGTTATAACGATTGTTGACATAATGGATAATTTCCAATTTGCCATTTAGTTTTGTTGTAACACTGCTGCCAAGTGTAACCAGTGTGCCGGCGTCATTGACTGTGTATTCACCTGTGGTGTAGTTTACAATCTGTACCTGGTCAGTTGAGAATACAGGGCCAGCAAACAAGATTGAAGCCGGAACAGGTGAATCCCAGCCTGCACCGTCGTAGCCCAAGGCACCATCAAAACCGCCATCAAGGTCGCCCGGGATAACTTGATAATCAACACCTGATGTTAGCTTGACACCGTTCTTGAATACATCAACACTGACTGCTGAGAAACTGCTGTTGTCACCTGTATTGATGGTGTATGCAGAGCTGCCGTCGCCAACAAAGTATTGTGTGCTTGGTGGGCGTAATCGCTTACCATCAAGTTCAACAACAACCACCGGAGCCAATGCATCATAGTTTGACACAGGAACAGTTATCACATACTCGCGTTGAACAGTATTGGTAATAGTGTACAGGTCTGTGTGCAAGAAGCTGGTGCTTGGCGGTGTGTTGGTTGGAAACACACCAACAGTAACAATACT
>Ga0209190_1003007_pt1 | contig 11205 bp, 10 predicted proteins | sample M_140205_XF_Meta_FD_187315 | JGI IMG/M metagenome (GOLD analysis project Ga0209190, IMG submission 187315) | Freshwater microbial communities from Lake Montjoie, Canada to study carbon cycling - M_140205_XF_MetaG (SPAdes) (version 2) | ecosystem: Environmental > Aquatic > Freshwater > Lake... | reverse complement strand
AATTTTCGAAGACTATATTGCGACCATTCGTTGGATTCCAAGGCAGTTTAATTCTAAAAGATCGAATACATGGCTACACGACTAGTGAAAGCATGAACAATGGTGAAATCATCAGTGGAAAAATTGGCTTGAATATTATTCGTACAAACTGGTTTTTATCACTTTATGGACAACTCCCAATTTATCAAAACTTAGGAAATGGAACGGTTCAACAAAAAGAATTGGTGTCCATTTCACTCAATTATTTAATATCTAAAAAACTTAAAAAATGACAAAATCAATTATCATAATCGCATTATTATCCGTTTCACTTATCTCTTGTAAGAAAGATGAAATCGTAACCGCAACAATCACTTTCAATACGCCAAGTGCGAATGACACCATTCCATTTGGTTCAGTGGTACATTTAACAGGTTCGGTGAATGGATCTGCAGAAATGCATGGATACACAGTTACTTTTACAAATTTGACAACAGGAAGTGATGTGTTTTCAGAAATCTATGATGTACATGCTGCAAATTACGCATTGGATTATTCTTGGACCAACAATGTGACAGATACTTCAGTTGTAAAACTGTTAGTTGACGTTGAAAAAGACCATGACGGAAACATGGAAATGAAAGAAATAAGTGTTGTTTGTTTGCCTCAATAATCACTTTCTTTAATTTACAAAGTCCACAAAGATTCGTTTTTGTGGACTTTTTTTTGTCTTTACCCTTGATAAAATGAAGGCATTCTTGCAATCCAAAATATTTTTTTAGACACATGATTTGTAATCTAAGTTGCTTTCATTTTTAAAACTGGCCTTAACTTTACAGAAAAATTCAAAGACATGACATTTACAGCATATCAACAAACGTTCGACGAGGTTTTAGCAGGAAAAATTATTCATTCGCCATACGATGATCCTCATTTTTTAGAATATGCAAAACTCAATTTTTCACGTCAAAATAGATGGCTTAAAAAAGGTGAAATTCTTCCAGAATCACTTGCAGCCATCAATTCAATCTCAAAAAAACAAACGTGGGTAATCATTACAGAACCTTGGTGTGGTGATGCTGCACATTGTGTCCCATTTATCGTGAAACTGGCTGAATTGAATCCACTAATAACGCTAGAAATCCAACTGAGAGACAGTGAAAATTCGGAAATTGAACACTACTTAACACATGGAGGAAAAGCAATTCCCATTCTAATCGTCAGGGATTCAGACAACAACGATTTATTTGTTTGGGGACCACGACCTGAACCAGCAACTATTTTGTTTCTTGAATCAAAAGCGCAACAATTGTCGGTTGTGGATCAAAAGGTTGCTTTACAAAATTGGTACAACAAAGACCTCGGTCAAACCATTCAAAAAGAAATTGCTAAAGGAATAATATAAAGGCAACAAGTCCATTTTTTTTTAGAAAATTAAGTGAATTTAGCGATATCACTTATAAATTGATAAATGAGCAATCTGAACAAGATACAATTTATTGATTTAGAGTTTCTAGTCAAAGAAATTAAATACTTTTAAAAGGTAATAATTCTCTGATCAATTTCTACTTCACTAAAAAATAGTTAATTTTAACACTTCAAAACAATGGTTAAATTAACCCTAAAAAAATGCAGAAGTTCATCTTATTCGTTTTTACTTTTCTAAGTTTTGTCAATTCCTATAGTCAAGAAATCTCTGGTCAGTGGAACGGTGCATTAAAAGTCCAAGGAACTCAATTACGGCTTGTATTCAATATTTCTGAGACAGCAACGGGATATACTTCCACAATGGATAGCCCAGATCAAGGAGCTAAAGATATTCCAACAAGTTCAACGAGTTATGAAAATTCAGTTTTAACCATAAAAATCGAAAAAGCAAAAATCGAATATATTGGAACGTTAGGAAAAGACAACATTATCGTAGGTAATTTTAGTCAAGCAGGACAGACGTTTCCGATGAATTTATCACATGATGAGATTGAAATAATCAAAGCTAAACGACCTCAAAATCCAATTGAACCATATCCCTATTATTCTGAAGAAGTTACTTTTAAAAACAAAAAAGCGGGCGTTACATTATCTGGAACATTGACCCTTCCGAAAAAAGAAGGTGTTTATCCAGTTGTTATTTTAATTTCTGGAAGTGGACCACAAAACCGGGATGAAGAATTATTGGGGCACAAACCATTTCTTGTTTTGTCAGATTATTTAACGCGGAATGGAATCGGAGTGTTGAGGTACGATGACCGTGGAACAGCTGCTTCAACGGGTGATTTTAAAACGGCTACAACCCAAGATTTCGCAACTGATGCACAAGCGGCGATTGCATTCTTGATGTCTAGAAAAGGTGTTAATAAAAAGAAAATTGGATTGGTTGGACACAGTGAAGGGGGAATCATTGCACCGATTGTTGCAGCTAAATCAAAGAATGTTGCTTTTATCGCATTGTTAGCTGGGACAGGTATTCCTGGGGATGAATTATTGTTATTACAACAAGAGTTAATTGGACGAGCCTCTGGTGAAAGTGAAGATAATCTTCAACTCGGAAAAAAGGAAAACACCGAATTATTTGAAATTATAAAAAAGTCAACTGATCTTGCTCAACTAAAAAAGGACTTATTCGTTCACATGTTGGCATCCTTGAAAGAAAATCCTGATGCTGGCAAACCTGAAGGAATTTCAGATGAAGAATATGTAAACTTTACAGTTGAACAAATTGCTTCGCCGTGGATGGTCTATTTTATAAAATATAATCCAGCGATTATCTTGGAAAAGGTAAAATGTCCTGTCTTGGCGATTAATGGATCGAAAGATTTACAAGTTCCCTCTAAAGAAAATTTATCTGCAATACAGGCTGCTTTAGTTAAAGGTGGCAATCAAAAAGTAACGACAAAAGAGTTGGCTAATTTGAATCATTTGTTCCAAGAATCCGAGACAGGTTCGCCAAGTGAATATGCAGAAATTGAACAAACTTTTTCTCCTGTTGCCCTGGAATTGGTATTGAGTTGGATTCAAGAACAGGTGAAGTAAACTATTCGCTGGTTTAAAAAAATAAATTACGAATTACGAATTACGAATTACGAATTACAAATTCTATATAATGAAATTAAAATCTCTTCTCACGCTTCTATTAATTACACTAAGTACATCTGCATTTTGTACTATTTGGACTATTAATACTTCTGGATTTACATATACTCCAGCTACAACAAATATTCTTTTTGGAGATACCGTTGTTTTTACATTTGGTGGATCCCACGATGCCCGTGAAGTAAGCTTAACTACTTGGACCGCTAATGGAAACACGCCATTGCCAGGAGGATTTCAAACTGCTTTTGGAGGAGGAATGGTTTTACCTGCACAATTAGCTGTTGGAACCCATTATTTTGTGTGCACACCGCATGCATCTCTTGGCATGAAAGGAACAATTATCGTTTCTCCTTGTCCTACATTAACCCAACCGGGATTGATCACTGGAAATTCGGCAATTTGCTCAGGAACATCCAACACTTATAGTATTTCTCCCGTCGCTGGAGCAACATCTTATACTTGGACTTTGCCTGGAGGTTGGTCAGGAACTTCTTCAACAACCTCAATCACCACCATTTCGAGTGCTACTAGTGGAAACATTTCTGTCACTGCAAATGGTTCTTGTGGTTCCTCTTCGCCTCAAACATTGGCAATTACTGTAATTAGCATTCCTCCTACTCCAGCTCCAATTACTGGAAACACGACTATTTGTACAAGTTCTTCCAATACTTATTCAGTAGTACCTATACCGACAGCTACTTCCTTTACATGGGCATACCCAGTGGGCTGGACCGGCACTTCAACGACTAATTCTATTTCTACGACGTGCGGCAGTTTAGGTGGAAATATTACCGTTACTGCCAATAATAGTTGTGGTGCATCTCCTTTAAGGACTTTGGCCATAACTGTTGTGAACGGCATACCAAATACGCCAACAAGTGTGAACGGTAATACTGAAATTTGTGCATTAACAGTGAACACGTATAATGTTACAGCTGTTCCTGGAGCAACTTCTTATTTATGGACTTTGCCATTCGGTTGGACTGGCACTTCCACAACGAATACAATTTCGGCAACTGCATCTAGTGCGAGTGGGAATGTTTCAATAGCTGCTGTTAATGTTTGCGGCTCTTCTACTCCACAATCACTCACAATTAATGTAGCAAACGGTGTTTTAGCGCAACCGGCAGTAATAAATGGAAATGCTGGAATTTGCGCTTCGACATCAAACACGTATGACATTTCTCCAATTGCAGGAGCAACTTCTTATACCTGGACATTGCCAATTGGTTGGTCGGGAAGTTCATCTACAAATTCAATCAATACAACATCAAGTGCAACAAGTGGAAACGTAACTGTAACCGCAAATAATAGCTGTGGAGCTTCTCTGGCACAAACTCTTTTGATAAATACTGCTTCAATTCCTGCAACACCAACTGCAATTATTGGAAGTTCTACCATTTGTGAAAACAGTTTTAATTCCTATTCTGTTACCATTGATCCAAACGCTCTTGATTACTCATGGACCTTACCCGCATCATGGACAGGAACTTCGACAGTGAATTCTATTCCTACCGCTTCCTTTTTAACAGGTGGCGATATTTTGGTTACTGCTAACAACATTTGTGGATCATCACTAGCACAACTTTTAACTGTAACAGTTTCAATAGTAGATACTTCCGTTACACAGACGGGAAGTACGTTGACCGCAAATTCTTTGGTTGGAACCTACCAATGGATTGATTGTTTTGACAATTCATTCGTTCTAAATGCAACAAATCAGATTTTTAATCCCTCGACGAATGGCAATTTTGCAGTAATCAATATGCATAATGGTTGCTCTGACACTTCGTCTTGTTTCACTATTAGTGGTTTAGGATTGAATCAAACTACTAGTAATTGGATAACTATTACACCAAATCCATCAAATGGGATTTTCTCAATCAATTCGGATAATTTGAATTTAATTGAAATCGAGATCTATAATTTACAAGGTACAATCGTTTATAAATCAAGCTCTTCAAACGGATCAATAGATCTTAGTAAGGAGCCAAAGGGGATTTATTTATTAAAAATAAAATTTGATTCACTAATTCGTGTAGAAAAAATAATGGTAGAATAAATTCCATATCGGTTTGAATTTATTATTTTTCCTTTGTCCACGAATTACACGGATTCATTCAACGTTAAAAATTTTAGAACGCGCAACTTTTCGCATTGATTCAAATGATTTCCTACTTTTATCCTTATGAACGATGTTTCACCTTTCGAAAACCATATTCAAACGGTCACGAATTTTCACGACCTTGTTTCAACACCTTTTCGTGGAGAAAATAATGCGTTGTGTTGGACACGTGAATTAATCGGTGATTTCTCTCAGATTGTAAAAAAGGTTCAATTTGAAGGAAACATGATAGAGTTGGGTGAAGAAGAGCTTCGTGCACTTCACCTCAGTGAACAGGGAAATCTTGCTCGTGAAATTCTAATAACTGATTTAAAATTATTAAGGTCTCATGGTGCTTCTCCAATCCTTAATTTGATCAAATACTATGAACGAGATGATGCGTTTCCATTTTTTCCAACTGATGTTTATTCTTATCATGTAGATCGCTCCCCTATTCCAACCGACACGTTTTTAAGCACGTATTTTGGCGATTCAAGTGAGCTCATTCACAACTCACAAGCAGAACAAAAAATTCTCATTCCCGAAATTCGGCACGAACTTCAAAAACTCTATGGTGGAGAAGACGAAGGATTTGAAGCCTTCTTAAGTGAATATTTCTTTGATTTACATTATCAAGCGAAACCTTCGGCTATTCCTATAAACTTAGGACTTGGTCACATCTGGCGATTGGCGATTGATCATCCTGAAAGTAAGGTTCTTCCTTGTGTGCACCGTGCTCCTGTGGAAACAAATGGACAGGTAAGGTTGATGTTAATTTGTTAAGTATAAACCCTACGGGACAGTTGTTTAATAAGTTGTTTTTCGAAATTCATTAAAAGAGATGTGCTAACTCCGAGGCGTTTAAATTGGCTATTATTATTCCAAAACGGCCTTTATTGAACTGTCATTACTTGAATGTTTTCAATTTCAAACAATTTTATCTGTCCTGATTCAGATTCAATTTTAAGTTTGAAATCACTCCTTCCAATACTGGGATTGAAATCTCTGGAACAATTTTGATACCCTTTAAACCCTTTTCCATAAAAGTCTTTGTGATCAAAATCTTTTGAACTCCATGTCCCATTAGCACTTGTGGCACTTATTTCTATCAATCGAATATTTTCATTGAAAGTACTATCTGCCGGTTGAATGTCAATAATAACGTACGAACTTTTTGACGACATTGGCATTTGATTTTGTATGACCGTTAGCTTTACAGTCATTTCAGTGCCAATCAAAGGCGTTGGACTTAATTTTGTCGACTTGCAAGATACAATTCCAATAAATAGCGCAGATAAAATTATAAGCCACTTAGACTTGGATATAAAGGATAAATTATTCATTCAGGAAAGGAAAATTTATTAATCATACTTTTTCACTTTTTAGACCAATGCTTCTCACTTTAAATGAAATGCCAATCCAACTTGTCCAGTTAGAATACTTGTCCAGTTCTTACTTGCAAGTCCTTTTGTTTGGTTTATAACTGCTTCTGTATTCGGAGAGAACAAATAGGGGGTGTATCCACACATAACATACGGCGAAAAATAGGCCTTGTTTTTTAATTTAAAATAGTACCCGCATTTCACATTAATTTCCCCTCCAATTCCAAAAGCTTTCGATTTTATTTCATCATAAATAAAAGGAGCTTCGTTTAACCTTCTAAAAACCCCAGAACTTGTAACGGAAAGCATAAAATCGGTATAGAGGCCTTTTAGTTTTTCGCTGTTTTCATAATGGAGCATATAACCCATATTTAGGAAATGAAGGTTGATGAGATTGATTGAATTTTCATTTTCTGCCAAACTTCTGAAATAAGAATACGATACATTCAAACCCTGTTTTACGTTTTTTGTAGATTTAAAAATGGATGAAATTGACGTATGCAACCCATGTATCAAAAGTGGTTGCTTTTCAATCAAATTTGGCCGACTAAAATTGTACATTTGAATGGCTTTATCCCATTGATTGGAATAGAGGTATTTATAGCCTACATCAACTTTAACTTCTTGCCCATTTGAGCGGAAGAACCCCAACATAAAAACAACGATTACGGTTATATTTTTCATCCTTTAACGTCTTTTAAAAGATTCCCAACTTCAGTATATCCTGATTCCAAAGCTCCAAAAACAGTTTGATGGTGTCCGTTCAGATTCATTGCCTCTCCCGCGAAATAAAGTTTTTTATCAACGGGCATAGACGCTATTTGCCGGGCATAACCCATTCCGATAGTGCTGTAAGAATAGGCTCCTTTTATAAACGGTTTGGTTGTCCAATTCTCAACATGAGATGAAACAAATGATGCGGAGGCTTGTCCATTGTACATACCGTCTAATTCTTGAAGTAAGGCATTTGTGATCGCAACATCACTTCCTAAGGCTGTCAAATAATCAGCTTGATCACCCATTATAAAGGCCAATAAAATAATATCGGACTGAATTTTTCCAATACTATCATCTGCATAGGCCGCGCAAATAGCACCACCGATAATGTTTTGGTCAAAGAATTTCGTGGTGAATTTCAAAAATACTTTCATACCAGCACCCATCCCAATTTTAGAAAATGCGGTCGTTTTTTCTTCAGGCAAAGAGGGTACAAATTGAATGTCAGTTGATTTTAAGATGGATATTGGAACCGTAATGATTACTTTATTTGCAGTATACGTATTGTTATTACTGTCCGTGATCACAATGTCATTTTGAGAATAGTCAATTTTACTAACAATGGTATTCAACGAAATTTTGTCTTTTACGTGCGTTGCGATTTGCTTGTCAATGAAATCGAAATAGGTTTCTTCAAATTTGAAATCTTCATCTCCAGAAACCCAATTTTCTTCTTCTTGAACTTTCCAATAGGCAGAGATAAGCGACGCTGATGCTCCAGAGTCACCTGCAATATTTTCTACGATGTTTTTGTATTCATCTCCAAAACCTTGAGCTATTGCATAATCTTTAAAAGATACATCTGGAACGTTTTCTTCATTTGTAAATAAGGCGTTGAGATCTTTTGGCAACGTTGAAATAAGTTGATTGTTGAACCAATATTTCTCTTCACTGTCGTCTAACGTAATTTTTGTCCCAGACTTGTTTATCAAATCACCCAAGATGTTGTTTTGGCCATGTAGCCATTGAGCTCCGAGATCAATCGGGAACGCTGCAAAACCATCTAAACGACCTAATCGTCCGCCGTAATTGGTATTCGCTTCTAAGATTTGAAAATCAATTCCCCTGGATTTTAAGATATAAGCTGCATACAATCCTGCTGCTCCAGCTCCAATAATGAGTACCTTGCCATCATAGTTAATGTCTTCAAACAAGGTTTCTTTTCTACAAGAAGAGAAAAAAGTGGAAGGAATTAATAACCCTCCAAGTGAAAGTAAGCTTGTTTGCTTTAAAAATTTTCTTCTATCCATTTTACTTGTTAAAACCCGAAAACCAAAGCCTTTTCATCTTTGCGCTAAACTGGCTATCTCTAAAAACGAGTTGAATCTAGGAATAATCTTTAAAGTATGCAATGGATTGGGGTGAGAAAGTGTTTTATGTTTTTAAAACACCTAATTATCTTTTTTCTAAATATATTCAAGACAATAAACTTGCATTTAGTTGTTGAATCTACCGTTCGTTATAAGTCGCTTAAAAATTTGGTTTTTCTAAAAAAATAATCTAAATTCGGTTTGTGTTTTTCAAAAGTAGTTTATATAACCCGATTAAAAACCTGACTATGCTCTCTTCGTTGTTCAGAATACTTTGGTTACCATTCGTTTTTTGTGGTCCATTTATACTTTTCACTAGTTTTAATGAAACCAAAATTGGGGAGATAAATATTGTAATCCCAAATCTCAAAATGGTGAAGGGAAAAATACAAATTGGATTGTACAATACAAAGGAAAGCTTTCCGAAAATTGGCAAAGAATACAAAACATTTCGCGTCAAAGTTGAAGACGCAACATTTAAGTATACCATCAAGAATTTACCTCCAGGAGAATATGCAATTGCATTATATCACGATGAGAATTCTGATGGTGTTTGCAATTCGAATTTCTTTGGGGTACCTACGGAATCGTATGGTTTTTCAAACAATATCAAACCTTTTCTATCTGCCCCTTCTTTCCAGGAAACCAAATTCAGTTTGGTAAAAGCTCGAGTTCTGAGTATTAGATTATTTCATTAATAGCCTTCAGTAGTTCTTGAAAATATTTATTATTGGAAACACTCTCTTAGTTTTAACTTATGTTCGGTCCACTTTATGCTGACGATTTACAAGGTGTTTAAACCCGTTTTATGAACAAAAATCCCCCCACAAAAAAAGGGTCAACCCTCCTCAACCCTTTTCAATATCTTTAGATTCTTTTAAATCGTAATCAAACCACCTACAATCAACGCTACAGAACAAACTGCCAATACGATGTATTGCATGATCGTTGGTTTTAAGTTTGCAACTACTTCGTTGTCTTCTTTCGATATTGCAGTCAATATTACATGGTACGCAGCAACTATAAGAAATAAATTATCATAACTTTGGATAGACAATTAATGAATGCCGGAAGAAGCAGAATTATGAGTAATGAAAAAATATCCATACGTTTTTTTGACGATCGCGAGGTTCGGGCCGTTTGGGACGAAGAAAACACCAAGTGGTGGTTTTCTGTATTGGATATTGTTTCAGTTCTTACTGATCAAGACGACTATACTAAAACTCGAAACTACTGGAAATATCTTAAAGCCAAATTAAAGAAAGAAAAAAGCGAGGTGGTTAGTACCACTACCCAACTGAAACTTTTGGCAAATGATGGAAAACGGTATTTAGCCGACATGCTTGATTACAGCGGAATTATTAAATTGGGTAAAGAGTTTCCTGGTAAAAAAGCTAACAGATTTATAGAATGGTTTTCCTTCAGCGATGAAAGTATAGACGGAAAAAGCAAAACAAAAGCATATGCACTGTTTGAAAGTTCTTTTATAAACAGCATAGAAGTTGGTACAACCAAAAGTTTACTGCAAATACACGCTTATTTATTTGGTGGCTTGTACGATTTTGCAGGACAAATTAGACAAAAAAATATTTCAAAAGGAGGTTTTCAATTTGCCGTATCACACTTTTTAGGAGAAACATTAAAGCTTATTGAAGAAATGCCCGAAACTACATTTGACGAAATCGTTGAAAAATATGTAGAAATGAACATTGCTCATCCATTTATGGAAGGTAACGGCAGAAGCGCCAGAATATGGTTGGATTTGATTCTTAAAAAACAGCTTAAGAAATGCGTAGATTGGAGTAAAATAAGCAAGCAAGATTACATGAACGCGATGATGCTAAGTCCAACAAATAGTAGTGTTCTAAAATCACTTTTGAAAAAAGCACTCACCACCAAAATAAACGACCGCGAAATGTTTATGAAAGGGATTGATTACTCCTATTATTACGAAGAAAATAACTAACAAAAACAAGGGTCAACCCTCGTCAACCCTTTTCAATTCGTATAAATCCTTTTTTAAATCGTAATCAAACCACCTACAATCAACGCTACAGAACAAACTGCCAATACGATGTATTGCATGATCGTTGGTTTTAAGTTTGCAACTACTTCGTTGTCTTCTTTCGACATTGCAGTCATTAATAGACGTAAGTAGTAGAACATTCCTATTCCTGAGTTGACAACTGCTAGAATCACCAAAACAGGGTAATCGTTGAACGCACTTGAGAACACCATGAACTTACCAAAGAAACCAGCTAACGGTGGAACACCTGCCATTGATAAAAGCGCCAAAATCATTACAATACCAATTAACGGGTTTTTACGTCCAATGCCTTTGTAAGCAGAGATATCGTCTTCTTCGTTATTTACAATCAATGAGATGATGATCAATGCAATCACTGCAAAACCGTATCCTAATAGGTATATCCACAAATTCCAAACACTTTCGAAATCTTGAACGATGATTGCTAAAAGCGCATATCCTGCGTTCGCAATACTTGAATACGCTAACAAACGCTTGAACTTTGTTTGTCCTAAAGCAGAAAGATTTCCGACGAAC
>Ga0209190_1003004_pt1 | contig 11213 bp, 25 predicted proteins | sample M_140205_XF_Meta_FD_187315 | JGI IMG/M metagenome (GOLD analysis project Ga0209190, IMG submission 187315) | Freshwater microbial communities from Lake Montjoie, Canada to study carbon cycling - M_140205_XF_MetaG (SPAdes) (version 2) | ecosystem: Environmental > Aquatic > Freshwater > Lake... | reverse complement strand
GCCTGGTTTGGGACCAGGAGGTCGTAAGTTCGAATCTTACTATTCCGACCAATAGCGCACTGGTGGCAGAGTGGCCCAATGCAACGGATTGCAAATCCGTAAAACCGCTGGTTCAAATCCAGCCCAGTGCTCCAATTTAAGATTTAGGTAGTGGTACCACAAATGTAGTATTAAGTTCAAACTCTTTAGGTGGATTGATCAGCATGGTATCAAGAGTGAACTTGCGTGTGGTAGTAGAATAAAACCGTTGTTGATAATCGCCTTGTGCCTCTTGGTACAAGAATATCATAGCGTCATCAGCAGAAATCATACCGATATTTATAGCCGCGTAGCTCAGTGGTAGAGCATTCGCTTGATAAGCGAAGGGCCGTTGGATCGTTCCCAACCGTGGCTACCAATTTTTTTTACATGGTGCGTGTCGTCAAGTGGTTAAGACCTCGGATTGTGATTCCGATATACGTGGGTTCGAATCCCATCATGCACCCCAAGTTTTGTTCGGGAATGGTGTAATGGTAACACAACAGACTTTGACTCTGTCGTTCTAGGTTCGAGCCCTAGTTCCCGTGCCAGATAATAAAACTGTAATGTCTGCAGAGTTAAATACAAAGTAAATGATAAAAAAACTAGACATTGACCAAGTAGCAGAGTTTATTCGAGCACAGACTCTTGAAACTCGAATCTATCTTGGTTGCGATAGCGAGCGTGTCAAAGTTGATGGCGCATGGCATGCGGATTATGTGCTGGCTATTGTGGTCCATATCAATGGCAACAACGGTTGCAAACTGTTTGGTGAAGTACAGCGTGAACGCGACTGGGATCAAAAGGCATCGCGGCCATCCATGCGACTCATGACTGAAGTTTACAAAGTAAGTGAGTTATATTTGAAACTGGCTGAAGTGCTAGAAGGGCGCAAAGTTGAAGTCCACCTGGACATCAATCCCAACGAAATGCATGGATCAAGTTGTGTAATTTCGCAAGCAATAGGATATATTAAAGGTACATGTAATGTGATACCGTTTGTCAAGCCCGATGCATTTGCGGCCTCGTATGCCGCAGATAGATTCAAGAGCCTGGCAGCATAAGTCGATGCGGGTGTAGCTCAGTTGGTAGAGCGCCACGTTGCCAACGTGATTGTCGTCGGTTCGACCCCGATCACCCGCTCCAGTAGTATATGGTAAGTATTAACATGATTATTGACGCTGATGCACATTACACGCCAACACCAGATATTTTTAAACAGGATCCAATCATTGCTGACTGGGCCCGTGAATATCACCAGCGCAAAGCACATTGTTACAGCACCATTCAGCAACGCAATCAAGAACTGCCCGAATTAGGATTGGATTGCCAAGTATTGAACCCCATGGGCATTAGTCTAGGGCTTGACTATCTAATGGAATCACAAACAGCAATTCGAGTTGCTGAGTTGTATAATGATCACATGAAAGAAATTTGTTGTGACCATCGTTACGATTGGAACATGTGGTTGCCTTTTCAAAATATCAGAACCGCCTATACAGAATTACAACGACACAATCCAGATAGTTATTTTGCAATTCTTTTAAGCGAAAAACCCCATTGGGGTTTTATAAAACAAATGCATAAAATTTTTAGTTATGCACAACAATATAAAATACCGTTGTACCTGCACCTAACACATGCTGACGACGATTTGCCGATAGATCAAGAATTTTCTGTATTAAAGTCTCAACTGGATGCTATTTTTAGCAAACAAGAATTTTGGAAAAAGACCTTGGCCAGTTTGTTGTGCTCGGATGTGTTTGAACAATATCCCGATCTAAGATTTATTGTGGCCGAACGAGATATTGATTGGGTGCCAGACTTTTTGTCCAGGTTGATCAATGCTGGTCTAAGCGACTATAATCAAGTCATGCGCACAAATTTTTGGTATACTATAGAACCCGAAATGCCGCATTTTTTGCGCATGGCACAGGAACTAGGGTATGATCGTTTGTTGTTTGCCACCGACTGGCCACATGATCGTGACATAGGTGGCAGCAATTCACGACAAGATGTAGCCACTGTAAATGCTTTGCCCATGGATGAATCCACACGGCAGGCAATTTTTTCAGACAACTATAACTTTTTGAGACAAAAACTATAATACTCAAGGATTAAAACTGTTGACATAAATACTTGATACATTTTAGGAAGATATTATGCGTACAACTACATTGGTTTTTGAATTCAATCGTGAAAGTGATCAAGAAACTCTTGACTTTAAAATTGGTGTTTTTGATGCACTACCAAAAGAACTTTTGACATCATTTTGTGACTCGCATGGAGTATCAAGCGATAATCTTGTTAGCGAAAATATAGATCGTGACAATTGCCTAAGAACTGTGGTTCGTTCCTGGCCCGATCTTGAGACCGCAACAGCATTTGTCGAAGCGTGTGGCACTGAACCACCAAGAGGTTCATATCCAGGCAACATAATCAGTGTTGCTGTTGATCCTGAATAATTTATAAAATCAATTGTCGACATAGCAAAAATCAATGGCAAAATGCCTTGACATAGGCACCTCCTATACTATATAATAGTGTTGTCAACAAGGAGGAAATATGACACAATCTGTAAAAGGTACACGTACCGAAGAAAATTTGAAAGCGGCATTTGCCGGAGAAAGCCAAGCCAATCGCCGTTATTTGTATTTTGCAAACATGGCTGATGTGGCCGGCGACAATGATATCTCGGCCCTGTTCCGTAGCACAGCCGAAGGCGAAACAGGCCATGCACATGGTCACATGGAATACTTGATTGATGGTGGTTCCGGAGATCCTGCTACAGGCATGGCAGCCAAGACCACTGCTGAAGCATTGGAATCAGCCATACACGGTGAGACACACGAATACACTGACATGTATCCAGGCATGGCAAAAACAGCCCGTGATGAAGGCTTGGATGAAATTGCTGACTGGTTTGAGACATTGGCCAAGGCCGAACGTTCACATGCCAACCGCTTTACCAAAGCCTTGACTGCTCACAAAGAAGCACAATAAGGAACTGTTATGGAATACGTATGCACTGTATGTGGCCATGTCCACAATGAAGAGACAGATGGCAAGTTTGAAGATTTGCCAAAATACTATAACTGTCCAGAGTGTGGTTGCGGTAAAGAAGAATATCAGCCATTATAACTTGACAATGATGTAGGACTATGTTACAATAGTTCTACATTATTAAACAGGTGTATATGAGTAACGATCTAGCCAAATACTTAAACTCCAAACGTCGCCACAAAACAGATGTGGCGATTTCACGGCAAGTTAAAATTGCCCGGTCACATAATACATTTAATCAAGCCAATATCAAACAACCACATAGACTGGCCAAATACCATGCTATGGATTGTGGAAATCCCGGTTGTTTCTTGTGCGGTAACCCACGCAAGACACACAAGGATAGATTGACTCAGCAAGAAAAACGACTGTTTCAAGATTTAGAAAAAACTTCAGATCGACACTCAAACGGATTACCAAAGGACCAAGATGAATAACGTACAAAACATTCAAGACGCAATTAGATATGAATCAACACTGGGGCTCAGCAATGAAGCCGCAGTTGAGGCAGTAGAAAACCGTTACGACCTAGTGCTGATTGGTGCTCGTCGTGCCAGAGAACTAGGCCGCGGCGACAAGCCAAAGATTGATGGTCCTAAACACAGTGCAGTGGTCACGGCGCTTAAAGAAATTGAACACCGACTAATAGGTCGCGAGTATCTGTACAAGCAGTTGGATATTGAACCACGTCGACGTTACAAGGAATATGGCGGATTCTGATCCACCAAACTCGGCCAAGGGACGCGATAGTTTTGATGTTGAAACTGGCAACACCCTAGTACATTTTTTCAACAGAAATGTAACGCCTTACGCCACCAGTACGCTAGGTCCTAAGTTTGATCTGATACCTGTTGAAAAACAGAAAGATCTCATGATCAATCATGCCAGGATGTATGCCCAGCAAGAATATGATCGCATAGTTGAACTGGTCACCGTGCTACAAAAACAAGCAGATGACATTCGGCGCAGACTGGAAGTGACTGATGCTGTGTATGCCGCCGAATACAATTTTCAAATTGTCATGGGCAACTGCTATTGGTTGGTATGGAACAAACGGCAAGAAAAAAATCTGTTGGTTCACACTGGTCCCAATGACTGGAACACTGGAGTGCCAGAAGACTACCAATACATAATGCAAGTAAAATACATGGGAGATCACACCTGGCAGGAAGTAATACTTTCTAGTGATTGACCAAATATTTGTCACGTGTTATACTTAATAAGTTAAAGAAAGGAGGCGAATATGCCAGCAGTATTTTTAGTTAGTGATACACACTTTGGACATGCCGGTGTTTGTCGCTTCACCCACCCAGACGATCCCGAAGTGAAATTGCGTCCTTGGACTGATCCAGACGAGATGGATGAGGAAATGATTAAGCGTTGGAACGATCGTGTGCGTCCCAATGACAAGGTATACCATTTGGGCGACGTTGTGATCAACCGCAAGGCCTTGAAGACATTGAGTCGCTTGAACGGGGACAAGGTGTTGATCCGTGGCAATCATGACATCTTCCGTGATGACGAGTACCGCGAGTACTTTCGTGAGTTGCGGGCGTACCATGTGATGAACGGACTTATTTTAAGTCACATTCCTGTACATGAGGCTTCATTGGGTCGCTTTGGTACTAACATCCACGGACACTTGCATGCCACTAGAGTAAAGAAGGCCCGCGGTGTAGATGCCAAGACCGGAACTGTATTATACAGCAATGAGATTGATCCTCGCTATCATTGTGTTTGCGTTGAATCCACAGACTTTGCACCTATCTTGTTGGAAGATGTATATAAACGCATCGAAGCAGAAGGTGGTATATTAGGGTTTAAAAACGGCAACGGGCCCACTATGTAAAAAGTAATACTCAAGTACTACCAAAGCCCTACTGTGTGTAGGGCTTTTTTTTGACTTGACCAAATATTCAAGATCGGTTATAATCATAACATGAAATTAGAAATTAACGAAATACTACAGTGGACCGGGGCAGTGTTTATCATTGCAGGCCACAGTCTCAACGCCGTGGGCCCTAGTGCCTACCCATACAATATACTTGCCTTCTTTTTAGGTACAATTTTGTTTATGGCCTGGTCAATCCGTGTTGCAAATAAGCCACAGTTGTTGGTGAACATTGTGGCCCTGGCAATCGGGCTTACAGGACTAGTCAAAGCATTTGGTTGACCAATAATTACCGATTTGCTATAATATACACATACAGAAACAAAAGGAACTCAAAATGACCGTAGCAGACTTTATTGAAATTCTCCGCACCATGCCCGCAGACGCTCGTGTGGTTGCACATGACAGTGACTGGGGTTACACTGTGCCTCTTGTGGAAGTGGATGACGACGGCGAAGTTGTAATCTCTGCAGGTTGACTCAAAATTACTGATTTGTTATAATACTTGTATAGAAACTAAAAGGAGCCCAAGATGACAGAACAAGAAACACGTGAAGTTCGTATGTACGGTGTCACCGAAGACGCATTGCGTGAAAGTATTGAGCGTTCAATGACTTTCAAAGTCTCTGGACCTACAATGATTGTGGCCGGCATGTTGAGCGACGTACAAGAAATGATGGCATATGGTCCTTATGACAGCGATACACTTGCTGTTATCCAAGAAGACCAACGTCAACAACTCAACCGCGCCAAGTGGGTTTTATTTGAATACATGAGCGAGGAAAGAGTATGAGCAGAATGAGCGAACTTGATTTGGATATCCGGTACTTGCTAGAGAAGGGCAAGACCGCAATGGAGATAGCCCGAGAACTGGAAATTCCAGTTAGTTGGGTTTACGAAAAGCCCGAGGCAACTGAAGAATCACAAGAAGTTCTCAGCCCTTTTGCTACAATTAACAGTTGACCACAAAATCAACTTCTGCTACAATATAGACTTATTAACTTGAAAGGCACAGCCCATGTCAGAATCCCGCACCGTTACCGCACTGCAAGCAAAAAAATCTTTGCTCAAGGCTTTTAAAGTAAAACGTCCCTTGTTCTTGTGGGGTCCTCCAGGTATCGGTAAATCCGAACTTGTAGAAGGCATTGCAAACGAACTTGGCGGTTTGATGATCGACTTGCGGTTGGGCCAGATGGAGCCCACAGACATTCGTGGTATCCCGTTTTACAACAAGGACATTGGCAAGATGGATTGGGCTCCTCCTGTGGAACTGCCCGACGAGGCCACTGCCGCACAATATCCCGTTGTAGTTTTGTTCTTAGACGAACTTAATAGTGCCGCACCCAGTGTCCAGAGTGCCGCATATCAACTAATTTTGAATCGACGCATTGGCAAGTATAAGTTGCCGGACAATGTTGTGATGGTTGCCGCAGGCAATCGTGAAAGCGACAAAGGTGTTACTTATAGAATGCCAACTCCCTTGGCAAATCGCTTTATTCACCAGGAGATGAAAGTGGACTTTGCTTCGTGGCAAGAGTGGGCAGTCAACAACAAGATCCACAAGGACGTTGTGGGTTACTTGAGTTTTGCCAAGCAAGATTTGTACGACTTTGATGCTAAATCTGCAAGCCGTGCATTTGCTACACCACGCTCTTGGACCTTTGTGAGCCAGTTACTCGACGAGGGTGATGACGACGATACCACAATGAATTTGATTGCAGGTACTGTGGGCGAAGGTCTTGCTGTGAAATTTATGGCACATAAAAAGGTTGCAGGCCGCATGCCTAATCCAGCAGACATTTTGAGCGGCAAGGTCAAAGACTTGCAGGTTAAAGAAGTCAGTGCCATGTACAGCCTGGTGATCTCCATGTGCTATGAACTTAAAGGCGCTATTGAGAACAAGGTAGAGGACAAGAAGTTCCATGAGATGGCTGATAACTTTTTGGGTTACATGATGAAGAACTTTGAGACTGAGTTGACTGTGATGGGTGCTCGTATTGCTTTGACCACATACGACTTGCCCTTCCTCCCAACCAAGTTGAAGAACTTTGACGAGTTCCACCAGCGTTACGGCAAGTACATCTTGCAGGCAAGCGCCTAAGTTTTAGGAGGGTGGTGGTTAAATACACAGGGCTGTGTCGCACTGCCCTCCTTTCTATATGAAATACAAAGTTGTAAAATTAGATGCAAGGCACAGTTATCACACCGCCTACCAGTACATGATTGAGTTCTCAAAAGGACACTGGCTTGGCACAGGTGTGTTGAGTTTTGATCGTGCTCGGAAATGGTTTACTACCAATTACGGATGGGGTCAAGATGTCGAAGTACGAAGCGAACTGCTCCGGGCTAAACAACACCATGAAGAAGAATTCGAACCAGATGACATTAACTCTATTTGGGCCTTCAGTGCCAAATACAATGACTATCGTATCTATGTTGCAACAGACAAAGAACTCAGTTGGTTCTTGTTGAGCCATCCTGCATCATAACTTGACCAATAAATTGTGATCTGCTATAATATACACATAAACAACAAAGGACACACATGACTACCAGTACAGTAAACAAAAAAGAGTCTGACAAGTTTAAAGATCTTATTGGACCCATGGATACTAAACTTGACAAAATTGTGCGTGAACAATTGATAACTGCCCGTGTGGGTCTGTTGTTAAAGGCGTCATTCTTTGGCAATCTTGCTACTCGTTTGAAACTGGTAAACGCAGATGAGTGGTGTGCTACCGCCGCAACAGACGGCAGAAACTTTTACTACAATACCCGCTTTATTAAAATGCTCAAGCCCAAAGAGATTGAATTCTTGTTTGGACACGAGGTCCTGCATTGTGTTTATGATCACTTTGGACGCCGTGGCGATCGCGACCCACAGTTGTGGAACATTGCTAACGACTTTGCAGTAAACGGTGATTTGGTAAAACACAAGGTTGGCGACATGATTACGTCAGTGCCTTGTTTGTTTGATCGCAAATATGACGGCCTTAGTTCAGAAGAGATCTATGACCAGTTGTACGAAAAAGCAGATAAAATTAATTTGTCAGATTTGCTGGACAAAATGATCGACGAGCACATGGATGGTGAAGGCGATCCCAATGATGGTAACGGGGACGAGAAAGAAGGCAAGGGTCGTCCTAAACTAACACCCGAAGAACGACAAGCCATCAAAGACGAGATCAAAGAGGCCATGTTGGCGGCGGCCGCTACAGTGGACGGTGCAGGCAATATCCCAGCGGGTGTCAAGCGTCTTATACAAGACATGACCGAACCCAAGATGAACTGGCGCGAATTGTTGCGTATGCAATTAGAAAGCACCATCAAATCAGATTACACTTGGATGCGAGCCAGCCGTAAAGGTTGGCACATGGATGCTGTGATGCCGGGCATGAAACTGGATCCCATGATTGATATTGCTGTGGCACTAGATGCTTCGGGCTCAATCAGCACAACAATGTTGAAGGACTTCTTGAGTGAGATTCAAGGCATCATGGATTCATTCCCTGCGTATCGTATTCACGTTATCACGTTTGATACTGATGCATACAACCCTGCACAATACGACTCGGACAACTTGGAAGACATCTGCGACTACGAAGTAACAGGTGGTGGCGGTACTGACTTTGATTGCATCTTTAAGTACTTGAAGGACAATGAAATTGAGCCCAAACGTCTTGTGGTGTTTACAGACGGCTACCCATTTGGTTCATGGGGTGATGAGAACTATGCAGATACTGTTTGGATCTTGCATGGTACCACAACCATTGAACCACCTTGGGGTCAATATGCCTACTATGACGAGGCCGAGTAATGAAACAACAGATTGAAAAACTTGCACTACAATGTGGTGCTTGGCATCAGGTGTACGGCGACAGAATGTTCATGATTGACGAACACTTTGACATTGACAAGTTTGCCCAGTTGATTGTTCAGGAATGTGCCGCGGAGGCGGATAAGCAAACCATTTACTGTAGAGGTATTCCTTGGGGTAGATGGATTCGAGAACATTTCGGAGTTGAAGAATGAATGATTTTTTACAGGCATTAACACCGTTTGCATACGGATTTATAATAGGATACTTCTGGCATCCTATATGGACCTTAGGCAAGAGGATTGTTGAGGAAGCACGACTGGTTCGGAAGGAATGGAGAAACCCAAATGGAAATTGAGATGATTGAAAAAACAAAAGATCGTTTTGATCTTGAGCAAGAGATTTTGCAATGCTGGAACATCACTGACGACATCAAAAACTATGCGGCCGAGAGTGCCACATCTGAGGAGTTTTCAGCATTAGCACAGTACTATGAACGCAAGTTTGATCGCTTGTGGAATACGTTTGAATCAATGATTCACGAAAGAAAAATGTGAGCGAGGTTCAAAAACGCATGACCGAACTCATGCGTCCGATAGAGCAACAGATCCTCATGTGCGATAGCCGTGAAGATCAATTGATGATGGCTTGTGCTATGTTGCAACGCACAAGGGAATTGTTCGACTATCACCTTGGTGAAGAAGGACGCAAAACAATGTTTAAGGATTTAGTATGAAATTTTATAACTGGATGGTAAAACACCAAGATGTTATTTCTGGCTTTGTGTCAGGTATTGCTTTGATGAGTGCCGCAGATTATTTTGCCCGAGGAGACATGACGTATGGCTGTTTGAGCTTGTTTGTTTCGGTGGCAAATTTATTGCTGTCGGGCAAAAAAATTGGACAGCATGAGCAACCTAACTGATTGGTTCATGCGTGATCCCTATGTGAGTACCTACAGCATAGGTGATCGTGTGTTTGGACATTGGAACAAGATTCCGTTTGTGGGCTCGGTTGGCAACGACCGAGTGATCAACTACAACGGCCCCGAAGTCACAGTACACCTAGATTTGCCCATCCGGTTTGATGGCCAGATATATAATGTTGTTGTTGTCAAACACAAGGACATTAAGGAGTATAAATGAACTCAGTTGACATGGCCACTAACTTAATTTTTAGGGCAAAAAACTTACAGGAATTTACTGTCACTACTGAACTTCCGGATGATTTTGGGTTTCGAGGTGTCATTCCGTTTGATATGCAAATTACAGGTAGCATACTCGAGGCCAAAGTTTGGGCAGTAGACTTTGACGAAGCAGTCAATCGCCTGAACGAATTTCTCCAAAATACCGACTAAAATTATTTCTTCAGGCATTTAGACATTAAATATCTATATGGAAAATGCACAACTTACTATTGCCGATTTGGCAAGCCTCAAACAAATCATTGATGCCGCATGTACCCGCGGTGCATTCAAAGCCGCAGAGATGAAGTCTGTTGGCGATGTATACGAAAAACTTTCCGCATTCCTGGACGCTGTTGTAGCCCAACAGAAGGCTCAAGAAGCAGAACAAGCACAACCTCAAGGAGATCAAAATGCTTAAACATATAGGACGACACGGTGACCGTAAGGTTGCTATTCTCTTTAGAGAAGTACCTGGCGAGGAGCACATGTGCCTGGTGGTATATCCAGAAACCATGCCCACACATATTCATAATTCAATTATGGCCACACTAGAAAGTGCACCAGGGCAAGCGGCAACTAATCTGTCAGAAGTACTGCATAGAAATTTACTTCCTGATGGTAGACCACAACTGGAGTCATTGCACCGCGAAGGCATGATCAAGAAAATTCCAACCAACCAAGTTATTGTGACTCCCACACCACAAAGTAATGTAAAGTTGGATGAGATGAACAAGATTATCCGCGAAATGGAACAAGGCGGAGAAGCACTCAAACGATTGCAAGAACTTGATGCCAGCGCCGGCATAGTTGATCCTGCACAAAAGCGCAAAGCAGAAGCAGAATTCAAACGTAGAGAAGAACGCAAAGCACAAGACACAAGAACACCTTATGTACCACCACTGCAATCAGCAGATGGTGCACTGGATGACAAGACTCTTGCGTCCAACATGTTGGCACAAGCCAAGCGCATGGAGATTGAGGCCAAGGGCATGATTGCCGAAGCCGCTAGAATGAAAAAAGAAGCACAGAATTTAAATCCTAATGTAAACGCGAATGAATATTCTGCAACCGTCACAGCAACAGTTACCCCAACGGCACCCAAAAAAGGTCGTCCTCCTAAATCCAAGGTAGCGACTGCCGATGCCGTTCAGTGATGAATTTATTCAACAGTGGGAACACATTATTGAAGAAGTCAATAAAACAGAAGTCCCACTTGAATGCATTAAAAAAGTTGTAATT
>Ga0209190_1003003_pt1 | contig 11215 bp, 24 predicted proteins | sample M_140205_XF_Meta_FD_187315 | JGI IMG/M metagenome (GOLD analysis project Ga0209190, IMG submission 187315) | Freshwater microbial communities from Lake Montjoie, Canada to study carbon cycling - M_140205_XF_MetaG (SPAdes) (version 2) | ecosystem: Environmental > Aquatic > Freshwater > Lake... | reverse complement strand
CATCAAATAATGTTGCATTATATCTATATTAATATGAATACAAGAAACATTCAACCAACAAATCTTTGGACTCCATCAGGAGAAAAAGAAGCTACTATTTTAAGTTTATATAACTTTTCAGATTATCATTTTGACGATGGAGGTGGTAAGGTTAGTTATAAACTAATAGGGATGGAAGCTCCTGAAGTAGGTCAGCCTGAAGTAGCAGTTGATTATTATAGCGGAGTAGTGGATATTCCAGCTGCAATCATTCAACAATGGGGAGCATCTGATGATGTAATTTGGACTTATGTATCTAATCAGTTAAATCTTATACTTATATGAAATACTTATTGATTTTATTAATGATTTGTGGGGTAGCTTATGCTCAGGAGCCTCCTTATACTCCTATGAAAGGGAATTACAAGTTTAAAGGGATAAAGGTAGATTCTCTGTTTCTTATTCCTTCATTTGCTGATACTACTGCTGCTAATGCTACAAACTTAGACTCTATCTCTGGAGCTTTCATTAGGACTGGTAATGATTTTTGGATGAGGAATGAACAATTAACTTCTTGGCTTCAGAATGTGAATGTTGGTCCAGGTTCTAATCCTACTACTGATTTAACTCTACAAACAATAACAGATAGAGGGGATAGTACAACAAATGAAATAAATTTATATGGTGGTACTGGAAATGTTAAAGTATGGCATGATACTTTAGGTCTCGTTTTATCTACTGGATTATTTGAAGATGGTACTATTTATACAAGAAGTAACGTAACTTTTGGTGACGATGGGTTTAGTAATTATGGAAATACAATAAGAGCATTAGATAGCTTTACAAACTATAGAAATACTTATTTACAAGATACTTCAGGAACTATTGCTTTATTAGGAGATTTAACTCTTCAAAATGTGCTTGACAATAATCACGATTTAGATAGTGGGCAAAATTATCAAGGTACTGGAGCTGGAGCTGGTAATACTGGAATGGAAGTAATAGCTTTGGGTTCAACTGCCGCAGAGTATAATACTGGAAATGAAGTTAATGCTATTGGTAACGGTAATGCATATCATAATTCAGGAAATGATGTTAATGTAATTGGAGAGGGCGCTGCTTTTTATAATACTGGTTCTTATGTAAATGCTTTAGGGTTTGAGGCTATTGATAATAATAGTGGTTATTATGTTAATGGTATGGGATTTCAAACTCTTAAACATAATACTGGAGATGAAGTTAATACTATGGGTACTTATGGAGCTTGGTACAATGAAGGTACTTATCTTAATGCTTTTGGATATTTTTCTGCATCTCATAATACAGGAGATGATGTAAATGCTTTTGGCAGAAATGCTGGTGATAGCAATACTGCAAGTAATCTTAATGCTTTAGGGTATAACGCTGCTTACCATAATACTGGAGATGATGTTATTGCTATAGGTAGAATAGCTGGAGAAAATAATACTTTTAGTAATGTAACATTATTAGGAAATGATGCTCAGGCTTCTGCCAATAAACAATTAGTCTTAAATAGTGGGAATTTTAATACTAGGATAAACTATGAAGTACAAGACTCTAGCCGAGAATATACTATACCTCCTCAAGCAGATGGAACATTTAAAATAACTAACTATTATGCTCCTGATTTGACTTCTGTAGATTATACTGCTGTAAATCCTGGAGTTTATTTCTTTAACAATGGGAATAGTTATGATTTTATATTTCCTGATTGTACTTTAATGGTAGGACAAACTATTACATTATGGAATAGGGCATCTGGAGGAAATATAGATTTAACTGGTAATCATTGTTCAATTACAAATCCTGACAATTCAGTTGTTGCATTAATACCAGCAATAACAACTTATACTTTTGTTGCTACTCCAGTTACCTGGTTAAAAACTAATTAAAAATTAAACAAAATATATGAAAAATTTATTTCTATCTATTGCTATTTTATTAACTATTTTTGTAATCTACTTTGGGAAATCAAGCACTCCAGATGTAGAGGTTTTAAATGTTGGTACTTTCCATTGGGGATTTAACTACACACAAAACTTAATAATTAAGATAGGTTCATTAATTGCTTGGTCATTGTTTATATATAAGTTAAATACTGATGGAAATAAAGGAAGTAATTGAGTATTCACTCATATTAATCTTAGGAACATATTCTGCTAAAAAGAAGTTCTTTGATTCAAAGAAAAGCGAATACGAAACAATGAGAGCTGCTTTAGAAGTTTGGAAGCAATATACTACCGAGCTTACTGAAAGAGTAAATGTACTATCAAATGAGATTCACGAATTGAGAGTAGAGAATGTTGCTCTTCGTGATGAGATTAAAAAATTAGAAACCCTCTTAAAATCTAAATAATATGAAGTTTAGCGATTATTTAAAATTGAATGTACTTGATGTTTTGAAAGGATTTGTAGTGTCTATCATTACTGCGGTATTAGTGTTGATTAATTCAACTATATCTGCTGGTTCTTTTAGTTTTGATTGGACTTCAATCTGGCAAACATCATTAACTGCTGGCGTTGCTTACCTAGTGAAAAATTTCTTCACAAACTCAAACGGAACATTAGGTGCGAAATCTGCTGCTTAGTTTAGTTGCGTTTACATTCTTAGGCTGCCTGACTCCGAGAAAAGCGGATAGGCAGCTTGACAATGTTTCAAAGAAGTTCCCTTCTAAGATTGCTTCTGTATGTAATGAGAAGTTTCCTTTTATGGAAACTACTGATACTATTGAGAATACAGAATATGATTGGATAGAGATTGAGTGTCCTGAATTAGTTGCTAAAAATGATACTTTGTGCTTATATGATACTATCATAGTTACAAAGAAGGTTAAGTCTGCGACTAAGACTATTACAATAATAAAATATGTTGAAGATTCTGCTAAGATTAAGATTATTGAAGATAAACTTCGGGAGTGTAGCAATAGACCTCTACAAGTACCTAAACAGGAAGCCAAAAGCTCATTTACCGAAATTCTAAGTTATTTATTTGGATTTATCGCTTTACTATTATATTTTGTTGCTCGTAGAAAAAAGAAACGATGACTGCTCAAACGCAGATAATTAACAAATACGGAATCCCATCTAAAGAATACAGGCAAAAGTATTGTGAGATATGGGATATAGCTAAAGATTTTTCTTGGTGTTTAGATATTAAGGTTGGTAGTACTGAATCCCCTTTTAAAAGAATATTCATTAACAAAGAGTTCAAGTCAAAGATATTTGTTGCCTTTACAAATTTAGAGAAAGCTGGTTTACATACTGAAATTAAGACTTACGATGGTTGCTATGTAGAGAGGAAAGTTAGAGGTAGAGAATCTATGTCTATCCATTCTTGGGCAATGGCGATTGATTTAAACGCTTCTCTTGAAGGACTTGGTCATACTCACACTAATTGGTCAGGTCAGTTTATAGGTATTATGAAGGCTGCTGGAATGTTTTGGGGTGGTGATTGGAAAGGTAGAAAAGACCCTATGCACTTTTCACTTTATAACGGATAAAATGACAAAATCTAACATCTCAAGACAATATCGTTCTAAATACGGAAGCGATATGCCAACACTTAAATTAGCACGAATAATGTATAATGAAAACAAACTAACATTCAAGGATGTAGAAGAAGCCAGAAGCAATCTAAGGTACATAGAAGGTAAAAAAGGAGTTAAAGACAGAAAGAACTTAAAGGCAGAAGATATCTTTAAAATGGGTTCTGCAAGACCTTATAATCCGTATAATCTTCCACCTTCTGAAGAAACAGAATATACTCCATTTATAATTAAGGGATATAAGAAAGTAGGTATAATGAATGATGTTCATTTGCCTTATCATAATATCATTGCTTTAAGTGAAGCTATAAGGTACTTAAAGGCTGAAAAGGTTGATGCTTTACTTCTTAATGGGGATATAATAGATTGCTTTCAACTAAGTCGTTTTATGAAAGACCCAAAGAAAAGGGATTTCAAATATGAGCTTGATACATTGAAAATGTTCTTTGATATTATAGACAAAGAGTTGAAGTGTAAAGTATTTTTTAAGATTGGCAACCACGAAGCGAGATATGAGCATTTCCTAATGCAGAAAGCACACGAACTTATCGGAATTGAGGATTTTGAGTTTTCTAATATTATTAAGTCAAGAGAAAGAGGCATAGATGTTATTTCTTCTAACCGCTTTATGAAACTAAATGAGCTTAATGGTATTCACGGACACGAATATATTGGCGGTGTATCGGCTCCTGTAAATATCGCCAGAGGTTTGTATCTTAGAGGTAAAGTTTCGGCTTTTCAAGGTCATAATCACGCTACATCAGAGCATACTGAAAGCAATATGGATGGGAAGATAACAACAACTTGGTCAATCGGATGCCTTAGTGAATTACACCCAGCCTATATGCCTTTGAATCGTTGGAATTGGGGTTGCGCTATGGTTGAGCTTGATAGTAACGGAATAGATTACCAATTTCACAACAAACGAATATTTAACGGAAAGATTTTATGAGTCTTGAGATTAGAAAGAAAATAATGAATCAACTTAAAAAGATGCACCCATCAGATGCAATAGCATTGACCGAGAGCATTGGTAAGGAGTTAAGACAAATGAATAGTATTAGAATAAATGCTGGTATCCCAGTTAAACACATAGATTACGATAGACCTGACCTAGAAACTATAAAATGAAAATAAAAGTAAGTCACAGAAAACTTGGTAAAGAAAAGGCTTGGGGTCTTGCTGATAGTGGCTTACAATCTATAGAACTTGATATTAAACTTAAAGGCAGGAGGCACTTACTATATCTAATACACGAAACTCTCCATATTATTCATCCAGAATGGTCTGAAAGTAAAGTTGTAAAAGTAAGTAGGATAATGTGCCAATTACTTTGGGAGCAGAACTATCGTAAGGTAGATGTTAAATAGAGTCATAATCTCTCCAATCAAAGAATTCTATACTATATACTTTCTTTTCTTGTTTAACCTTGATAATTTTATTATCAACTGAATGTCTTCCTTTACATCTTGAACTACAAAATTTCTGAATATAATTTTTATATTGAAATTCTTTGTTACAATAAACGCATTCTTTAGTTTTCATCTTCATTTATTTGTTTTATAATGTCATATACTCCGTAGATAACGGTAGTAATGATTAGTGCCATTATCATATTTGCTATTGTTTGCATCATTGTATATTATATTTTTTTTCAAATTGTTGTATTGCAGAGTTAACGGTGTATATTCCTTTGATAAAATCTACCCATTTAAAGATTCCATTAGCGGTTTTCATAAATATCCAAGTAACTGCACATTCATCAACCCATATTTGTTCATCAGTAGGAACATTATGAATATAGAGTAAAGCTGCTGAAGGATGCCCAGCTTTCCAATGACTTTTAACTACATTCTCAAGAGCCATTCTTTGTCCTTTGTCCATTCCATTTCCTTCTCTCTTTCCTTCAAAGTAAATAAATGCTCTTCCTCCATAGTCAATAAGACCATCTACATCCATAGGCATAATGCCTCTCATTCTTTTTATTCTGGTGAAGTTGTTTATTTGTTTGAATCTGGCTTCGTTGTAAATTCCGTGCATTGTTTTTATTTTAGTTGTTTTTTATTATGACGCATTGCGTTAATGCAATAGTTATATGAAATGCCTTGATGACCGTTTCTAATTGAATTTCCGTGAAGGAAAAACAAAAAGAAAAAAGCCACCGCACTTTTAAAATAAAGTAATTTCATTTTTACTTCTCATTTCGTTTATTGGCAATAGTAATTCTTCATAGCCATTTATACTTTCTCCAATATATTCGTGGCAATATGAAGCCCTTTCTAACCTATTCCTTGCTGATTTGTCTGTATCTTCTTTTATTGTTCTTGATTTGCCATTGTTTGTTGTTCCTCTCCATAATTTACTTTTGTTAAAATAAATACCTAATGCAGGGTTTATTGTTTTTATAAAAATAACACCTCCATTATCTTTTATAATTGCACAAGCAAATTCAGATAATTTTACACCTAATCCCATCCCTTGAAAGTCTGGCATCACTACTACTCTGCTAATAGCAAATCCATTAGCACATCCCTTTCTTGGTTGATTTATGATAGCTACAATTCCAATAGGTTTATCATTCCACTCAAACAATAAAAACTTACAACTCTTATTTACTTCTTCTGTCAAATAATGATGCTTTTTGAAGAAGTCCCAAGTTTCAGCTTCAACCCTACTAATTTGTAATGTGATTTGTGGTCTGCCTTGCCGAAGCCAGTCGCCTCTTTCGAGTACGCCTCCTTTTTGTGGTGAACAAGTCCAATCAGGCATTAACCATTCCAATATATCATAATGGCAAGATGCAACTATTATTCTTTTGTTTTCTCTACGAATGTATTTCTGCAAAGCAAAACTCATAGCTTTTGCAACATCTCTATCTACAACAGAAGTATATTCATCAATTAGTATAACTTCACCATCTTTTACAGAGGCTACCAAGTAAGCTAATGTTGCTCTGTATTGTTCACCATTTGATAATGTGTGAAATGGTCTTAACCAAGTAGGAACAGAACTCAATCCCATTGAAGTTAAAACTAATGTAGCGTCTTTTGGCTCTAACCAATCAAAGTTACTTATCAATGGCTTTTCTGCATCAAAGTTTACCTTTTTTACATCCCCCATCTTTTTTAGGATAGTGGTTTTACCGCTTCCGCTTCCACCTAAAATTACTCCAATATTCCAATCAAAGTTTTTAGCTTCTCCTAAATTCATAGGAATAGATACAGATGTTTCTTCTCTGTTCTGAATATCAAATGCTTCATACACATACTCGGTGTATTTATCATTTAGTATTTTTGTTTTTAATTCAATATTTGCCATCGCTTTTTTTCTTTTTGTTTTAATTGTTCTATAAAATGGCACAAAACTCATTTTACTGCCAAATTATAGTTGTTTTAATTGTTCTCTATACCATTTAGCACCCATAATAAAACATTCCTCCTGGTCTAAATTAAAAATCAGACTATTAGCTGCTTTAAAGATTTCCTCATCAGTAAGCTCTATTTGTTTGTTTTCTGTTTGTTCTGGTTTCATTTTAATCTTTTTTATAAATGTTTGTAATGTTTCTTTCTAAGCACCAATTAAAAAATTCTATTACTTGAGAAATATCTTTAATATATCTATCCTTAACTAAAACTTCTGCCCAATGGTCCAACCAAAGTGGAGCTTTTCTACCTTCCAATTTTAACTGATAAAAAAGCTCAATTTTGCCACGAATCTCATTATCCATATCTTCTTCAGTCATTACTTCCATTTTAATGGCATTCTCAAGCGATTCTGAGGCACTTCGTGATGCTTCCCTGCGGTCATATTGGTAAAGGTTCAAAACCTCCGTAATGAGGCTTAAATTCATTTCTTTGCCCCAATCAGAAACTTGAGTGCCAAACTGCCTAAATGCAAATTCAATTTCTATGACATTCAAAATTGGGTATTTTTCAACCAAAAGTTTCTCAAATTGCTCCGCAAGAATTCCTTTTATCTCACTTTGTGGGATTGTCCAGCCAGTAATTACTGAAATTTTTAGCATTAAAGTTCTTACTGCTGAAGCTCTTTGCGTTGGGTGAAGGTTAAAAATCGGTGGTGCTTGAGTCTTGATTTCTAGCATTTGCCTGGTGTTCCTGTCTAAGTTCTTCAAGAAGTTCGTAGGTTCCTGTACTGCGACCTGATTTAATACTTGGCTTATTTGTTTCATATTTGCTAAATTTTTGAGTTTTAATCCAATTTATAAAATGTTGATATACTTTGGTTTCTGATGAATACCACGCTTCTCCTACTAAATTTTGTAGCTTAAATGCTTCCCAACTTTGAGTAATATCTTCGTTTGAAATTGAAATTCCTTTCTGAATTTTTACCATTTCAAAAGCTGATTTAAGAAATCTTACAGGAATATCACATAAATCTTCACTTAAAAACTTTTTACCTGTATTAATTATTTCTTCTTCTTTCTTTTCCTTTCTTTTCCTTTCCTTTCTTGCCATTGGGGTATTGATAGCCTCCCCATTAGCCACCCTAATAGCCCCCCCATTTTCCCATCTCATAAATGCCCCTTCTTTACCTTTCTTAGAAAGGAACTTCCTAGCCTCAAAATGGTCACATAACCTCTTGGAATAGAATGACTCCTCTACAATCTCAAATAGCTCATAATTGCCTATTACGGTGCTTATTTTGGCTTCTGATGAATTCATCTGTCTTGCCATAATTGGAATCATTTTCATCGGTAAAAAGCCTCCAGATTCAAATAAATTCTCAATTAAAAACCAAAATATTCCATAACCTTCCATACCCATTTCAGCAATTAAGTACTGTAATTTTATGTCTGAATGTGCATTCCCATCGTGAGAAAAGTAGTATGCTTTATTTTTCATTTGTTAAATAGTTTAAGTATGTTTTAAGTTTGTTACTAAATTCTGGCTCTGTTTCAGATATGTTTTCAATAAAAGCTAAAGAATTATAAATTGTAGTTCTATGACATTTATTGATTTGAGCTATCTTTTCAAAAGGAACATTGTGTAAGTAAAGTGCATATCTTATCATATGCTTAATCTCTATCATATTAAGATTTCTAAATTTAGGAAGATTTTTGCCTCTAAATCTACTAAAATAATGAAATTCATTAATGTTAAAATATATAAATGATTTGTCTAATATTTTCTGATAATTGGAATGAATATCAACAATGGACATATCATCTTTGAGAAAATAAACTGCTTTAATTTTAATCCAATCTGGTACATAGTTGTTTGATTTAATTTGTTGTAAAAATAGTTTTAGTTCGTTTCGTTTGATTTCTGCTGACATAATTTATCTTTATGTATTGGGTACATATTCCCTTTATCGTTTTGAACTATCCAAACATTATCGTGTTTGAATCTGATTGTTACTTCTGCTCCTGCTTTATCATACAAGTAATGATTGTTAGCATAATGGTCAACTTTTAATTTAGCTTTCAATTAATTTGATTTTATCTTTATATTCTTTTTCAATTACTTGGAGTTCTAATACACTCCATTTTTTAGTAGCACGATTTGCATAACCATCAAGAAGTTCCATTTCTTTTTTACCAAGTCTTTTTTCTAAAGTCACCCGATAAGGGATAAGGTTTCCGTGTTTGAAATAATTACAAGACAGACAAGCTCCGTGGACATTGGATTCATTAAAACGAAGTGCAGTATATTTTCCTGCCGAATAATAATGAGAAGCGTGTTCTACCTTGTTAGATTTGCAACTAACACAACCTTTATCTTTATCCCTTAATCGGATGTATGTATTAAATACTTTTTGAGTCTTTAACACTTGCTTTGGAAGACTTATAGCTTTCATAGTTTTAGCCATTGTAAGTAGTTTTCAAGTAAGAAATCCTGGTCCTCAATCCATCGTGCTGGTGTACTGCTGCTGAATTGATTCTATCAAATGTATTCACTAAGAAATTCCAATCTTTAGCAGCAGTCTTAATAAAAAGATTCAAAGTAGATGCTGGAAGCGTTTCATCAAGACTCATTTCTGTAGCATTAGTAATAGCTTCGTGAATAATAGCATCTTGGTTCTGTTTAGATATTGAAAGACATTCTCCAGCTTGTGCTATCATAATTTCAAGTATCTGCATTCTATCAAGCATAGTGGCTGGTTCATCATCTGCTCTTTGCTGAAGATAAGTATTCATATCGGCAGCCTTTTTAGTTAATTCTTCTTTTGTCATAATTTTAGCATTTCGTTGTTTACTTCTTTCCAGAATTTGAATTTAAAGTCAAGTTCATTAGACCTTTGAATTGTGTTTTCAGATTTAGAAATTTCTTGCAGCTCCATCAAGATTAACTGAACAGTTACAAGAGCCATTTTCTTTGTTGCTACTACTTTGTTGTGAATAGAAATATTAGGACAAAGTGCATTAATATTTAATATCTCATCAAAGTCCGCCCAAAGTTCTTTAGCAATAACTTCATAGTCTTCCATTAATTTCAGTTTTAACTTGTTTCCAGAAAGTGATTCCATTGTCCTCATCAGCTTCGTGCATATTTAATTTAAGCACTTCAATAATAGCATTTACTTGCTTTAGAGAATATTCTTTAGAATACTTCATCAAGTCTGAAAGTTCCTGTGGTCTAACGGATTTGTTTATTTTAGTCATCATTTTCAATAATGAATTAAAATAATCTTTTTGCAGTTCTTCTGCTACGGTAAGTGGGGTCATTCAGTAATTTTTTTAATGTGTTTCTTAATATCTTTTTGTGAGGGATTTATAACTTCATCTATTGTAGGTTGAAGTGATTCAAGTCTGTATCTTAACTTATCCAAAGTTGTGTAGTCCATACAATTATTGACAGATTCCAAAGCGATTTCTTTTTTATCATCTTCCATAGTTGAAGAATAAACAAGGCTAATCAATTCTTTTTTGTCTTCCATTGTAGGAACATCTTCAAATACAGGGTCAGCTTGTTTCATTTCATCGCCAGTATAAAGTCCACTAAGGTCTTGAGGGAATGCTTTACGAAGAGCTAATGCTTCTGCAACTTTAGCAATCATAGTATGAGCTAATGATTTCTGTAAGTTCATTGGGTTTGGGTAATACTCTTTGTAAAAAGCTACTCCAACTCCAGCAGGATAACGTACACCTTGAGCTGAGAATCTGTGAACAGTTACTGAGCAATTTAAAATGCCTCCAGACTCATCATAAGTCCATATAGGAGCATCTTGACCAGCATAACTACCTGACCTTTCAGCGATAACTCTAAAGCCATCAATGGAAGTTTGAATAGTCATTCTGCCTCCTCTTTTAACAAAGTAGATTTGTCTTGTTAGAGGGTCAAGTCCTGTTCTTTGACATTGATGAAGAAAGATTTTCAATTCATCGTTGGTTGCATCTTTTGCAATTTGGGTTTTAATTAAGTTCACTTGCTCTGTCGTGAACGAAATCTCTTCGTGTTTCACTAACTGGTTCATTGCTTGTTAAATTTAAAATTATTAAATAAATAAAAAACATTGGGATAATAGAAATCATACATAAAGCGAATAATATAAACAATTCAAGTATGAAGAAGATTCCTTTAATTATTTTCATATTCTTGTTTTTGAGTTTCACAATCTGGACATTTTTCTTCTACAAGATGTTCGCTACATTTAGGACACATCATATAATCTACATAAATGCCTTTAAGTGGTTCTCCTGTACAACAGGA
>Ga0209190_1003001_pt1 | contig 11215 bp, 11 predicted proteins | sample M_140205_XF_Meta_FD_187315 | JGI IMG/M metagenome (GOLD analysis project Ga0209190, IMG submission 187315) | Freshwater microbial communities from Lake Montjoie, Canada to study carbon cycling - M_140205_XF_MetaG (SPAdes) (version 2) | ecosystem: Environmental > Aquatic > Freshwater > Lake... | reverse complement strand
TAGTCGACCAATACATTTTTAGCATTAACACTGTACTCGCTAAAATTACTACCGTAGTCTACCAATACATTTTTAACATTAACACTGTACTCGACCAATACATTTTTAACATTAACACTGTACTCGCTAAAATTACTACCGTGGTCGACCAATACATTTTTAACATTAACACTGTACTTGGTCAATACATTTTTAGCGTTAACAACGTGCTCTTCAAAATTAACACTGTACTCAACCAATGCATTTTTAGCGTTAACGGTGTACTCGTTTAATACATTTCCAACATTGCGTCTACATTCTCCTAATGCATTATCAAGTTTTTTATCAAGTTTTTTATCCGAAAAAGATAACAATAAATATATAGATGTTATGCTAACCAAAAAAAAATAAAAGTTAAAATACGATATTGATTTCTTATTGCGTATACGATTGTGTATACGACAAAGATTTTCATTATGCAATTTATAATTTTTACAACTTTTATAATCACACAATCTCTGGATATTTTTACGAGACATCTTGATTATTTAAATTATTTTATATTATTTATTCATTTTTTTATAAAATAACCAAAGCAAATTTTTTACAATACATCGGTTATTTTTGTTGTAATTTCATTTGGAGAATTAAATGTCAATGTTATATTTGGTGAATTTATTGTAAAATTAGATACTTGACTAGATATATTAGATTCCGTAAGTAATGGAATTCTTTCATCATTTGAACTTGCATTTGAACTTGCATTTGTATTTGAACTTGTATTTGAACTTGTATTTGAACTTGTATTTGAACTTGATTTTTTTACTAAAAAATTTAGCAATAGTTCTATTATACCATTACCTCGAATAGTTTTTATATAAGGTAAAACTTCACTAATTGTTAACAACATACCTGATATTATAGAAATATAAAATGTAATTTCGTTGTTGTTTAAAGATTCATTTGGAGATTCCATTTATTTGTAAATAAATTTTATTTTTAAATCAAAAGTCTGGTTGCCATTTTAAAAATTTTGTATTATACGTACATTCTAAATGCAGTATTTTATTTTGTTTAAATAATTCTTTCATATGTTTTGATTGGGATATTCCTTTTATATATAAAATTCCCTCAAAATTATTTGACGTATAATTATATACATTATATACATCTGTATAATTGGTTGTCGTTATATTTTTAGTTAAAATTGTTGTATCGCTAAAAGCTTGTTCAATATATCTTGTTTTTTCAAATTTTGAAATACGTTCTACACTACAAATTTCATTTTTATAAATGAAATTTTTTTTGAAAATATATACAAGGTTTTCATTTTCCATATCAAAAATAGGATGAATATTTATAGTCATATGGTTATTTAGTTGTTTTAATTTTTCACGTGTAATTTCTAATAAAATCTCATTTAACAAAGTCATTCGTAATTCATATGCAACGTTTATAACATTATTATTTTTAAGAAGAATATCTGTTAATAAATATTCATATTTATCATCGTGTTTGTACAAATAACCTTCTAATAAAAAATCGTTTTTAAATACATTGTCAATTTCTAAATAAAAATCAGAATTTTCAGGTTTTACTAAATTACATTGGTAAGAATCTGGAAAAAAATATAAAATATTATAATTTGTATTAGTTTGTTCTAATTGTGTTTTCTTTGTTACTAACAAATAATATTTATTGTTATTATTTGGTATAATATAATCATAAGATATACCAGTATTAACATCTTTGTTTAATACTACAGATTTTCCCTTAGACTGTAATACAAATTCATTATACTTTTTTAATAAAGGAGCTAATATAGAAGATTTTAATAGCTTAGTTTGTGAATAATTAACACTCTTATTAAGAAACGTCATTGTATATATCCTGAATTCCAAATTAAATTTCAGTTTTTTATTCGTGTAAATCTTAAATATTTTTTAAATCGTAATTTTAGAATTAACACTTAATGTCAGTGTGTTTAGAAGGTAATGTTTTTATAGATGGAGGCCAGGTACAAAATATTAATGTTACAAATTCTACTATAGGAAATAGTAATATATCAAAAAGTTCACTCGATATGACAAGTTCTGGAGGAGTCATTCAAAATATTACAAATGTAGCTGACCCAATAGCATTACAAGACGCCGCTACAAAAAAATACGTTGATAATTTAGATATTGTTATATCTAATGTTACTTTAACAAATACAAACACTTCAATCATATCAAATTATATTAAAGGTAGTTATGTTATAACTATAAGCAATTTTGTATTTAATGGACCATCTGGTGTTTTCCACGTTACAAAAAGCGAAAGTTCACAACAAGCTCATATTGTTAGAACCGTTGCAGCACCAGGTTTGGGTACTAATACTTTTTTAAAAATAACTTGGCCACAGAATTCTGGTATTTTATTAAGTAAAACAAGCTCAGATTATAATGGAAGTTATCGTGTAAAAGTAATGTAATTAACTTCTTGAAAGTTCATTCTGCAATTCCTGAAGTTTTAATTTAATCTCTGATAAACGTTCATTCAAATTCAACAAATACTTTTTCCTTTCTAAAATCTTTTGTATCGTCAATATATCATCCTTTATTTCATTTTCTATAACGTTTTTAACTGAATCTAAAATCTGTATTTGTGTATTTTCAACTGTATTTTCAACTGTATTTTCAACTGTATTTTCAACTGTATTTTCAAAGTCTTCCATTTGTATTTCACCTTCACCTTCTTTGTTGTTATCTTCTTTGTTGTTATCTTCTTTGTTGTTATCTTCTTTGTTGTTATCTTCTTTGTTGTTATCTTCTTTGTTGTTATCTTCTTTGTTTAATACACGTGTCAATATGTAATTAACACCAAATACAAAAGTTACAAAAATTACACTACTTAAGATTTCTCTTTTCATATGATACACAATATAATCAGTAATGTTTAAATCAAAAAACATGTATTTATGAAACTAAATCTAAATTATTTTTAAATCGTTTTAAACAACTTAAAAATAAACTATTTAATGTAGAGGTGAGTCGGTGTTCCCCCAGGGGAAGATAAATTTTAATTGACAAAGTTTAAACTTCTTTGGGTTTTAAAGGAATTGGTTCAGCCAATTCAGATAAATCATCTAATAATTCTGAAACAGGAACATGGTCTTGAGTAGCATTAGATTCTACCGCAGGTGTAGGTGTAGCCACCGCAGGTGCTTGACCTTGAACACCACTTGCCACAAATGCAACAACTTTACTTAATAAAGACGCATCATTTAAAGTATATGCTCCATGACGTTGACCCTTGTTTACACCTTGAATCAACAATTGTTTTGCTAAATTTGTATCAATTTCATTATCGGGAACATTATTAACACTCACATCAATTGCTCTTTTTAAAATTTCTGCTTCATTTAAAAGATATGCACCCTTTTGTTGAGCTACTTCAACATATTGAGTCAAAATTTGTATAGAGTTTTTATTATCTAAAGTAATAACAGTTGGTTCCTGTGTTTCCGTCATTTTTAATATAATTTAATAAAAAAATTGATACTATTGAACACACTTATATTTTATTCATTTTTTTTATTTTGCGGTTTAATTTTTATCTAATTTCATAAATATATATTAAGAGCTTTCATAATTTAATGAAATCTATTATCGGAGATCTTACTACTGAAACTATTAGCCTTATTTTTCGAGAATGCGAAAAAGATAAAAATAAACGTCGCCTATCAAACATAATTAACAATATAATCAATATTGCATTTGAAAATATTAAACCCTATCTATATACAATTATGGCAATCCTTGTTTTATTATTCGTAATGAATTGCTTTCAATTCTATTATTATATAAAATTATTCCTTACAAGTAAAAATTTAGAAAATGCCAATATAGATGACATACTAACCAAAAGCTAATTTACTTATCAATCAGAAACTTCAGAAACTTAATAAATTTCATAAACTACATCACAAAGACCACAAAGATATATTGTACAAGTTAAATTTTTCACATTACACACATTACACATATTATCATTTATACTATCTAAATTAATACACAATTGATCATAACATAACAATTGTTTATCTTTACAACTATCAAAACATTCCATAGATAATTCATCAAATATCCTATATAATTCGCATACAATATCAAGATTACATTTTCCCTTTAAAATATTTATAACTTTTCTTTTAATAATCATATAATTTTCATTTTCATTTTCATTTTCATTTTCATTTTCACTTTCACTTTCACTTTTCATTATTATAAAACTAAATATATTTTTAAATTATATTTAGTTTAACAATTGTATTTATTCTTTTAAAATTCAGTTATAGATTTTTCTTTTACAAGTGGTTTAAGAAGTTTAAACTGTTCATCATAACCTATATCTTCTAATTGTTCCGTAACTTTTTCTAATAAATATTGGTCTTTATATATTGATACTATTACTATATAAGGTGGCAATATAGAATGTGGTTTAATGTCTTTATATACAATACCTGGTTCTAATATATCCTGTCGTAAGTTTTCAAAAACATTTCTAATACAAAATTCTTTATCTAAAAACAAATAATAAGTTATTGTCATTTTATTATATAAATTAATTCCTTTTTTTAAATTCCTTTTTTTTTTAAATTCCTTTTTAAATTCCTTTTCCTTACTTTTCCTTCCTTTTCCTTCCTTTCCTTTTATTGTCGTGTGTGGGCGTAACCCCACTTAGACATATGCATTCAAATTATAAGTTTCTTCCCATTTATGAAAAACTGCTCGTCTATTTTCAACAGATTCTTCTAATCTAGATTCGTAATTATCTAAAAAATCTTGATCATTGCAAAGTTCAATTGCATTTTCCAAATGTAAACATTGTTTATCTAACAAATAATCATTCATAATTTTTACATTATCTAGAAAGCTACTGGAAATATTATCAAATAATTTAAATGAAACAAAATTTGTTTTTGAAGACAATATGTTTTCAGATAAAATTTTCAAACTATCCAAATAATTCGCCTTTACATCATCTTTTAAATTAAAGTATTTGCAAATAATGTACTTTTCAGAATTTGTTGGTCTACTAGTTTTTGGTTTGTAGATATATACTTCTTGATAACATTGAAATAACAAATATAATAAATTAATACTTGTTTCTGTCAAAATATCAAATACTTTTAAAATAAAATGTCCATTTGTTTGTTGCATACTAATAGCACTATAAATTTCATTTAAAATCAAATGATAATGCAATTGCTCTTTATGATTAAAATCTGTACCCTCATCAAAACCACCATCGGCTGTTACTAAATAAAAATTCTTTTTAATAATATTCTTAATATGTTCTAAATTTTGTAAATTATTAATATCACCAGTATTATCCTTTCCATATGTAATACATAAATACTTGTTTAGAATATTCTTATTATAACTAGGTAAATTATAATGTTTATATTGTGGCAAATCCTTATTCAAAGATATAGTGTAAATCCTAGAATTATCATACTTGTTGTTTTTACGTTTACTCTTAACAACTGTAAATCCTTCTTCGTCTACATCCGGTTTATCAATTTGCAATGGTTGAATAATTCTATCAATTTGCAAATAAATATTTGTACCTTGAATAAATCCACCAGGTGCTTCCGCACAATGTAAAATAATCTCGTTTTCATTATAATCTTCAAAAATTTCAAACTCGTTAATAATTTCCCAATATTTGTAAAATGCACGATTAATAATTGGATCTTTTACTTGAAAATCATATTCGTTAATATACCAACGTACTTTTTTCCAATTTTCACCATTAATATTATCAATGTTATTTCTACAAATATTTAATTTTTCATTGTAACCATACAATTCTTGAGGACTTTCTGGATTATTATCCATTTTTAACTTTATACTCAAATCGCTAATTACATCAGAACTATTTGAATCAAATCTGAATAACATTATACCTCAGTTTGTAAATTAAATCTTTTAACTTTTAAATTTGATTTTTTATTAAAAAAATTAATCTTGACTAACAAAATATTCTTGACTAACAAATTAATCTTGGCTAACAAAATATTCTTCTAATCTTTTTTGCAACTCTTCTTTTTTTCCAGATGTTTTTAATCCAATTTCTTCCAATAATTCTTTAATAACCTTTATAGTCATCTTTGCATTTGATTGTAATAAACCATTGTACTTTTCATAAATTAGTTTTTTCTTATCTGTAAATTTGTCCGTAAATTTGTTGTTTTGAGTTTCCATCGGTGTTTCTATTGCTTCTGGTGTTTCTATTGCTTTCAGTGTTTCTATTGCTTTCAGTGTCTCTATCGCTTTTGGTGTTTCTGTTGCTTTTGGTGTTTCTGTTGCGTTTGGTGTTTCTATTGCTTTTGGTGTTTCTGTTGCTTTGGGTTTATCAAATAATAAACATTCATTATGCATAATTATATACCAATTATTATACTCTAATTGTTCTATTTCAATACTGGATTCAACGTTTGATATTCGTCTTTCAACAACGTGTCTATGACAAGTGAAATATAAATTTTTTTCCCCAGTATAATATTCTGAAAAATCAAGTGGATCTTTGATAAAAATAGGTATGTAATTAATATTTAAATCATCAAATATCTTTTGAATTTTAGGAAAAATTTTATCAGGTGTGTTATCTAGTGAATCATCTCTAATACAATTTTTGTAATATTTGTATTCGATGCAATTAATCATATCAATAATGTTGTATAATGAATTAACCTTATATACACTCATATTTTTTTGATGTAAATCAATTGTTTCAAAATTAAACTGTGTCAAACCAGATATATCAAAATTTTGTTGGATATGTGGGATATCTTGGATATCTAGGATATTTTCCTTTTCTTGATTGTTATTTTTTTGAAATACACAATAACGATTTAAAAATGAAATATCGCGTTCACATTGTTTGAATTCCAGTCCTGAATTTTTTGAATTGTATAAATTTTCAAACAATTCTGTTTCCACGCACGTATAACCTTTTTCTTCCATTATAGCTTTAAAATTATCAAAGTCAATTATCCACTCGTCAGAACCTTCTCCAAGAATATTATTTCCATTCAATGTTATTTTCAAACGATTTCCATAAACTGATCCTGGATTTACTGTTTTTTCTAAAAGATAAATAATTTCACCGTTTTCATCGTATGATACTAGATCCTTTTCTCCAAATAATTTATCCAATTGTTTGTTATCCATAAATGTAATAATAAAATACCCAGAGTTTTTTAAAGATGTTTCTAAAATTTTTACAATATTTTCCACACGTTTTTCCGATTCAAAAAAATAATGAATGCCAAATTGACAACATACTACATCAAACATACACTTATTTTTGTAAATAATTTCATACCCATCATCACGTGTTAAATCCAATTTAGAAAAATTATAATCAAAATTTGTTTTTGTTTGTAATTGATCAAAACGCCTTTTACATTCTGTAATATTACGTTCTGAAATATCATATCCATATACATTCTTAATATTATTAAATACCCATTTGTGCATATCACCACCTTTACCAGAACATAATTCTAATAAGAATCCTGTATTTTTAGCATACTTGTTATATAAATATTCTTTTACTTTGTTATGAAAGCGTCTCATTGTTTCAAAAAAAAAATCTCCATTCTTTTCTGAAGAATTATTTTTAGAGTTTGTATAAAACTTTAATAAATAATCCTTTTCAACAGGATTATTTATGTTATTCCAAATATCACACGCAACTTTGCTAAAATTACCGTGCTTTCTTGGATTTACTGTCTTATCCCATCTAGTTCTTAATGGTACAAACATCAATTTAGCAGAATCCCATTTAAATTCTATAACTGTATTTGTTTTGTACGATTCACCAGTAGTAGAATCAATTAAACTATCAGAAAATGACGTTTCATATGTCACTAAGCGTGATTCTGTATTTTGACCACACAATTTTTCAATATCAAACAAAACAGTTGTTGTCTTGTTTTTTTCAGTTTCATTTGATCTAGGAACCTCACCTTGCACATACAATTGCCATTTAAAGGTACCTTGCCCGCTTACGCACTCTGCGTTAATGGTACCTTGCCCGCTTACGCACTCTGCGTTAATAGTACCAACGTTACCATTGTTTGGCATTTTTACAGCATAAAAATCAATTGTATTCATTTCTGCAGGTTTCCATTTCAACAAACTTGTCCACTTTTTAACCAATGGATATGGTTCATTTACAGGTGTAAAAATCAAACCATCATTTGCATACGCATTTTCAGAAACAGAATCTAATATATGCTTTGATCCACTAAATACATTTCCAAAATAATAATGTTTAACTGAAATCTTGTAAAAATGTGATTCTGATAATGTCTTGACAATATGATTCAAACGATTTAAACGAGTCTTTAAATCATACTTGGTTTGTCCTCGTAAATCTTTACCATTATAAAACAAACAATCAAATGACAAGAAATGAATTTGATTTTGGTGTCTTACAAGTTCACCATCTATAATTGTAGAATAATACATCTTGTCGCTACATTCAGAATTATTTTCGTTGGTATTTTCATCTTCATTTTGTTTACAAGATTTAACATTTGTTTGATAAATTTTGGCCAAATTATTATCAATAAAATATACTGATCCAGTCTTGTCAATAAACATAAAAGCACGATCTCCATCTGCTTTATCCGTTACTGAATATTGTTGTTTGTACAAATTTGAAATTTTTTCCTTATGAAGAGTCTCTGGTTGAGCACCGATAAAATAATTATTTTTTACAAGATCTCTGTATTCCGATACAACACGACGACGTTCATTACCAGGAATCACATAAAAATTTCCTTGACGATTTTGCAAAATAACCATGAAATATTGCATAATCAAATCAGATTGCATTTTGTTGATCTCCAATTCCACTTCATATTTGGTTTGAATTTTGTTAAATCTATCTTCCTGAACAACAATCGTCAAATCAAAACTACCAAATGGTAAAATATAACTAGTTCTTGACTTATTTCTAACCAATTCATATTGTTCACCATTTTCAATCTTTATACCATTTGTTCGTTCAAAACTAACAGACATACGTAAATCGTAATCGTAGATATCATAATTTCGCAAATTCTGTTTCAACATAACCGTTTCTGAATTATCTGATAAATCAATAATTCTTTTAACTGAAGCACGGTCTCTTTTGTAAATAAATTCCGTTGTATTTTTTATATTTTTTTGTATTTGTTGTCCATCAAACATCCGTTTTAAAGAATAAAAATTCTCAATATCAACATTTGAATCAAAAGAAGTTCTATTCGACTTGTTTTGATAAAATTTACCAAAACGTATCTCAAATTCATTATTCTTTGCAAGAGCTTCTTGCAAAAAATTAAACAAAGTGTGTGTATTATTTTCACCAAAATCAAAAAAAGACATTGTTAACTAAAGGGTAACTTTTATAGTTTTTTATTTTTTATTCAATTTTTTATTTTCCAGTTAATTTTCCAGTTAATTTTCCAGTTAATTTTCCAGTTAATTTTGATATTACTTTTTGATATTACTTTTTTTAAAAGTAATTTAAATGGCCATAGGTGCTCGAATTTTTTCGTGTGGGAAATATCCTACGATATCAAAATCTTCAACTGTAATTTGTTCAATAGGTTTAGTCTTGATATCAGGATTTAAAAATAACTTTGGAAATGGTCTAATTTCTCGTGTTGATTGTTCTGCAATTTGTTCCAAATGATTCTTATATATATGCATATCACCAACATTGTAAATTAAACAATCTGGTTTCATATCACAACGTTTAGCTATAATATAAGTCAATACAGCATAACTAAAGATATTAAATGGATTTCCCAAGAAAATATCATTAGATCTCATATTAAACATACAACTAAGATAACGTTCGCCATTTCGTTCAGTAACATAAAATTGTAATGAAAAATGACACGGCAAAAGAGCCGTTTTATCAAAATCAGGTGGATTCCAATACGACATCATAATTCTTCTACTAAATGGATTTGTTTTCAATTCATTGATAACATATTCCAATTGATCAAACCCACCAATCTTAGAACTATCTATGTTTGATGTATCAGCAAATGCTTGACTATATTTTGCACCAAAATGTCTCCATTGCCACCCATACCCTGGACCTAATATTCCCGTATCATAATGATGTAAACCACGGTTATCTAAAAATTCTCTAGATGTATTGCCATCCCATATTTTTACTCCATTTCTTTGTAAAATTTTTGCATCAGTGTCACCCCTCATAAACCAAAGTAATTCTTCAATACAACTTTTCCAAGGCACCCTTTTAGTTGTCAATAACGGGATACTTTTAGAAATGTCAAAATGAATTTGATGTCCAAATACACTAATTGTCCCAACTCCTGTCCTGTCATCTCTGCTATTACCCTTTTCTAAAATATGTTTTATACAATCTAAATATTTATGCTCATCAGTTTTATAATTGTCAAAACGTTTGTATTCTAAAAACCGAAATGTATATCTGGATTCGTTGTATTTTTCTGATACACCAATTAATTTATATCTTTGATCAAAATGTGACATAAAAGTGTCTGGTTCTAAAAAATTCCAATGTGGCTTATAATCATATACTTGTGTTAAAAATATTTTACTTGGAAGTATCGTATTATTATCTGTCTTTAAAAACAAATCATAAATTTGACTACCACCAATCACATATACATTTGATCTTGTACATTTGTAAAAATCTAAAAATTGTTCAAATGTAATAAAATACACATTTTTACAAAATCTAGATGCAATATCGGAACCTCGCGGAAACAAAGAACCTCGCGGAAACAAAGAACCTCGCGGATAAGGTGATAATTTTAATAAATCAGGGTCATTTGTCAATACTAAATTTATTCTACCCTTTAAAGGACGTTTTTCTCTAGGTATTGAAAACCAAGTTTTTCTACCCATCAAAACAACATTTTTATCAAGTAAAGATTCCTTAGATAACCTATTTGTAGTAATAGATTTAAATGATTTCATATCTTCTGACAATTTAAATAACAACCCTCCATTTCTTCCAATTGCTAATTTATTTTGATAATTTGTAACACAACTAATAATATTAATAGTCATGTTTTTCTTTATCTTAATTGTTTAAACTCTTTAATTCATTTTTTTTTAAATAATGAAATGTTGACTTTTCAAGTGGTTGTCTTTAGTCGTTTTAAAATTATAATGTTGGAATTCCATTT